>Ga0182027_10014819_pt1 | contig 10764 bp, 10 predicted proteins | sample 712E1DmetaG_FD_121300 | JGI IMG/M metagenome (GOLD analysis project Ga0182027, IMG submission 121300) | Permafrost microbial communities from Stordalen Mire, Sweden - 712E1D metaG (Illumina Assembly) | ecosystem: Environmental > Terrestrial > Soil > Wetlands > Permafrost | place: Sweden...
GAGGCTGCCTCGACGAACCGGTAGCCGACGCCACGCACCGTATCGAGGTGTTTGGCCGCCGAGCCAAGCTTCTCGCGCAGGCGCCGCATGTGCGTATCAACGGTGCGGGTGTCAACGAGGCTGTTGTACTCCCAAACATCGCGCAACAACTGGTCCCGCGATTGGACTCGCCCGCGGCGCTGGGCCAGGAGCGCCAGCAGTTTGAACTCAGTCGCCGTCAGCTCAATTTGCTTCCCGCGCCACTTGACCAGGTGCCGCGAGGCGTCAATCAGCAGGTCGCCGAACTTGAGCGATTCGGGTTCCGCCGCGTCGGGCCGGCCGCGGTGGAGAACCTTCTTCACGCGCAAGACCAGCTCGCGCGGGCTGAAGGGTTTGGTGATGTAATCTTCCGCGCCCAGTTCCAAGCCGACGATGCGGTCAAGCTCCGCCGCTTTGGCGGTGAGCATAATGATGGGAACACCGGCGGTGGCGGGATCGCGGCGCAGCATTTTGCAGACCTCCAGCCCGTCGATTTCGGGCAGCATCAAGTCGAGTACAATCAGGTTCGGGAGGGCGGAGCGGGCCTTCTTGAGCGCCTGGGCGCCGTCAGCGGCGGAGATGACATCAAACCCCGCTTGCTTCAAGTTAAACTCCAGCAGCTCTACCGCCTCCGGTTCATCATCCACAACGAGGATTTTCGATCTCACGTCCAACTTAGATACCATGCCGGCGGCCTCATGACAATGGCCAGTTTGTGACAAACAGGTTACGGCCGGGCTGCTCTCAGATTACGACGAAATGACGGTCCCGTCGGGCGGCGGATCCATCTCTCCCCTGCCCTTGTGCCGGATGTCCTGGGCTTCGCAGAGGTACACTACCTCCTCGGCCACGTTCTTGGCGTGGTCGCCGATGCGCTCGAGGCTCTTGGAGATGACCATCAGGTTCAAGCAGCGCAAGATGGTGTCCGGGGCGGCGATCATCTGGTCGGCCAGTTGCCCGTGAATCTGCTTGTTCAATAAGTCAATCGGCTTGTCCTGCGGGATCAGCGCTCGGGCGGCAGCGGGGTCTTGGTTGACAAAGGCATCCAGCGCGCTCTTTAGCATCTGGAGGGCACGGATGGACATCTGGGGAATATCCACGACGAGCTTCAAGGGCACGTCCCGGCAGAGCTCCTGCACGCGCCGGGCGATGGTGGTCGTCTCGTCCCCCACCCGCTCCAGATTCTGGGCAATCTTCATCGCGACCGTGATGAGCCGGAGGTCGTCGGCGCTCGGCGCTCCCGTCAACAGCTTGATGGCCAGCTCATCCACCTCGATCTCGAAACGGTCAATGACCGCGTCGTCAGCCTGAACGCGCAGGGCGAGATCGTAGTCGCGCTTGCCGAGCGCCTCGATCACGTTGCGCACCGATGCCTCGGCATGGCTGCTCATGGTCAGCAGCTTCTCTTTCAGGGCCGCCAGTTCCGGCTCGAACGGTTGCATCAACCGAGCGTTAGCGAAAGCGCCGGGCAACGCAATCCTGAGTTTAGTGGGAACGAAAGAAATGATCACCGAGGGGCTTAATTCGTTATGCTCCGGAATGTCCGAGAGAGCTTGGCCCGGTCGGCATGGTGCCGCCGCACCAGGATCAAGTACTGGGCTGGACCGAGGAGTCTCTTCTTGCGCGTTTGGGCGAAGCCGAATCGCGCTGGAGCACCTTCGGTCCCATCAGCCAGTTTGACTGCTGCCGCTGGTTTCTCAGGCATTTGAAGGTTGGTTGCAATCGTATTCATCGGTTGCGCGCGCCGGCAGGGCGCTCTATTGCCCCAAACATGGATGCTAACTGTGGCAGTGGCATGGCAATCCGGTGACAAATGTGTGACATGCTGTGGCGAGGCTTTATAGGAAAATCCGCTCCTCCAAGTGCGGTCATGAACCGGCATGCCGTGCGGCGCTGAAAGTCGCCTTTTTGTAACAGGAATGACGTCGTGTTGTCACATGGTCGTGCGACGGTTTCTCAGTCATGCGGACAACGTCAGAAACCAACCAGCCATAAAGGCGCGCCACAAATGAGACCGAAGTCACATCTCAGACCCACGGAAAGTCGCAACCAAACCAGACCGCCGGGCGCCGCAGGGGCAAAGAACCCGGATAGACCGCAGATATTGCTAGTCTCCAGGCTGCTGCTCAACGATCAGCTCTGGTCCCAAGGCGATATCGTGGTTGTCGAGGGCGGCAGGGCCATTCACCTGACACCCCATTTCTAGCCCCGGGGTGGACCCAGGTTACAGTCTGGTGACATTCCGCTCACGCGTTGTCAACAACCCGGTGAGCTTGACTTTCCTCCATATTAATCAACTCAGCCCGGGCAATGCCATGATCCGCTTGGTAAAGTTATTCACTGCCGTTCTCTTCACTCTGGCCTCGACCGTAACGCTGCCCGCCGCCGGCACCGCCACCCATGTCGTCGTCGTGGTCTGGGATGGAATGCGGCCTGATTTTGTGACTCTAGCGACGACGCCCACGCTGTGCAACCTGGCGAAGCGGGGAGTGACCTTCAGGAACCATCATGCCGCTTATCCGAGCATGACCGAGGTGAATGGCACGGCGCTGGCCACGGGCGCTTATCCGGGAGAAAGCGGCATCATCGCCAACCGGGAATTCCGCCCTGCCTTTAACGCCTCAAAGAGGGTGGGGACCGAAGAACTGGCGGTCGTGCGTGAGGGCGACGAGATCACGGGCGGGCACTATTTGAACTCCCCTACCGTGGCGGAGATTCTGCGCAGCCACGGTATGCGCACGGCGATAGCTGGCGCCAAAGGGGTGGCCCTGTTGCACGATCGGGCCGCTCGGTCTGAGGCATCGGAGGGGGTCAATCTCTACGCGGGCAGCACCTTGCCTGAAAGCAGCGCCAACGTAATCACCGGCTTGCTCGGTCAGTTCCCTGCAGCCGACTGGACGGGAACCAATCGCGACCTCTGGACCAGACGGGCATTGACCGGCCCGCTGTGGGAGCAGGACGTGCCGGCCTTCTCGTTGTTGTGGCTAAGCGAGCCTGATCATTCGCAGCATGAAACCGGACCAGGCTCGCCAACCTCGCTCGCTGCCATCAAGCACGCGGATCAGAACCTGGCCCAGGTCCTTGCCGCGCTCGACCAAAAAGGGCTGCGTGACACGACCGACGTCATTGTGGTCTCGGACCATGGCTTCTCGACCATCGACCAGAATGTCGATGTGGCGGCAGTCCTTACCGCGCAAGGCTTCCATGCCGGGCGCGAGTTTCCTCGTGGCGGAGCGCGCGGCGGAGACGTGATGGTGGTGGGTAATGGCGGCACGGTTCTTCTCTACGTAGCCGGCCATGACCAAACCCTCATTGCCAAGGTCGTCCACTGCCTGCAGACACAAACATTCTGCGGCGTCCTATTCACCCGGGAGCCGGTGGAGGGCGCCTTCCGTCTCCACGATGCGCGGATCGACTCGCCTGCCGCCCCGGACATTGTGCTCGCCATGCACTGGAAGGCGGACGAGAGCACTAACGGGGCACCGGGGCTGGTTTATTCCGATTACAGTCAGTACGGTCCTGGTTGCGGCATGCACGGGAGCCTTAGCCCGTTTGACATGCACAATGCGTGCATCGCCGCCGGCCCTGACTTCCGCAAGGGCGCCCAGGACGACTTGCCCAGCGGCAACATTGATATTGCGCCGACCGTCTTGTGGCTTCTCGGCGTCGTGCCGGAACATAAGCCGTCCGGGCGCGTGCTACGCGAGGCGCTAACTCAACCCGGCAACAGCCCCCCGCCCCCATGCGAGACTCGGCGCCTGGAAGCCAGCTTCCGCTCGATCGATTCGACCTGGCACCAATACCTGGAGTGCTCTGAGATCAACGGAGTTCTCTATTTCGACCAAGGCAACGGGGTTCTGGTGCCACGACAGGATATCGGCGGAAACTGAATTGCGGCTTGCGGACAATTGCTGCTCCGCCGCGGCCAATTCACCCCAACTGGCCCTCAGCGGCCTGCTGTGCGGCGAGTTCAATCCGTCGATAAAGACGACGAACACCCTTGACTGAGGCTGGCACGGGACGGTTCAATGAGAGCTGTGAATCAACCACTGGTTGCCTGTGATCGTGGACTGAACCATGAATACTGACCCTCGCGCTCAGATCCGTATTCCTATGCGAAGACGCTGGAACCTGGCGCGGGTGCGATGGCTTCCGGCGCTGGTCTTGATTGCCGGGTTTGGAGCGGTGGCCTTTTTGTGGCGCGGGAACGTCGCATCGTTGACGATTCTCGGGCAGGCGGAGCCGGTCGTGTCGGAGGTCAGTTGTTACAAACCGGGCGTGCTCGCGGAGTTGAATGTAACGCGGTTCCAGCGAGTTAAGGCGGGCGATCCGGTGGGCAGGGTGCTGGTAACGGAGCCGAGCATTCTGGCTTCCTCGTTGGCGGTGATCCAGGCGGAAATTGAGGAGTTACGGGTGAATTTGAAGCCGGTGATAGCGCAGCAACGCAACGCGATGGATTACGACCAACTGCGGCTGGACTGGATGAGGCAGCGAGCGCAGTTGGCGACCGCGCGAGTAAGCCTGGACCTGGCGGAGGCGGAATACCGCCGGATGGACGCGTTGTTCAAGGATAAGATTGTGTCGGAACGAGTTTATGAGCAGGCGAGAGCCGCCCGGGATCGGTTGCAGAAGGAAGTGGAAGAGCTCGGCAAACTGGTCGGGGAAGGCGAGACCAACTTGCAGTCTCTCCAAGTGACTAATAAGGCGGAGATCTCGAGGGTGTCAACGGACCCCCTGGCGGCTGCTATTGCGGTGCAGGAATCCAAACTGCGCCTGACAGAGGCGGAACTGAGCCCGCGCGTCGTCAAGGCCCCCATCGACGGGATCGTCACCACGATATATCATCGCGCGGGGGAAGCGGTAAACGCCGGTCAGCCGATAGTGGCCATTGCCACGCTTAGCCCGGTGAGGATCGTGGGTTACCTGCGGGTGCCGCTGGCGGCGCGGCCGACCGTGGGCATGGAGGTACAGGTCCGCACGCGCGGTTTGCGCCGGGAGCTGGGCAAGGCCACCGTGACCGAAGTGGGCACCCAATTGGAGAATGTGCCGGCGACGCTGCTGGGCCCGATCAACTTTGCCAACATCGTGCAGGGATTGCCGGTGGACATCAGTCTGCCAGCCAACCTCAAGATCCTGCCAGGCGAACTGGTCGACATTATGCTGCCGCCCGCCAAGCGCTAAAGTTCCGCCTCATCGTCGTGGAGGTAAACTGAGACGTTTTCAAGGCCCTCGGCGCTGGCGAGTTCGCTTTGGAGTTCGGTTGACCGTGAGGTATCGCGGAGCAGGAGACGATAGCTTACGTCGGTGCCGTCCTTGGTGGACCTTCGGTCGCTGGCCAGGTCAATGCGCACGGCGTGGCGTTGCAGGACGGCGCGCAAGTTGGCGAGGCGGGCCGCGACGTCCCCGGTGATACGAAGGCTCAGGATAGCGTCGTAGCGGTTACGGAGTCCGAAGCTCATGCAGCGGAGGACGAGGAAGGCCGCGCCAATCCCGAAGGCGGCGAGGAGGGCGGTGGCGAAGCGGGTGGTGCCGATGGCCATCCCCTCCATGATCACCCAGAGGATAAAGGTGGTGTCGCGCGTATCTTTCAAGACGTTTCGGAAGCGGACGACGCCGAACACAGCAAACAGGCCGAACACTACCATCAAGCTACCGGACATGGAGGCCATCAGCATGGAGACAATCAGCGGCAGCATGGCGAGGGCCCCGACAAACGTGCGCGAATAGGCAAGAGCCTCATGCGTCCACATGTAAATGAAGCCGACTAAGATCCCTATGGAGAAAGCCAGGGCGAGCATGAACAGGATGGCGCTGCCATCCGGAGCGCCCGGGAAGTCGGGCCGGCCAAGACTGGTGATGAAGTCATTCATAGTTTCAGGGCCTCTTCCAACTCGGGCAGGGGCGGCCTGCCATGCTGGAGTTGTTGAGTATAAACGCAAGCGCTATATTTGCAGATGGGCAGGTGCTGGAGGTTGAAAACCCTGACAAGGTCCATCATCCAGCGCGGGGCGCGTTCCTCGAATTTGAGTTCGAGGACGACGAAATCCTTGGGCAACGGGGTCAGGTGCGGGGGAAAGCAGAAAGGGCGCCAGCCTTGTTTTGGGACGCGGAGTTCACCGGAGCCGTCGTAGCGGCTGCCGGTGACTTCGCGATCGAAGGTGACCCGGAGTTCCTCCTCCACGGGCGACTCCCAAATCTCCCGGATATAGGAGACATATATGGCCCCGCGCGCACGGACGGTGTTGGCGAACTGCCAGAAATCCGCATTGACATCTTGTCGGCGTTTCCCATGTAACAACTGGCTGGTGTCCGGGAAGTAAGGTTGGTTTGGCCAGCCGGCGGACAGGATTTGACGCACACCCTCGCGGCTAATCATGGCGCGGTCTTTGCAGATGACCTCGCTGACACGGCGTTTGACCTCCAGGAAGGCGGGGCGCTTCCATTCGTCGTCGTAAAACCGGATGCGAAGCTTCATCCGGTTCTTGTGGCCGGTAAAGGCCTGGCGGAAGAAGAAGAAATCCGGTGAATCCATGTAGAGGCTGATGACGGGGTGGCCGCGGACGGGGCTGTAGCTATTGTGCTCGGAGGGTCTAAGATAGCTGCTGATGAAATCCGCCACGGCGACCGCTCGGGACTCCTGGATCAAGTACTTGAGCTCATATCTCGCGGCATGACCCATAGGGTGAGGCGGTGGCAGTGCGACCAGACAAAAGACCACCCGTTTCAGCGCAGATCCAGCGAGGTGTTGGGCGCCGGCACCTGGGAGCAGTTCTCGAACCGCCGGGTTTCAAAAGTCAATACCTCGCGCGCAAACCGGATGCACTCGATGGGGCGTGGGCTGAACACGGTTTCTTTTCCGAGCATCAGAACGTCTGCGCGTTGCCGGGCAACGAGGGAAAGGTCTGAAAGTTCAGCCCGCAGTGGCATCCCGGTTTCGGCGAACGACTCGAGGACCTGGGTGGCGATGATGGTGGTTTTGCCAGCTTGCCGGGCCGCAGCGACAAGCTGCTCCTGTATGCCCGGGAGGCGCACATAACCGACCGCGAGGCCAAGGTCGCCGCGCGCGACCATGATCCCGTCCGCCTCGTCCATGATCTCAGCGGCCGATTCAACCGCGGCGACCGTTTCAAACTTGGCCATGACCCGAACACTGGGCCCCAGGAGGCTGCGGATTTCCTTCCGGCCGGCGCGCACATCAGCCGGGGAGCCGATAAGCGAGAGGGCCACCCAATCGGGCGAGAGCTCCGCTGCTGCCATGGCGGCCAACAGTTCTCGGTCCAAGGAGGTGAAGACCGAAAAGGCGCTTTGGCTATCGGGCAGAAACAGGGAGTTGGATGACTTGAGCGGGATCGCGCCTTTCTCCAGCCGGGCCACCACGGCGGCGGACTGCAGTTCTTCGACTACAAAGCTGAGGCGTCCATCGCAGAACCACATCCGGTGTTGGGACCGGAGCTTGGGCAGCAGTTCGACCAGTCCGGGCAGGGGGATAAGGGCAAGTGGCTCCGGGGCGAGAGCGGTGTCTGACACCTCTGGATCCCAGAACTGCACACGCTGGCCCACGGACACTTTCAGTTCCGGCATGCTGCCGGTTCGTGGGCGCGAAGAGGGCAAATCGAGAAGCAACTGAACCGGGATACCCAGTTGGGCGGCCGCCATGCGGACCGCATGGGCATTCTCGAGGTGCGGCCGCTGGCGATAGCCACAAGGGAACCTGAACCAGCGGGCGCCTGCCTCAATGGCCCGGTGGAGGTCGATTGGCTTTTCCAGCGTCGGCCCGATCGTCGCCATGACATCGGGCACTTTCCAACTTTCGGATGTGCGCATTGCTAAGTCAAAAACTGATGGCATCTAACTGTGAAACAACAACTTAAGCGATGCCTGCTTGCAGCCAATTGTTGCAGCAAGGTAACATTTGTGTAACAACCGTCAACGTTCGTTATTGAATCTGCTGCAAGCAGTGCTCGTGCCAAGGTCCTCAATTGGGCAATTTGCTCCCGCAAGCAGGAACCCAGGCGGCGGTTTAGACTTTTTCGGCCAACAGCAGCAAGACTCGCCGCTCCGCATCGCCGCGGATGGTCACCGTATTGAGCCCGGAATCGCTGGCCAAGGCGCAAGCCTGCCGGGGGGTGTAATAGGTCTTGTCTTCCGGGCTGTGTTGGTAGTTCCGGCGTCCAAGGTCGTTGAGGAAATCGAACAACAGAAAGCCGCCCGGAAGCAGAACTTTGGCCGCGCTTTCAAGGAGGGCGCGTCCCTGGAGGCGGCCATAGTGCGACAGAAGCACACCGCGCGAGAAGACCGCACCGGCTTGGGGACACAGTTCGGCCAACCGAAAGCAATCGCCCGCCAGGAAGCGTGCCCGGGCGATTCCCTTGGCGGAGGCGACCCGGAGCATCTCCCGGCTGATGTCCACACCGATGCCCCAGTCAAAGGCGGGGAGCAGTTCGGCCAGCACCAGGCCGGTGCCGCAACCGGCGTCGATGAGGCCGTGTTGTCGGCAGTAACGGGCGCGGCCGGAAACGCACCGGCGCGCCTCGCGCAGGAATCGGTCATAGGCTTCGTCCTCATTGAGATGGCAGGCGGGATCGGCCAGGGTGCGGTCCCATTCCGGCGCGCGCTGATCCCAGCGAGCGGCGATAGCGGCTAATTGACGCTCGCGGTACGGCTGCTTCACCCGGGGTTCGGCGTGGCTATCGCCGCGGTTCACAACCGGATCTCCCCTTTCAAAGCGGTGAAGGTGGCAAGTAATTGGTCCCCGCAAGGAAAATCACGCCAATGCCAGCGTTCGGGACAGCCGATGGCCGAAGCGATGACGCGGCGCACGAGTTGCGTTGGAACAAGGTGGCCGTCATAGACCCGGCGGGAACCGTCATTTTCCTGGATGAACAAGTAACCAAACTCACTGCGCTGAAGCCGCGCCAGTCCGGCGAGAGAGGGTAGAGGAAAGTTCATGCGCTCGGCCAAATGCGGATGGAGATGGACTGCCGCCGGGAAGATGTTAATATGGGCGTGATCGACGCAGCAAACGCCCTTGCTCCACTCAGGAGCGGGGCCGTGCTCGAAGAATAGCGGCGGCACGCCGTAGCGCCGAAGCAGCACGCGGCCAATGGCCTGCATCAATCGTTCGAGATGTTCAAAGAGCGGCTGCGGCAGGTGAGCGAAAGACAAAAGGTGCTTGCGGGACAGCAGCAGCAATCCGCCCTCCATGAATTCCCCCAACGGAGGCATGACAACAAAATGCTCATCCTCGTATAGCACACGCGAGGGCAGTCGTTCACCCATCATTTCCGAGAAAATGGTGTCGGAGTCGTCATCCAATTCATCGCAGAATGGGCATTGGCCAACCGGAGCGCGCGAGCACTGAGGCTGCCCAATCGGGGCGGTGGTCTCGAGGTGGAGCTCGAAGAGCCCGCTTTCGAGGGCGGCCAACGCTTGGGCGCGATGCGGAAGCTGACCATTGTCAGTCACACCTTCCGGCACGAACAGATCGGTGAGGGGCAGAGTCTGATGGGCTGGCAGGCGGGAGAAGTCGAGGTGGCCGCGGGCCTCGCCCGACCAGGAGCGAAGGGTGCCCGCCAGCCAGCAGCCGATATGGCACTCCATGGTAGCGTTATGGGAAAGGCCGGTTAGAAGACATTGGAGGCCGGCCGATCCGAGGCTACGAACCACAGCGGAGGTCAGCGGTCCCGGGAAGGGTCGGTAAGCCTCCAGCACCAGTCCGGCATCATCCACCAGGACCGGCCGGCCAAAGAGCTCCGCGGCGGCGCGGGCCTTGGCGGCGAGAGCTTCGGAAAAACTAAGTGTTTGGATCTCGGGCAGCGGTCTGGGCGCCGCTTGGAGTTCGAGGCGCAGGCGCTCGAGCTGCCGGGCGAAAGGGGCGTACTTGGCCGGATTGCTGGTGACGAGGGTTAGCATGGCGCATGCTGGCAAATTAGCTTGCGGGCCTGGAGCGCCACGGCTTCGGGAGGCGCTTGGTCGGCATCGAGGAACCGCACCTCGGAGCGCTGCCGGCTAAGCCAGCGGTAGAACTCCTGCTCCCGCGCATGGAACGCTGCGTTTGCCGTGAGTTCGTCAAGCACGCGAGCAGTGCCGGTCTTCGTGCCGATGCGCGACTGGCAAGTCGTGATGGACGCCTCCAACACGAGGGTGAGATGAGGGACGCGGATCTGTCCTGCCACCGGGCGCAGCATGGCGAGGAGCAACTCCAGCCGTTCGAGGCTATCGGCCCCATGGACCGCGAGGGTGGACCAAAGGGAGCGGTCCATCACGACCAGTTTGTCCTGGCGGCTTCGCAACACCCGCATCTGCTCGAAGCACCCGCTTAGGAAGAACATGGCGGAGGCGAACCATTCGGCCTCGCGGATCATGCGTAGTTTAAACGGCTCGATGAACCAGGCGTCATCCGTCCCCAGGCAGTGGGGAAACTGGAGGGCGCGGGCGAGAGTGGTTTTCCCCACGCCGTTCGGCCCTTCGAGGGCGACGATGAATGGGCCCGAAGAGTCTGGCGCGGCGAAGGACGGCAGGACGAGCCGGCTTAAGCCGAGCCGGTGCAGTTCGCGTTCGTTGGCGGGTGAGGTCATGAGGAAAGCGACTGGATCACCGGGGGAGTCGGGCGGAAGACGGTCATGGAAGTCTTGCTCAGCGGCGTGGAATAAACGAACTCCGCGCCGGGTCGCGCCTGGTCGCTGCCGACGTATCCCGCGGCCTCAAGCGCGCGAACCGTGTCTTCCAGGAGTTTTAGGAGCTGGC
>Ga0182027_10014820_pt1 | contig 10764 bp, 6 predicted proteins | sample 712E1DmetaG_FD_121300 | JGI IMG/M metagenome (GOLD analysis project Ga0182027, IMG submission 121300) | Permafrost microbial communities from Stordalen Mire, Sweden - 712E1D metaG (Illumina Assembly) | ecosystem: Environmental > Terrestrial > Soil > Wetlands > Permafrost | place: Sweden...
GTTCCAGGGATCCATCTATGCTATAAACGCCGCGCATGAGGCGGCCGTCAGCCAGCACCCACAGTTCGCCCTGGTGCCGCACGGGCATCGTGTAGTTTAGCGTGCTAGCGAAAATCGGCTCGAAATTCGAGATCGGCGACGGGAACTGCACGCACGCCACGGCGTTGTCGAGTAACGCCCACAGCACCCCATTGCGCGAGTAGACCAGCCGGCGCGCCCGGGCGAGCCGATGGTCGAGCAGGCGGTTGAGCACCTGGACGACGTGGCCGCCGCGTTCGAAGAAGACGATGCCCGTCGTGTCGACGGCTGCGGCATAGAGATCAGTTCCAACCTGGCAAATGTCATTGATGCTACGCCCTGGTCCCAGGATCTTCGGAACGGTGACGTCGCTGAAGGACCTGCCATCGAAAGCCCGGAGGCCGGCGCCTATGGTTCCGACCAGCACCTGACCGGGTCCGAAGGCCGTACTGCTGGTGACCGTGTCGCTGGCGAAGGCGATGCCTGAGGAGACGAGGGTGGGAGTGCCTCCGATCCGCAGCCGTTGGAGCGAACCGGAACCTCCGTTGCTTGCGTACCACTCGTTGCCAAGGGCGAAGATCTGGTCGAGGACAGGGCCCGCCTTCCCGGCGGACCGAACCGGCTGGCCGGGCCGCCAGGCGATGACGGCGCCGCCTCCCGAGTACCATAGCCACGTGTCGGGAGACTGGACCACACGCAGAAACGGATCGTTGTGGGGAACCGAGACGACCGGCACGAATCGCCAGCGGGCGTCTTCACCCAGATCAATCCGGGCGATGGCGCCGGTGATGCCGGCGTAGATCCGGCCGTCATCGTCCACGGCCACCTGGGCGTAGATGAATCCGGGCTGGTCGGGGGCCTGCTGATAGGTTTCCCAACGCACGCCATCCCCGATCGCGATCTCGCATTGTGTGACGATCAGAATCCGGCCGTCAGGCAGGAGATGCAGATCCGTAGGCGGGGTACTCAAGCCGAGCGATTCCGAACCAAACACGACGAACGATGGAGCGCCGGTGTCAACGATGCCTGGCGGCGCAGCAGGTATGACGCCGCTTTCTGCGTGCACGGTGACTATGCCTGCGATCAATGCGATGGCGAAGGCCAAGGCGCGCCAGGTGCAGCCCCGGCCAAGGAGGGGATTGGGCTGGGGAAGGAGCTTCGATTCCAGCATGACGAAATGTGTCCAATAGATCGACGGTTCTGGCAGGAGCTTGAGGATGATAGTGGTGAGCGGACGGGAGACAACGGAACACTGAATGAACCCGCTACTGAAGAATGAGATAGGATGCTGCGATCTTCAGCGGTGAATTCTTGGGCTCATCCTGCGCGGTTTTGAGCCGATACATTCTGCAGTCTGTGTTTTTCCATCCGTATGAAGCCCTGTCGATTCTGTTCCCTGATGCCGCGCATCTCTCTTGTGCCCGGCTTGGTTTTATTGGCGTTGATAGCGCCTACGCAGCTGATCGCCGGCGGCGCGGCGTCGCTTCTGGACCTGTCGCTCGAAGACCTGTCCCAGGTTGAAATCAAAACGGATATCACCTCTATCCGGGCGAAGCCGATTGAGGAGCAGCCGGGCATTGTGTCCGTTGTCACCGCCGATCAGATTCACCAGACGGGTGCACGCGATCTCTCCGACGTGCTGATGCTCGTGCCGGGTTTTGCGCTCGATACTGATGTTGAATCGATGATCGGGCTGACGTTCCGCGGTCTGCAGGGACAGGAAGGCAAGGTCCTCCTCATCGTCGATGGAATGGAGCTGAATGAACCGCTCTACGGATCGCTTCCAATACTTGATCATATCCCCGCTGAAGCTATCAAGCAGGTTGAAATCATACGCGGCCCAGGGAGCGCGCAGTACGGCGGTGATGCCGGTCTGGCGGTCGTTCGCGTCACCACGCAGGATGCAAACCTGAATGGCGGCTACGCGATCCTGACGCCTTCCTACGCCTCGGGTCGCTTCTCCGAGAGCTATGCTGCAGGCGTGGGTTATGCCAGGGGCGACTGGCGTTGGTCTGTCAACGCCGCCTACACCTCAACCACGTTGTCAAATCGCTCCTACATCGCGCTCGACGGTACGACCGTGGACCTCACGAAGGCGGCCAACATGCGCCCGCTGTTCTTCGATCTCGGCCTGGGCTGGCGGGATCTTGACGTGAAGGTGCTGTACGATCGCTACCGCTATGATGATCTGATCGACTATGGTCAGACCGTCGCCACGCCCAACGTCACCCGTTTCGACTCGTTGCTTGCCTCGGCCAAATACGATTTCCGTGTGAACGAGTCGCTGCGCATCACGCCGTCGTTTTTCTACCGTTCGCAGGTTCCCTGGTATGTCGATGGAGGGGAGGGGATGTACGATGTTCACACGGAGCGCTATGAGGGGAGTCTGACTGCGGTAGCCGATGTGACGTCCAAATCCAGCTTGCTCGTTGGAGCGCAATGGACGCGCGACAGCGCCTATGTGCATGACAGCTCGTATTACGGTGTGGATCCGCTCACCTACTATTACGGGGCGCGCTCAATCGCCTACAAAGACACGGCGGTGTTTGCGCAATATGACATGGACACCGACTGGGCGAACTTCTCGGCCGGCGGACGTTATGAACGGCAGGATGCAACCGGCGGGCATTTTGTGCCGCGAGTCGCCCTGACGAAGGCGTGGGGGCCTTGGCACATCAAGGTGCTTGCCAGCCAGGCGGAACGGATCCCGGCAATCAATGTATTGCAGGAGGCCGTGGGCGGACCGCTCAAACCCGAGCAAACCACCAACTACGAAGTCGAGCTTGGCTACAAGTTTGCCGAGAAGCGTACCCTCACCGGAAACGTTTTCTATATGGCGGTCGACCGGCCGATCGTTTTCGAAACGTTGCCGGGTGGGGCCGACACGGAGGGCTATTTCAATGGAAACAGGATCAGCTCGGCCGGATTCGAGACCGAGTACCGCTGGGCGCAGGGCGACTTTGAGAACTATGTGGGATATTCATTCTACCGGGCGGTCAACAATGACGAGTCCTACGTTCGAGGCGACAGCGGCCGGTTCGTAGGCTCACCGACGCACAAGATATCCGCCAGCTCGACCTGGCACCCGACCAAGCAGCTCGACGTCAACCTGAATGGTTACTGGCTTAGCTCGGAATTGGCTTATACCTATCCGACACAGAGCCTCGCGGAGCTGGGGCCGCAATGTGTGGTGAACGGCTTTATTGCGTATCGGTTTGGCAAGACCTCCATCGGTCTCGGAGCATCCAATCTCTTCGACGTGAAACGATGGGCTCCGCAACCCTACAACGGCGGCGAGGCCCCGGTTCCGCTCATGGGGCGCTCGGTGTTTCTGAAACTGGGTTACAAATTCTGAGGGAAACCCGCACCTAAGATTCATACCCATGAAAACTGGAACCATTAGAATCGCAGCGGGGTCGGTCAAACTTTTGCTGGCATTGATCGTCGGTTTTTTTGCCAGCCACGCTCGCAGCCTCGCGCAATCGCAGGATGACGTCACCGTTGCGTTCCTCTACAACTTTGCCCGGTTCGTCGAATGGCCGTCGGGCGCCTTTGCAAACGGCGATGCACCGTTCACAATCGGGTTTGTCGGACGGCCTGCGCTGGCAGACAGGTTTTCCCAGGCTGTCCAGGGCAAGAATATTGGCGGGAGGGAGTTCGCGGTCCGCAAGCTCGATGATGCCACGGGCGCAGCAGCCTGTCAGATCGTTTTCGTCGGCGATGCCCCGCAGGCATCCGCAATCATCGCGGCTGTGAAAGGCAAGCCGGTGCTGTGCGTTGGTGAAGGAGAGTCGTTCCTTGCGACTGGAGGCATGATCGCGTTTAGCCGGGAGGGGGCGAGGCTTGTATTCGATGTGAATCCCGGGGCGATCACGGCTGCGACTCTCAGCCCTGGCGAGAAGCTCACCAAGGCGGCACGGTCTGTGAAGAACGGCTAGCGAGCCGTCGTGAGTATGAAGAGGCTTTCGCTGAATCTTAGGCTGGCTCTGGTGATCAATGGGGTCACCTTGCTCGTGCTTTCGATCCTCATCGGATTGGATGCGCGGCGTTCGCTCAGCTACGCCCGAACCGAAGCGAGTGGCAATGCGGAGGAGACCGCGCTGCGTTATGCAAGGGACGTTCAGGCGCAGTTGGACGACGTCGCTCATACCGTGAGGGTGGTGGCACAAACCTTTGAAGGGATGAAGGCGGCGTGGGTGGACGATCGCAGCCTGCTCAACGGCACGCTCAGCCAGCTGCTGAAAGCGAACCCCGCGCTGCTGACCATCTGGAGTTGCTGGGAACCCGATGCATTCGATGGAAAGGACAAACAGTTCGCCAACAAATCGGGGCATGATGCGACGGGGCGGTTCATCCCCCTCTGGCGTCGCGGTGAGACGGACGTGGTTCTGGACAAGTTTACCTCCTATGCCGCTTCCGGCGGAGGCAACTACTACGCGCCGGTAAGGGAGTCTGGTCTCGAAATGCTTTTCGAACCGGCAAAGCAAATGATCGGCAATCGCGAATTCGACGCCGCCGTTGTGAGCGTTCCCGTGCGCTACAACGGAGAGATCGTTGCTGTGGTCGGGGCGCATGTGGACATGGCAGGCATTGCCAAAGCGGTCGCCGGCATTCATCCGTATGAAACTGGATTTGCCGGCCTTGCGTCTGCCAGCGGGCGGATCGTGGCACATGCCGAGCAGGCTCGGGTCGGGGCGCAACTCGATCCAGACGTGCTGAGCTCAGTGAAGGCGATCGCCGGGACCGGGCACGGTTATACCCGGAATGGGCACTCCGAAGTGCTCGGGACCGAAACCCTTGAGGTTCATGTTCCTATACGGATCGATCAGACCAAGGACGTCTGGGTTCTTTCTGTCTATATTCCGATGAACCGCGTGCTCGCCGCGGCCCGTCACTCCATGTACGTTTCCTGTGCTCTTGGCCTCGCCGCCCTGTTGTTCCTCAATGGTGTGATCCACTGGTTCTCGCGATCGATCACCAAGCCATTGTGCCGGCTCGCCGACGAGATCGAGACGGCGACCGACGGCATTGTCAGCACGTCAGACCAACTGACGACGTCCAGCAAAACGCTTGCGGATGACGCCGGAGCCCAGGCGGCCTCACTTGAGAAGGCCAGCGCTTCCATCGAGGAAATGGCGGGCATGGCGAGAAGCAATGCGAGCAGCGCCAACAAGGTGAATGAGCTTGCCCGCCAGACCAAAGAGGCGGCGGATGCGAGCATGCGTGACGCTGAGCAGATGGGCACGGCCATCGCCGCAATCAAGGGATCAAGCGACGACATCGCAAAGATCATCAAGACCATCGACGAGATCGCCTTTCAAACAAACATCCTCGCGCTCAATGCCGCGGTGGAAGCTGCGCGCGCGGGCGAGGCTGGCGCCGGGTTCGCCGTGGTGGCTGAGGAAGTCCGCAACCTTGCGCAGCGGTCTGCTGCAGCGGCCAAGGAAACAGAAGGGAAGATTCGGGATGCCATCTCGAAAACCGCGCAAGGCGTCGCCGTCAGCGGCAAGGTGGTCGAGTCTCTGTCGAATATCGCCGGGAAGGCGCGGCAGGTCAATGAACTGTCCGCGGAGGTGGCCCATGCCTCCAACGAACAGACCCAGGGGATCGGCCAGCTTAACTCCGCCATCGGTCAGATGGACCGCGTCACCCAGTCAAATGCCGCCGGCGCGGACCAGACGTCTTCCGCGGCGCAGGATCTGCACCGCAAGGCGGGCGTCATGAAACATTCGTCCATCGCTCTGCTGGCGCTGGTAGAGGGCGCCCGCCCCTCCGAGTCCGCTGGCTCCTCCGGTCAGAGAAAATCTTCCATCTCGGGGGCGCTGACCGGTGGCAATGGATCTTCCCTTCCGCATGCTGGCAGGCGGTCAACGCCGGGGCAAACCAACCGGGGAGCAGCTAGCGTGTCCGTCGTGATGCCAAGGCCTGAGGCTGGAATTGATTTTGGGGTTAGGAGCCCGTCGGACTTGCGTCCTCCCCGCTAATCAAACGGCTGGCGCCATTTTGGGACGGACTTGTGCATTGCCGTGCGTGAGACACGACGCGTCCGCGTCGCGAGTGAAGAACGAAGCTGAAGATGAAAGGGCTGCAATAGTCCGCCGGCCCGGGTTTTCGAGCGGCGAGAGGTCTGGGCTGCATGTTTACGCTGTCGTCGCCAGGTTTTTGAGGGTGAAGAGCCGTTTCGGGTTATAGCTCACGCAGACCATACGGCAGAAACATCGGCGTCTGCCGGTCTAAGCCGGATTCATGCAATCGGACCGCGCCTTACGAATGATACCTGCGACCACCGAATGGTATGTAGGGCCGGCGCTTGTCGCCGGGCCACAGTTCATTCGGGAAACGGCCCGCCGACAAGCGGCGGCCCTACATCCGACTCGTTTCGGCTAAGTCTACAAAACGGGCGGCCACACTTGTAGGACGCACCATCCCATTCAACGTTCAGAAGGTTCTTTGTAATATTAGCTCTCCAACCAAACGGCGTCCGCCGTTTGTTTAGCAGCATGAAGGGCGAAGCCCGACAGGCTGCTGCTGGCGTTGCGCGGTCGGAAATAGCGCGTAATCGGATCGCGCACGGAGTCGGGACCGATGTAGCCGTGATGGTGCGTCAGGAGGGCCACCGGCCGGGCGGGGACAAAGGTGGCCTCGCCGTGCAGCACGGCAGGCTGGATCGGATGGAGGTATTCGCGCGGAAATGGAGCCAGGTCACCCGGATTGCGGCTGCGTTCGAGCGAGCGGACGCAATGCCTTAATCTTGTAAGTGCGGGGCTGAATGGTTGCATTAAAACCTTCATGACTACCCCAGAGGAATCGGAGAAACTCGGCGTGTTCACGGTCGGCGTCGGGGCGGTCGCAACGACCCTGATGGCCGGCGTGGAGCTAATCCGCCAGCATCAGCGAACTCCGATCGGATCCTTCACTCAACTGGGCTGGCTTGCCACTGCTGACGGTCGGCGCATGCGCGTCAACGAGGCGCTGCCGCTGGCCGCGCTGCCCAACCTGATCTTCGGAGGCGTGGATCTGCTCGAATCGGATGCCTGGCAGGCAGCGCGCACGGCCGGGGTGTTGAACGAGGCCGACCTCGCTGCGGTGCGCGATTTTCTGGGAGGGATCCGCATCGGTCCCGGAATTCACGATCCGGCCTATATGCAGAATCTGCAGGTCCTGCACGCATTGCCTGGGAAGGACAAGCAGGCGCAGGTCGAGACGATGATCCGGACGTTCCGCGAATTTTTTTCCGCTCAACGCTGCGCTCGCGGGGTGGTACTGCTGACGCTGTCGACCGAGGCGTGGCGTGGGGTCGGTGCGGTGCACGCGACGCCCGAGGCGTTTGTCGCCGGACTCCGACGTAATGACCCGGACATTACGCCGTCGCAGATTTACGCCTGGGCGGCGGTGGAGGCCGGCTATCCGGTCGTGAACTGTACGCCCAATCCGGTGCCTGACATGCCGGCACTGCAGGCGCACGCGCTCAGGCGCGGGGTGCCGCTCGCGGGCTCGGACCTGAAGAGCGGCCAGACGCTGCTGAAGACGGTCATTGCCGGCGGGATAGCGCGCCGGCTGCTCGGCGTGAAGGGCTGGTTCAGCACCAACATCCTCGGCAATCGCGACGGACTGGTGCTCGCCGATCCCGAGAATTTCCGCGCCAAGGAGATCACTAAGAGCGGGGTGCTGACCGACATCCTGGATCAGCAGGTGCACCCGGAGCTCTATAAGGACATGGTGCATCAGGTGCGCATCAATTATTACCCGCCCAAGGGCGACAACAAGGAGGCGTGGGACTCGATCCAGCTGGCTGGCTGGCTCGGCTACGAGATGGAGTTGAAAATCAATTTCGAGTGCCGCGACTCGATTTTGGCGGCGCCCCTGGTGCTCGATCTTGCGCTGCTGGCCGATCTGGCGGCGCGCAAGGGCGAGAAGGGTATCCAGCCCTGGCTCGGCGGGTATTTCAAGCATCCTGCTGCGCTCCCCGGGACGGTTCCCTGCAACGACCTGCCGATCCAGATGATCGAGCTCGAACGAAAGCTATCGGGCTGGTGCTGAGCCGTGATTATGCAAAAATCGCGATGCTCGCTCGTGGAAACGACTCCATAAGGCGAATGGTGTAGGAAGCCCGCTCGCGGGCGATCTTCCCCTCTGAATCGCGAGCAAGCTCGCTTCCTACAATTTGCATGGATACGGCTGAGGGTTCATTGCGCGGTGTGACCGTTGATCCTAGATTTCGCAGTTGAGGCTTCCGCTCCTCGTAGCTGCGAGCGTGAGCGAGTGGATTCCGCCTCAATTGCGGAATCTAGGTTGATTGCAGGCAGGCAGCGATCGGGAGCCGCCACCGTCCGGCGGTTGTCTTCTTCGGTGTGTTCGCTGGAAAAGAAGAGCCGCAGCGCGCGTTCGGAATCGCCGAGGATGACGGGCACAATGCAGGAGCCTGCGCTGCGCCCGAACGTTTGTTCACGGGCAGTCCGGTCTCGACACGCGCGGTGGCGGCGACCAGAAATCCCCGTGGTCGAGATCATTCCAGTTGGGTCCGCGGAGCAGCGACGGACGTTCGTGCGGAGTGCGTCACAATTCTACCGAAAGCATCCGGCCTGGGTGCCGCCGCTGCGGCTATACGAAAAGCCTCTCGCGTGAACGGACCGCCGCAGACCGGTTTCCGGGTGACGGCGCTGGCCGCCTGCCGGCTGCTGCTGCCGTTCGGGCTGCTGCTGCTCGGCTATGAACTGCACCATTTCTGGCCGGAGGCTTGGCGCGGGCGAATCCACGTTGCCGAGCCTCACGCGTGGGAGCTGCGCTGGTTTGGCCTTGGCCCGCCGGGTGGGCTCCTCACCCCCGCGGCCTGGTGTCAGCAACACGTGCATCCCGTGCTTGATGTCGTGGCAGGTGTCGCCTACCTGGCGTTCATCCCGGCCTTTCTCTGCTCGGTCCTCTGGTGGCGGTTCGGCCGGGCTGGGACCGGAGTGCCGGGGCGGCCCGCGCTCGCCGAACGGGCCATGTGGGCGTTGTGCACGATGTATCTCGCAGGCTACGTCACCTATCTCGTCTACCCGGCGGCCCCTCCCTGGTATTTCGATCACTACGGCGCGGCGCCGATCGTGCCCGGCGCCCCGCCTGAGGCCGCGGGGGCGCTGCGGTTCGACGCCCTGATCGGCGTGCCCGTGTTCGCCCGGTATTACGGGCAGAGCCTGAACGTTTTCGGGGCCATCCCGTCGTTGCACTGTGGTACGTCGTTCCTTGCGCTTTTGTTCGCGCTGCGGCTGCGCTCGCTGCGCGCCGCCAGTCTCCTGCAGTTCGCGGCGCTGACCTTCGCCGCGGTGTATTTTAACCACCACTACATCGTGGACTGCCTGGCCGGGATGGTCTATGCCGCGGGGGCGTTTGCGCTTGCCGGAGGATGGCGGCCCGGCGGACGGCTCCTCTGAAGTCCTTTCCCACCATCCGCCCGATTCACACCCCGATGCTTGACAGGCCCCTCTTCCTCGCCCGTCTGTGCCGGGCACGGCACGCCAGGGACAATCCGAACAACGGGTGGCCGGGAACGGCGCGGGCACCTGCCAAATGTCGCCTATTCCTGCGATCGAGCGCTAACTTGGCCGGCAAATTCGCGCGATCTTGCTGCCTTGAATTCGGTGCATGCCAGAATCGTCTCTTCCGGCAGGCCGCTCATGAGTTCACGTAGATTGCCGGAAGACATGGTGGATCTCGCTGTCCGCGATGCGGGATCTTGCTGCTGCGGCAGTCAAGGACTGAACCGGAGTATCGCATTCGTGAGTGCCGGGCTCGGGGTGTCGCTGACCCCGGCACGATTCATTCCGCTTTCGCCAGCGCCGGCGCCACGGTCTTTGAGGTGTTGCACGAGCCGCGAACGTACAATGTTAATCGTTTCGAGTATGCCCGCTTGCTCACGGAGGGCAAGTCGCTCTTTGGGCAGCACGCCGGCGCAGTTCAAGCGCGCGCCAGTACCCTGGGTCCCGGTGACGTCATCAGTCTTGTGCGTAACCCGATCTAGCCCCAATGTTTCATGGGGCGACTGACGCCGCAACCTGGAGTGGAGGGCGCTGCGCCGTCAGCGCCAGGGCCACGGCACGGCATGCTGCCAGCGCCGATCAGCCTCCAGGCGGTGACGGCGCACCGCACTCCAGGACTATCGCCGCATCCCGCGAAGAAATTGAACGGATAATCTCAATCGAAAAACCTCATGCGAATTCAAACGATCGGCATTTTTTCGATGCTCGCCTTGCTCCTGTTTCCCGTCGCCGGCAATATCCGGGCGACGCCCACCGAGCGGCTGGAGGGAAAATATCTCAAGAGCCGGATCAAGCTGCGGATTGATGAAGACTGGAAAGTCCAGACCGGAAACGTTACCGGCGGAGAGACTATGGCACTGGACGACTCTTCCTGGGCCACGACGAGTGTGCCGAACGACCTGAGCATCGCCCTGGTGAGCACGACCGATAGCGATCCCGGCGCCATGGGCTGGTACCGGAAACATTTCACCCTGCCCGCCGGGTTTGTTTTCAAGAAGGTCATCGTCCAGTTCGACGGCGTCTATCATGATTCCAAAATCTACCTGAACGGTACGCAGGTCGGCAGCCAGCGGTTCGGGTATGTCAGCTTCTGTTGCGATCTGACGCCGTACCTTCACGCCACGGGCGACAATGTGTTGGCGGTCTTCGTGGACAATCAGACGAGTCGCCGTTCGCACTTCTATTCCGGCACCGGCATCTATCGCCACGTTTGGCTCATCGCGACCGA
>Ga0182027_10014821_pt1 | contig 10763 bp, 6 predicted proteins | sample 712E1DmetaG_FD_121300 | JGI IMG/M metagenome (GOLD analysis project Ga0182027, IMG submission 121300) | Permafrost microbial communities from Stordalen Mire, Sweden - 712E1D metaG (Illumina Assembly) | ecosystem: Environmental > Terrestrial > Soil > Wetlands > Permafrost | place: Sweden...
CACTCTGTTGAACCATTGCCGGTACCTCCGCTCCCGTCAAGGTTACCCGCTTTCGGAAAAACCGTGCAAAATCGCATCTGATTCAACGATTCGGCTCCTGGTTGCACAAAACCTACGCTAGGGGGATATGTTCGAATTTAATTAGCCTCTACTCACCTGCTGCATGATCATCTTTTCTTTGTATTTCTATATAATCTTATAACTTGCCGGATAGATTAAATTAGGCAAATAGCATTTATCTAACATTTCTCATATTTAAGCCCAAAATACTTAATACAAAACTTGTTAGGACAATTTGTGCACCCAGGATCATTCCCAGGCTTCCTCCGAAAACTAATCGCACACTTTGATTGAAGCCGATAATTGAAAATTCGTTAGAAAGTGTGACTGCTTTAATAATCAGCACCAACCCAATCAATAAAGTAACGAATCCAATGGCAACGCCTTTCTCGAGGTTGAAATACTTAAATAAGGAATAAAAACCCGGTTGGTTTGGGAGCAAGCCAGAATTATAGGCATAGACTCTTGTGATTGTGGAAAATGAAAGCAAGTTTATGCCCAATATTGTCATTGTACCTGTGATGATAAAACTATGGAAGTCGATTAACCTGAATCCTATATTCACTGGCCCAAAAAACAAAGCGATACTTAAAAGTGATCCGATAGCCGATAGAAGAACCCCCGGATAGGTAAAGAGCCAGCGGGGACTATATATCAATAAAAATCTCAAGTGGCGCCATCCATCCCGGAAACTGCGCAAATGGGGGCGCCTTTCCCTACCGTCTGGATAAAGTATGGTGGGGACCTCGCATACTTTCATATTTAATATGGACGATTTAATTACGATTTCACTGGCGAACTCCATACCCGTGGTCTGTAAATTCATTTTCTTGGCTGCTTCTTTTGTGAAGCCGCGTAAGCCGCTGTGAAAGTCCCCGGCAGGGGTTTTAAAAAAGAGCTTGCCTGTAAACGATAATAACGGGTTTCCAATATATTGGTGAAGCCACGGCATGGCTCCTTTGCGAATTCCCCCTTTAAAGCGATTGCCCATTACCAGGTCATATCCCTCACGAAGTTTTTCCAGGAATGGCATTAAATTATCTAATTCGTAGCTGTCATCAGCATCTGCCATAATTATATATTTGCCATGAGCAAAATCTATCCCACCCCGCAGGGCGCTACCGTATCCCTTGTTTTCAATCCGGACTACTGTCGCACCGGCCGAAGAAGCGATCCGTGCGGAATTATCGGTGCTGCCATTATCGGCGACTATTACCTCGCCGTTTATCTTGTTTCGTTTAAGAAAAGTCAGTGACTTCCTGACGCAAACCCCAATAGTCTGTTCCTCGTCCAGACAAGGAAGGATAATGCTCAACTCATATTTCTTACCGGTACTTCCTGCGCCTTTGGGCATATTTGAATATCCTCTCTTGAGAATGTCCATCATCATTCTACGAGGAAGGGTCGGATTGGACAAGACGCTTATCCGTCTTGGTATGAAATTGAAATCCAGAGTTCTAATGAAGGTTGGAGAAGATGGTTACGGCATCTGACTGATAAGAGAGGTGATATTGGTTATTTTCTTCCAATGCGTGGATAAGATCATCTCCACGGGAAACCGGTGCTATTACGCGGCAAAGGTTCTTCAATGATCCTTGTCTGTTAACATAGATATAATCAAATTGCAGGTTGTATTTCTCGATGCAGCCCAACGGAGAGGGTCCATCCAGGCAGCTTTGGATGCCGGTTTGAAGTGTCACTGCCCCGGCATATTTCTTGTCCGGCAACCATTCATTGCCCTGGATCGTAGTAATACCCACGCGGTCCGTCAACGCTGGAAACCATTCTTGGACGCTATCGCATAATATTTGACCTTCGCCTGTCATGATGAGAAACCGACTCCCCGACCGGGTATTTGCTTGAATCCAATCAAATGCCGTGCGATTTGCTTCGGAGAGTGTGCTGCCGGCAGTTTGGATGCCAAAATCGAGGGTTCCGCCAAGCATATAGATTCCTGCGAAAACCAGAAATGTGATTGCCAATAGGCTTTGGAGGGGATTGTTTTGTCCTGCAGGCTTTGAATTGTTTGCTAGTCTTGCGATAATCGGAAGAATTATTTCACCCAGAGCTAAACCGGCCATCATGCAGAGAGGAATCATGGCATAGGTGGCTGCGCTGCGCGGATCAACTAAGTAAGGAACAAAATACCAAATGGGAATAAAGTAGTTTTTCTTCGCAAGGCAAGCAAAAAATCCAATTAATCCAAGCACTGCCACTAATGTGAGAAAGGGCTCATCTGTTAGTGTCAATAGAAAAGGATATAAAATGGATAATGTAGTTTGACTGCCTGTTTGGGCCGCTGCCAGGAAAGGATTCAGACCGAGATGTATGATAGTTGGCAACCACCAAATGCTTGTAACAATGATTGATCCCAGAGCCAGCAATAATGCATTAATAATTCCTTGTTTGTTCCTTGCAATGAATAGCCAGAAAAGCAACGCAAAGACAATTGTGTGAACCATCGCTTCGGGGTGCGAGAGAACCACTAATGCGCTAAATAGAATGGATGCAAAAAGATATTTCCTGTCGCGTCCCTTGAAAAGCCTGTAAATGCAACCGAGTGAAAGCAGAAGGAAGAGCAGGCCGAAACTTCGAGTCAAGCCGCCGCCCATAATAGTCCAGGTGAAGGTGCGTGGAGTAAAAGCAAATACCAGTGTTGCAAGACCGGCTTGATAGGAGGAATCTAAAATAGCCCTTGAAAGATAATAGAAGGCGGGTATTGTGCCGACCGAAACAATCCCCGGCAGCCATTGAACAATCTCAATCGGACTTAGATGGAAAAGGTTCGACAAAAGTGCGCCAACATAGAAAGCAAACGGCGGGTAGGCGAATGGAGTATTCAGGCCGTTATATTGAATATATTCGGGAAGCTTTAAACCGTTTGACTTAATCGCTTCAATCATGACAACAAAAAGGCCCCCATCGTTTATCGGAAATCCTGCGATCCCGGCCGGATAGAGACGTACGAATCCGCCAAAGATGATGGCCAGGATGCCGATCAAGACGCCGCTTTCCTCTCTGTTTGGTCTACGAAAATTCTGCATTTTTCATTTCAGAAATTTCTTTTGCCATTCGAATAATTTGTTTAAGGCCTCAATGGGCGAAAGCGAGTTTACGTCGATGGCGCCGAGTTCATCGAGCAGGGGGCTTGTCTCTGGGAATAATGTAGCTTGTTGGGCAGATAAAGGGTTTATTCGGACAGCCTTGCCGGATGATTTTTCGAGTTCGGCTAATATTTGATTTGCTCTCTGAATGACCGGTCCGGGCAGCCCGGCCAATTGAGCGACGTGGATACCGTACGATTTATCTGCGCCGCCTGGTATTATCTTATGTAGGAATACTACTTTTCCATCTGCTTCTGTGACACCGACATTGTAATTGCGGATCCCCGGTAAAAGGTCTGATAGCTGCGTTAATTCGTGATAATGGGTGGCGAACAACGTTTTTGCCCTAAGAAGTGGGTGGTTATGAATGTATTCAATGACTGCCCAAGCAATGGAAACTCCGTCATAGGTGCTTGTGCCGCGGCCGATCTCATCCAGGATCAACAAGCTGCGAGGTGTGGCGTGATGCAGAATATTTGCTGCTTCGATCATCTCCACCATAAAGGTGGATTGCCCGGCGTGGATCTCATCTTGTGCGCCTATGCGTGTGAAAATTCGGTCGACCAATCCGATCCTGGCAAACTCAGCGGGCACGAACGAGCCTATTTGTGCCATCAAAACGATCAAAGCTGCCTGCCGCAAATAAGTGGACTTGCCGGACATGTTGGGCCCTGTGATAATGCGTACGATCTCGCCTTTTTCAAATATAAGGTCATTCGGAATATAGCGTTCGCCATGTAGATATTGCTCAACGACAGGGTGCCTGCCTGCGCGAATTTCCAATTCGCTGCCCGCATGGATCTCGGGTTGAGTATAGTTTCCAAGAGCCGCAACTTCCGCCAGGGTGGCCAATACATCCAACTCAGCCAGGGCATTAGCCGTTTCAAGGAGCCTGATGGCTGATTTTGCCAGTGTTGCACAAACTTCCCGGAACAAACGCAGCTCGATCTCGCGGATGCGATCCTCAGCATTCAGCACGAGCGTCTCGTACTCTTTCATCTCCGGCGTGATAAAACGTTCGCCATTGACCAGGGTTTGTTTACGGATATAGTTTTCGGGCGCCTTGTCGGCTGCACCGCGCGAGATTTCGATGTAATAACCGAAAACTTTGTTGTAACCAACCTTCAGGGTTTTTATGCCCGTCCGCTGGCGCTCGATGGATTCCAGGTTTGCGATCCAGTCACGGGCATGCTGGGATGCCTCGATCACAGAGTCGAGTTCCTGCGAATAGGCAGTCCGGATTACTCCGGTATTTTGCAATGTGGCAGGCGGCTCATTGGCAATTGCAGTTTGTAGAATCGATAACTCACTCGTGCATAAATTAATAGTAGGCAGTGGAAAATCCGGTTGGTTGTCCGCTTTAATGACATTTAAAATGCTCGGTAATTGCTCCAATGTGCTGCGGAGCGACACTAGATCGCGCGGTTGGGCATAGCCTGCGATTATTCTGTTTGTCAAACGTTCCAGATCTGCGAGGAGTTTGAGCGCGCTGCGAAGTTCCGCACGCTCCATGCTGTGGTCAAAGAAATGCTTCACGCCGGCCTGGCGGGACGCAATTTTTTCAAGGTTTAATAAAGGCTGGCTCGCCCATTGATGGATCATCCGCCGTCCCATGGGAGTGATGGTTTGATCGAGTATGCCGAGCAAAGAGCCTTTGCGCTCTCCAAGCAGGGTTTCTTCTAATTCGAGGTTACGGCGTGTGGATGCGTCCAAAGTCATGAATTCGTTGAGACTATAAGTGCGCAATCGGGTCAGCAAATTAAGAGAATCGGGTTGAGTGCCTTGAATGTATTGGAGAATTGCACCCGCGGCGCGGATTTCGTTTATTTGCCCTTTCAGGCCGAAGCCATCCAGCGTGGAAGTATTGAAGTGAGAAATCAATATTTCCTGGCACTTTACCGGTTCGAATCGCCAGGACGGATAGGGTGTGAGATGACCTATCCCCTCGATCCAATTCTGATCGCCAAGGCCGGCGATATTATCCGGGTAAATAATTTCAGCCGGATGAAGGCGTACTAACTCCGACCGCATTGAATCGAGGGGTAGATTAGTAACAGCAAACTCTCCGGTGGTGATGTCCGCATAAGCGACTGCGGCGGTTTTCTTGTCGGCAGGGTCATCGGAATCTAAAAAAAACGAAGCCAGATAATTATTGGAATCTCCAGGGAGGAGTCCAGGTTCAATAACCGTTCCGGGAGTTACAACGCGTACTACTTTGCGTGGAAATATCCCTTTAACTGGCTGGTCTCCAACCTGTTCACAGATAGCTACGTGGTGGCCTTTTTCGATAAGGCGGGCTAGGTAGTTTTCTAGTGCATGGTAAGGTATGCCAGCGAGAGGCGCACGCAATCCGTTCCCGATGGGACGCGATGTTAATACAATATCCAGTTCGCTCGCCGTTAACTTGGCATCTTCGTCGAAGGTCTCGTAAAAATCGCCTAAACGAAAGAATAGGATCGTATTTGGATAATCCCGCTTGATCTCGAGATATTGTTGACGGACTGGGGTGATGTCGTCGGGCATTCTTCAATTCTATGGGCAAGATAGGAAATGGGCAAGGGGAACGGATTATAATAAATCATCAAATCATCGAGAGGTTTCCATGTATAAACTTGTTTTACTGCGTCACGGTCAAAGCACGTGGAACTTGGAAAATCGTTTCACGGGCTGGACCGATGTTGGCCTCACTGATCAGGGTCGTTCAGAGGCGCTTTCAGCCGGCGTATTACTCAAAGAGGGCGGGTATATTTTCGATTTGGCCAACACCTCTGTCTTGCGTCGTGCGATCCAAACCTTGTGGATCGTCTTGCAAGAAATGAATTTGGAATGGCTGCCTGTAATCAATGCCTGGCAGCTAAACGAACGCCATTACGGCGCGCTTCAGGGATTGAATAAATCCGAGACGGCCGTTAAATTTGGCGAAGCGCAAGTGAAAATTTGGCGGCGCAGCTATGACGTACCGCCGCCTGCCCTTGAGTTAACCGATGAACGGCACCCGAGATTTGATCCTCGTTATGCGTCCTTGACTCCCGGTCAATTGCCGGCAACCGAGTCTTTAAAGATAACTTTGGAGCGGGTGCTGCCATACTGGCACCAAACGATTGTACCTACGATCAAGACTGGGAAGCGTATGTTGATAGTGGCTCATGGGAATAGTATCCGTGCGATGGTGAAATATCTTGATAATATTTCCGATGCAGATATAACCGAACTTAATATACCTACGGGGATCCCGCTTGTATATGAACTTGACGAAAACATGAAACCCCTGAAGCATTATTATCTTGGGGACGCAGATGCGGTAGCAAAGGCCGCTGCGGCTGTTGCCAACCAGGGAAAATCCAAATAAATAGCTTTCGATTTTGTTGGAAAACCTCCGAGCTACGCTAACCTCGGAGGTTTTCTTTCGATTAGAATCGATGAATGACTCTAAATCAAGATTTCATTAGCGAGCTTCGTAAGAAATTTACGGGTGATATTCGATTAGACCTGGGTTCCAGAATTCTCTACAGTACAGATGCATCGATCTATCAAATCGAACCATTGGGCGTCGTAATCCCGCGGACGGAAGAAGACTTGCAAGCGACCGTGGAATTGGCCGCAAAATATCAAATTCCTATCCTGCCTCGCGGATCGGGTTCGTCGTTGGCGGGCCAGGCGATTGGTGAGGCGTTGATCCTGGATTGTTCACGCTGGCTCGATAGAATTATCGATATTGATCCCGAATCAATGGCGGCAACGGTGGAACCTGGCGTCATTCTCTCGACGCTAAACAGGGCGGTTGCTAAGTTTGGCCTTCAATTCGGACCCGATCCTGCTTCTGCAGAACGTGCCACGATGGGCGGGGTGATCGCTAATAATGCCACCGGAGCACATTCAATTTTATACGGGATGACGGCAGATCATTTATTATCTGCCGATGTGATTCATGCCGATGGAAGCCTTGCAACCTGGCGGGAAATGGAAATCAGAGATCTTGAAGTAGAACCCCCATCGATATTTTCCTCTATCATCTCTACAGCCGTTGAAATTCGCTCCAGTTATTCTGGTGCGATCAAAGCTCATTATCCACGGTCATGGCGTAATTCAGCCGGATATCGGTTGAATTATTTGCTCCCCTGGTCTCCTTCAGCGCCTTCTCAATGGAGTCGGAAAAGATATCCAGATGTTAAAGAAAACACAATTAACCCTGCAACTCTACTGGCTGGTAGTGAAGGGACGCTAGGAGTCATTCGCCGGGCGTCGGTAAATCTTGTTCCAAAACCGAAGCATACAATTCTAGGAATTCTTGCTTATGGCAGCATAACCGAAGCCTGTGATGCTGTGCCGGATTTGTTGAAATATGCACCTTCGGCGATAGAACTCATTCCTCAATTAATCCTTCGTTTAGCGCACGGGATACCGGCTTATGCGCGGCAAATGGGTTGGGTGACTTCGGTTGATGGGAATGTAGACGATCCGCCGGCTCTTTTGGTAATTGAATTTAGCGGCGACAACCCCATTAAGCTTAATCAAATGGCCACGCGCCTTCGACAGGATGTTGTGATTTTAGAGTCGGTGGAAGAGCAGGCGCAAGTCTGGAACATTCGTAAAGTGGGATTGGGTATTTTGGATTCGCGTCCGCAATCAGCGCGGCCTGTAGCCTTCATCGAAGATTGTGCAATCCCTGTGGAGATATTGGGTGAATTCGTACGGGAAATTGAGCGGATATTGGCTGAGCACGGAACGGAAGCTGGCATCTACGCACATGCTTCAGCCGGTTGTTTGCATATTCGCCCGATTCTCGATTTAAGGACAGGCCAGGGCGTTCGATTTTTAAGGGAGATCGCCGAACAGGTTCTGGCTCTTACTTTACGCTTGGGCGGCTCCATGTCATCAGAGCATGGCGATGGGATGGTGCGCGGCGAATGGTTGGAAAAGACTTATGGCGAGAAAGTATCAACAGCAATGCGCGCATTAAAGAAAGCCGCCGACCCGCACGGTTTACTTAACCCGCAAAAGATGTTCGATGCTCCGGCGATGGATTCTCGTTTACGCTATGGCGTGGATTACAAAGTACAAGCCTGGTCACCTGGGATGGATTTTGCTCAAAACGGTGGATTCGTTGCGGCTTTGGAGCAATGTAATGGTCAGGGTGTGTGCCGCAAAGATACTGGCGTGATGTGTCCATCTTTTCAAGCAACAAGGGATGAAAAATATTCAACCCGCGGACGGGCGAACCTCTTGAGGTCGATGATTAGGACCAGGGCAGGAGGACGGGAAGTGGGTTTCGGGAAAACGGAGTTATCTCAGAATGTTTTTGATGCCCTGGATTTATGCCTCGCTTGTAAAGGCTGCAAAGCGGAATGCCCCAGCGGCGTTGATATGGCAAAACTCAAATTCGCTTTCCAGGCGGAATATTATAAAAACCATCCAAGGTTGTTACGAGATTACATTTTTGGATATTTTCACGTGACGGCTCGATTGTTATCTTCCATCGCGTCCCTTGTAAATTTTGGAATGGGGATTGGTCCAATGAGGCGATTTGCGGCGCGCGTCATGAAGATCACGCCCAATAGGCCATTTCCGAAATTTTCCCAAAAGGAAGCTAGGGTTAGATCGTTACCTGGACATCAAAAAGTACTGTTTTTACGCGACCCTTTTACTCATTATGTCGAACCAAGTGTCGAACAAGCAGCGTTTGACTTATTATTCGCGATAGGATTCGATGTGGAAGTATTGACAATTGTTGGCGCAGGAGCGTCGTTGTTATCAAAGGGATTTGTCCCTGCTGCGCGAAGCCATGCCTGGCGGATGTTGGATGAATTGAAAAGCCGAGATCCGCATAATTTATTTTCAATAGTGGGTATGGAACCTTCGGAAATTTATTCACTTAAGCATGATTATTCGGATCTTCTCCCTGGGCTAAAAGCAGAAATAACATCTCGTACCGATAACACGTGGTTGCTTGAGGAATTTCTGATTCGGTCGGTTGAATTTAATAACCTGCGTGTAGCCACCAATCATAAAAAAATTATGTTTCATCCACACTGCCACCAAAAAGCAGAAAGTCCTGCTAATGACGGACTGGCTAATGGAACAAATGCAAGTATCGAATTGTTGCGACATCTGGGATACGAGGTGGACCTTATTGACGCGGGATGTTGCGGTATGGCTGGCACATTCGGTTATGAAGAGGAGCATTATGATCTTTCGCAACAGGTGGGTGCTTTGAAATTATTCCCTTTTATAAAAAACCACGAAAATGGGGATTTTGTGGCTGCTACGGGAGCCGCTTGCAGAATGCAAATTGTGCAAGGCACAGGAAGAGCGGCTGAACATCCAATCGTATTGGCGGAACTTGCCGTCAGAGGTCTGGGACCGCAGGGTCTGAATTTAACCGAGTGATTGGAAAATAAATAAAATGATCCAAACCCCGGCTAAAAAACATTGCTTATTATCCAGTTTTATCAATTCCGGGAATTGATTATTTGTGCCGCAATGGCGAATGCAACAGCCACGTTGAACGATCGCTTTTGCCCTCGCATCGGAAGGTGAGTGATATGATCTGCGATTTCCAGAATGCCCGGATCGACGCCGGTTACTTCATTTCCAACCACTAATAGAAGACGTTTTGGCTTTTCAAGATTGGCAATTGCAGTGTTGATGGCGATGGAATTCCGGGTTTTCTCGAGCGCCCATATTTCGTACTCCATATTCCTTAAACTGGTTATTAATTCAACCGCGTTTTTATGCGTGGACCACTTGACGTACTGCTCGGCTCCAACTGCCGACTTTCGAACTTCGCTAAGTTCAGGTGTCGGTGTGATGCCGCATAAATATATATGGCTAAACTCGAAGCCGTCTGCAGAACGAAATATGGAACCAACATTCAAAGCGGAGCGAATGTTATCCAGGAGGACGTATAAATGGGTGCGTGGCGCAAGCGGGCTTTTGTCTTGAACTGTTTCCTGTGAGATGGATCGTTCAAGTACCGGCACTGTTTCCCCTAAACACACCGGGCATCTTTCGCCGAATTGGCTGTCTTTTAAAAGCGGGTAGCGCAGGCCGCAATCCGGATTTTTGCATACCCGTATTTGAAATGAGGCAGCAGGCATAAGGCGACATTATACTGCTGCACGGAATCAATATCTTATCTGGAGGGTACCCCACCCTTCATTGATAAGCCGGATTCAATAATAATTCGTGGAACAATTTCTTCCCAACCCACTGCCATGAGATGAATTCCGTTTACGACCTTCATACTTTTGATTTTTTCGATGAGTTCGACCGCAATCAGAACACCCTCTTCCTGTACACCGCCCTTTGCTTCAGCATTCTCTAAACGGTTAATTACGGCTTTAGGAATAAAAACGCCCGGCACTTCACTATTCATGTATCGGGCTATTTTTAACGTTTTAAGCGGAGTAATTCCGATGAGGAGGAAGACCTTGTAGAGGATATTCCTTTTAGCAATTTCATTAAGCCATTCTTCCAACCCTTGATGGTCGAACACAAGATTTGTCTGGAAGAACTGGGCGCCTGCGTTTACTTTTTTGTGTTCACGCAGGGCCTGAAATTTCGGTTTGGAAGCGAATGGGGAGGCGGCCGCGCCTAAAA
>Ga0182027_10014822_pt1 | contig 10763 bp, 14 predicted proteins | sample 712E1DmetaG_FD_121300 | JGI IMG/M metagenome (GOLD analysis project Ga0182027, IMG submission 121300) | Permafrost microbial communities from Stordalen Mire, Sweden - 712E1D metaG (Illumina Assembly) | ecosystem: Environmental > Terrestrial > Soil > Wetlands > Permafrost | place: Sweden...
CAAATCCCGTACATAAAAAGAGGCAGGAAAGTTTGGTACACACCGCGAACAGTAAAGGCGTGGTTTGACCTGAAAGAAGTCAAACCGCTTCGAATGCAATAAATGCATGATTAAATGATAGACTTACGTCTCCAGCTTCGTAATGGTCAAAATTGACCGGAATCGCGTATCCAGAACATCAGGAACTACCGGGCTGAGGTTCGATGGTGCTCGTTGACCCCTTCCGGGTTCGCCCCCTCGCTGCTAGGGATGGTCTTGGTGTCCTCCAAAAGCACTCCAAAACGATCAAAACTTTTTTGCTCCTCCCGCGGAAAATCGGTTTTGATGTTAAAGAATTCTCCGTGCGGAGAGACGAAAACCAGCAACTTCCCCATAGAAAAGCAAAGCCGCTTCACAAAAGCAAAGGGGTTTCCACCAGCAAGCGTGAGTTGGCAGAGTTCTCAAGCAACTTGGCACTGATGAGGTTAGTTAATGTCAACATGGCGAATGTCATAAGCCCCTCGATGACAATGGGTGGTGTACAATAGAGCGGACGCTCGCTTTCCTTGGTATTATGCGAAGTGACATTCGGGCCGTTTGGGGGAAGTTCGCGCCAAGTTGTCGGCCTATTTCTCCAAAATTCTCCAAAACAGGACTTCAGCTTGCATGATCTTCTCGGCGGACGGTACTGGGGATGGAAGGCGAAGCAACTGATCGCATCGATGTCCGCGCGGGACATTGACTTGGTCTTGCTCGTGTCGGCGTCGCACGAACGGAATCGTGCCAGGATTCTGCACAACGTCGAGGCATTCTTTTTCTACAAGGGGAATCCAAGTGGACGTAAAAGGACTTGTCATTGTTCTGGCTGGCGCGCGCCCGCAGCGCCTCCGGTCCGCCGGCCTGATAAACCGTCGCGTATTCCTTGAGCTGGGCGAGAATGATCTCCCGGTCCTTTCTCTGGAAGGCGCTGCCCACCGGGTAATAGACCAACGCCAGCAGGACGACGGTGCTCAGGGCAAAGATCAAGGCAACCAGAGGCTCAGGCGAAAGGCGAAATTGCGGAGAAGGTTATTCAGCATGAAGTTCACCGCCGCGTCAAACGACCAGCCTCTTGATTTCAGGTAATCGAAGTCGCCAAACCATTCAAAGACCACCGGCGCCTTTTTCCAAGTGTCCGCCATGCATTGAACACCAGCATAGCGCAACGAGCCAATCCAGTTCTGCTCGTGCCAGGGTGAACCGACGTCGTCGCGCCGGATGCCTGCCCAGTGGGCGAGCGCATAGCCCATCATGCGACGCGCATCCCTGCTGGAAAGAAAATCGTTATGAAGGAAGCTTTGGAACAGGTTGTTGACCTATTTCGTGCGCCAGCCAGTGTCGGTTGCTGGTGCTCCATGCAATATTCATGGTTGGGAGAACAGCGCCAGAACTTCCAACGCGAGTTCGTGCCGAGGTCGGCGCAGGGACCAAGAGGAGATCAGCACCATTCCGAGGAATTCAAACGCACCACCCAAGTTTGCAGGCAAATCCCCGCCAATCAATCATCTCAAATCTCGACCTTGTTTCTGGCACCCAAAGGGACAGGGCTAACAAATAGCAATGCTGCCAATCCATCAAATGGCACAGATTTCAGTCTCACCGATTCAAACAGCCTGGTCAACCAGTGTCGGCGAGGCTCTCATGATTGGCTTCTGAAGCTCCTGCCAACCGTCATTCCGATCACGCTGCCGATAATGGCTCCGGCGGCGAATTCGGAAAACCAATGGATTGTCACAGAGACGGCGAACCCGACGTAAAAAGCGTAAACCAAAGCGCAGAAGACAATTACTTTGTTCTTGGGATAAAGCATGATCAGGCAGATCGCCATGGAAAACGCCACGGTGGTGTGCCCCGACGGCCAACCCCAGAAGATGCCGCCTTTCAGAAGGCCAAATTGGAAGCCGTGGCTGGAATCCGTCAGCGCACTGCCGCCAAGGGCAAGCGTTCCAACATGTCCGTGAAATGGCGGCGGACGACGTCCGGTTAGCGCCTTGTAGCAAGAAGTGATCAGATAACCGAGAAGGGCTGCCTGCCCCAAAGCCCAAGCGGTCGTGATGAGGCGCCGGTTCTTCAAGGCCAGGCCGGAAACCAAAAGGGCCAAAGGCCACAGGACTGGCATTAACATGCCGAGGCCGAGAGCTGGACGGGCCAGTACAAAGAACGTCCCGGCCCGTGCCTCCTGATAATAAGCCCAATCACCGCCAGAGGTGACGATGACGATCGTCAAAGCGATGGCTGAGGCGTGCCACAGAAGATTGCGCCCACTGAAAATCGCAATGACATTCCGAGGCAGCCGATAAAATAATCCAGACACGGCGCCGATCATACCGGCGCCCGCAGCCCATCGCACGAATTTTTAAGGCACGGGCAGCGCGGCCGCCGAAACCCTTCCAGTTCACGAGCAAATGAACTGAAATTACAATCTAATTGACTTCTGCATTGCCTCACATGAGAATACGCCAGGCAGTCAATACTGCTTCCAGAATTATTGGGACCTCATAAAAAGGCCGGACCCCGCCTCCTGGAATGAGGCTGGAGTTGATCACTGCGGAAGGGCCAGCGACCTTATGGATGCGCAAAGGGCGGCTGATCCGGTTTCCGCAGTTGACCATGCCGCTTCTCGCGGCGCTCACGCCAAGGGACGTTGAAATCCATCACACGGATGAAATCGTCAGTCCCGTCAACTTCAGCCGCGCCATTGACCTCGTTGGCATCACCACGACTACCTGTTCCGCTCCTCACGCCTATGAAGTCGCCGATGAGTTTCGCGCGCGCGGCGTAAAAGTGGTGCTGGGCGGACCGCATCCCACACTGCTGCCGCAGGAAGCGGCGCAACACGCGGACAGCGTTTTGATCGGCGAAGCCGAGGGGGGTTTGGCCCGCACTTCTGCGGGATTTTCGAGAAAGCCGGCTCCAACGCTTCTATCAGGCGGCGAGCGCGCCTTCGTTGGCGGGGTTGCCCTGGGCGCGCCGGGAACATATCGAACGGCGGGCTTATGGGCGCGGAGTTCTCATCGCCACGCGGAGTTGCCCTCACGCTTGTGGTTACTGCATGCTGCCGCACTTCTATCATCACCAATATCGCTGTCGCCCCAGTGAGGAGGTAGTCGCGGAAGCCGCCGCGATCCGGGAGAAAGCACTGATTTTCTGGGACGACAACATCATCGGGAACCTGAATTACGCCCGCGAACTTTTTCGCGGCCTGATTCCGTTGCGCAAGCGATGGACCAGCCAGGCCACCTTCAACATTGTGGACCACGAAGATCTCATCCAACTCGCCGCCGCGAGCGGCTGCGATGCGCTCTTCATCGGTTTGGAGTCCATTTCAGGGGCCAGCCTTCGGGAAACCGGGAAGGGCTTCAACAAACCCCAACGCTACCTGGACGGCATAAAGAGGCTCCACGACGCCGGCATTGCCGTGCAGGCCGGTTTGGTTTTTGGTTTTGACCACGACGACGTCACTGTTTTTGAACGCACGCTCGCGTTCCTAGAGCAGGCGGGAGTGGATGTGGCCTCAATAGGAAGTCTAACACCGTTTCCAGGAACGCCCATTTTTCGCAAGCTGGAGGCGGAGGGCCGGATTCTCACCCGCGACTGGTCGAAATACAACGCGAGGACAGATGTCGTCTTTCGACCCCGGCTGACGACGCCGGATCAATTGCAGACGGGGGTCGAATGGGTAACGAAACAATTCTACTCGTTGAGTTCCATTTCCCGGCGGCTTCTGGGGCGGTCCCGGACTGGTCTGTGGTGGAATATCCCCAGGAATTTGGGCTACAAAATCGCGTTCGATAAACTCGGAAGGCCGGGCAACAATCCCGGCGCTCAAGGCGTGCCTTCTTCCGGCCTCACGAGCGAGCTGCCTGGCATTCCTGCTTTCCCAACGCCGCTGCTCAATAGGATCGAAGCTGAGGATTAACCGCTTGCCCTGGGTCGGCGAGACTGCGATGGCGGGCAGGCCGGCGGCGGCGCTGTCCCGCAGCGCGCCGTCCTCACCCCCACCCCGGACAACCCACCGCCGCTCAAACTTGTCACCGCCGGCTCCAACCGTCCTCGTCTCGCCCTCTTCAGCAACTGCACCAACACCGCCGGAAAGGAACTGCAACTCCAGAACCAGGCGGCCTGGTGTCTCCACATCCTCTATCGCACCAATTTCCTGGTGGACAATGTGAGGATTCTCGACCCCACCCACACCGTTCCCTCTTCCGATGGCATAGATATTGGCCGAAACGGCGGAAGTCCAAGCGAATGGCGCCTATGAATGACCGATCTCAACGTGCGCCCAAGTTTTTGGGCGACTACCCTGTCGGGTTCCGTCCCCACCAACTTCTCCTCCCGCTCGCTCCACGGTCTGACCATAAGAAACAGGTTCTGGATCCCGAATGTTTTCCGCGCCGCCCGAACTGCGTCGAGGGAACGGCTCAGTCGTTTGGCCGTTTTCTGGTCTGACGCCTTTCCCAGCAGCCCAATTTCCGCTGGCGTCCAAACCCGGGATTGAGGCACATGCGCCGGGATGCCGAGTCTTCTCCGTTTCGCGAAAACAGCAGCCGGAGTCTTGCTGAGGCGACGGGCGACTTCTTCATCCGACTTTGTCCCCAGCAATCCGATTTGCTTTCTGCTCCATTGGGGAACGGCCGAAACCTGCAACGGCACTTTCAATCTCGCCCGCTCGCATTGCACCGAGGCCAGGGAGCGGTCCAGTACGCGGGCGATTTCACGATCCGGCCCTGTTCCCAACAACTGCCGTTCCGAATCAGTCCATGGATCATAGTGGGACCCGGCAGGTGGCCGGCCCAATGCCCGCCGGCGCCGGGCCACTTCGTTCACCTGTCGCGCCAGCGTGCGGGCAACTTCCCGATCCGTATATTTTCCCAACAACCGCTCGTCCTCGGCGGTCCAGGGACGATCTGGCCGTTGGAGATGGATGCCCTTGTCCAACCGGAGCTTCTTGACATAGCCGCGGGATTTCCCCGTGCGCCGGGCCAACTCCGCATCGCTCACCTTCCCGAAAAGGGCGCCGCATCTCCGGTTCAAACTGTTCTGGCTCGATTTCCCACTCATTTTTAGTAAAAAGCGTGGCGGTTCATTCTGGCGCAGCAGTCGATTTGGTCGGACGGCCTGAGCCATCACTTGCTCCCTCGCTTCGGCCTTCGGACGCGAGCCTCGACAACCAGACTGGAGGCTCGTATGGCTTTGACCAGGTGTACCGCTGATCTCCAACAATGCGCGAAGCCCGGCTCAATCGTGCAATCCGTTTGCTCCACTCCTGGTTGCAACGCGGCCCAAGATCGGATTCCGTCAGCCGTTTCACCGCCGACCAAAATCCCTTCAGCCCAACGCAACGCATATCCGGTAGTGGTGCAATTTCATTCCAAATTCAAAATTCTACGGGGCTGGCGCTGGCGGCGTGTACTTGGGCAATGTCCCGGCCAGTTCCTGTTTGACATAGACTCCGAAACGCGGCGACGGTGTGTAGTTCCAGTCTGATATCAGCGTCGGGCTGGCGGCGGCGTGGAGGTCCCACGCGGTGAAGGACCACCGATGATCGTCAATGGCTTGCAGGACATGCAGGAGCCAGTTGTCGGCCGGCACCCTCCGGCTCGGCCCGGAGTTGCCGCCAAATTCGCTCACGATCACCGGCACTTTGGCCGCCGCCTTCTCCAGCTTCCCGATCCACGCATCCACGCTGTCGCCCTTGTTGTCGTAGCAGTGGTTGGCATAAATGACGCCGTTGCCATGGGGATCGGATAGCTGTCGGCCCTCAAGAAATCCGGACATGTCATAGGCCCAATCCAGGCCTCCGGCGATGACGACATTGCTGGCGCCTGAGGCGCGAACGGCATCCAGCAGCGTCTGCATGCCCACAGCCTGGTAAGTTCGCGCCGGTCCGCCGCCGCGGGTGTTGGGCCGGTCAGTCACCGTGCCCCCTTTGAGCCAAACATCCCAGGAAATGTCGTGCGGCTCGTTATACAGATCGTAAAGGACCGCAGGCTGGTTCGCATAGACCGGCGCAAAGTCCTTCCAGAACATCAGGCTGTTGGTGTCGGGCATCGAATGCTGGCCGATGTTCACGCCCCATTCGTTGCAATCCGACCAATGCAAATCCAAAATGATGTAGCAGCGTTGCTTCGCGCAGGTGTCCACCGCCTGATGCACCAAATCGCGATAGGCTTTCCCGCCATCGGTCTGTTCGGGCGCCTTCCCGAACCAGCGATCCTGGCAAAGCGGCAGGCGGATAATGTTGACCTGCCAGTCTTGGATGGCGACGTTGAGCGTCTTGAGAATATGTCCCTCGCCGGTGCTGGTCCATTCCAGGCTGGCGGCATTGACGCCCCGCAGCCGAACGGGCTGATTCTGGCTGTTGAGAATCTGCGTTCCAACGACGTGAAGGGGAGAGGGCATGTTCGAGGCGGTTGCGCCGGTCGCGGGCGCCTGGGCCTGGCATTGGGTTACGGCCGTGAGCAGGGCGGCGAGAAGGCCGGGCGCCGCGCTTGAGAATTTGCGCGTCAATGATTTCATAGAGTGCTGGTTGAAAATGTCCGTTCCCGGAGGATGGCATAAAGGGCTGGGGATGTCATGTGTTTGCTGAATCACCGTTTGCTGAATCACCAACCGCAGGCGGCAGAGCTTTCCTGCCTGCGACCACGGACGCACCGCGCGGCCACGGGTGTGGGAAAAGTTTTGACTTTGCCCGCCGTCACGCCTGCTATATTGGGCTTCGAACCGATGAACACGCCGGTATTCACCCACGGTTTTGCGAGGGAGGTTAGCCGCTCGCTGGGAAGGTGCGAGCTGCTTTACGTGCCGCGCCAGGAATTCGACCTGCCATTGGCCAGGCGGCAACACGCCGCCTATATCGCAACTTTGGAGGCGGCCGGAATCAGTGTCACGGTTCTGCCGGAGGAACCGGACTTGCCGGACTCAAGTTTTGTGGAAGACCCTGCCATCGTTCTCGATGAGATGGCGGTGATTTGCCGGCCCGGCGCGGCCAGCCGGGTGCCCGAGGTCAAAAGCATCGAGCGCGCCCTTGCAAGAGTCCGCCCGGTCTGCAGCATCGTCAGTCCCGGCACGTTGGAAGGAGGGGATGTCCTGCGGATGGGGAAAACGCTTTACATCGGAATGTCAAGTCGGACGAACCTGGAAGGCATTCGGCAGTGCTGGGAAATAATTCGCCAACATGGTTACGAGGCAGTCGGCGTCCGCCTGAAGGGATGCATTCATCTGAAGAGCGCCGTGACCTCGCCGGCAGAGGGGGTGTTGATCGCGAATGCCGACTGGATTGATCTTTCGCCCTTTTCCCGTTTTAAAATCCTCCGCGTCCCCGACTCCGAACCGTGGGGCGCCAACAGCCTCGCCCTCAATGGCAACGTGCTCGTCACCGGGTCCTCTCCGCGGACGGCTGACCTGCTGGAGTCGAGAGGTTTGCGCGTGAGGCGACTGGATATCTCCGAACTGCAAAAGGCGGAGGCCGCATTGACGTGCCTCAGTCTCCTTTATTCGGTGTCCCCACAAGGTTGACTGGCGGGTTTTCGGTTTGACCGGGGCATTATCACTGCGAATGAGGCGATGGTACCATCTCCTTGCAGTGCCAGCGGACGGCGGGTGCAATGGGCCGTGGTGCTCACGAAGAAAGCCGGAAGAAGATTTCAATCGCCGATCGCAGAGCCGCAGGACGAATTCCTCCGCCGAGGGTTTCTCTCAGGGATGCCAGAATTGGCGGCCACTCTGGGGAATTCTCCGGAAAGAAACCCAGAAAGCTGATCAGATCGTCGACAATAATCTTCGGGAGCTGGGGGCCGGGAACTCCTGGCAGTGTTCCTGCGAGCCGAAATACATCATTCCTGTGCTTGGCGATGTCCCTCGAATCGAGTTTTTCCCCGGCAGCCTTGCGCCTGCTCAGATTTAGCCAGGCATTCGCCTTCAGGGGAATGAGGGCCGTTGCGTTCGCAAAGGAAACCCCGTCTCGAACGTCCTTGTGGTGTTGGATGAGCGAGTAGTAATCGTCATCGAGAAGAATGGCGGATAAACTGTGAGGGCCGGCCATGGCCGGCAGGGGCACGATTTCCTGGCCCTCCGCAAGGTTGATCCCTTCCGGCTTCCGGCTGAAAAACTCCAACATGAACGGGAATTGCTCCTTCTGCGGTTTGGCAAAGCGATAAAGCACAGGGGATCCTTCCGTTCGCTGGCGAATCTCGTACTCCCCATCGGCGATGAACGCCCGCAGTGCTCTGATCGCCTCCGGCGCAAGCACTTCAACGATCAAAACGATGTCCAAATCCTTGGTGACGCGAAACGGCAGTCCTTGGGCGGTGAACCATTCGTCGCAAGCCGCGCCGCCAATGAGGGTGAAAGAGCCTTCAAACTGGCGGAAGCGGTCGCGGAAGATATCGAGCCCTCTTACCATTTGACGTCCTCAATGAGTTGCTCCAATTGCTGCTGGACACGCTCGTCCGCTGAATTCCTGAGGCTCAGATAGAGCGACAGGGGATCCACCGTCCGGTCATCACCGAGCAGATGTGGATTGTATGACCAAATCTCAATTTTCGCCGTTGCGTTCTCGGCATCGTGGCAGCCGGCGCAGACGCCGCGCTCCAGGAAATCTTGAAATACCGCGAGCGGAAGGGCATACGTCGGCAGACGGTCGGCGGCGATCATAGTTCGCAGGCTCAAGGCGCTCATTCCCGCGAGCAACGCGTGCTCCACAGGTTTTACCCACTGAACCCAGCGTGTTTTCTTGACGGGCGAAGTCAGTTGGGGTTTAACCTGCTTCCACAAAGCGAGCCCGGTGGCCTTGAAATCCAAAACCATCGAGCGACCGCTCTGGACAATTTTGCATATTTCGCCAGCTTCGAATTCGTCCTTCACCTTCGTCATCATCATCGGGGAGTAATGAACTTTCCGAGCAATATCCTTGAGCGGAATTCCTGCCAAAGGCCCGCGCAACAGGTGGTAAAGCACCGTGCATTGAGCGGCGGGACTCAGGGTGTCCCGACGCCTGGAATTCGGTTGTGGGAATCTTTCCCGCAAATCGATCAAGCTGTTCGGGATGAAGGTTTGGCTGCCGGGGACAATGAACGGAATGCCCATCTGCACCATCCGATTTCTGGCGTAGGAAGGCAGAATTGACAGAACCAGCACCACGGGTTCACCGAGCTTCAGTTTGAGGTCCTCTACGTGCTTCCCATATTCGCCCGGCGATCCGATTTCCCTGCCCTCGACTTCAACCGCCAGCAGGGACTTCCTTCCAAAGAGGCGGGTGGAAAACACTGCATACCGCTCCCGCAGGAATAGCGGCAGGACGGAACCGGCTTCTGCAGCCAGGTCCGGACGTTCACCAGAGAGCAACTCCAGATGGTTGAGCAGACGTTCTTTGAGATTTGCCATTCTTCAATACACTAAATGAGCACGATACATATGTCAAGTTTATCGTGCGTAATAAGCATATTACCCGGGGAAAATGAGAGTTATCCAGAGCCGAATGGCGGCCAGGAGATATGATGCGGGATTTTCACATAATCAAGATGAGGGCCCGGCTGTTTCAACCGGAGGATACTTTGATGATGTATGTGGCCTCCGCCGGCTGGCTGAGGCATCAACTGGACAAATGCAACTCTAAAAAATGCCTGCTTCCTTGACTGCTCCATTGGCACAATGCGCTGGACCCCCAATACCGCATGGGCTTGGACGATTTTTGCGGGAAGAAAGGGGAGCGGTTTTGATACAAATTAGGGAGTTTATAAATAGTTTGTAAATTCGATAAATTTACTATGATTTCTAGTCCATGGATCGAATTACAAATCCCTTTGCTCCGGGAGCTGCGACGGATCATACCTGGTGATGATTGGAGGGAGTAGTCGCTGTTACTTGAGCAGATTCTACATTGGTAAACGAAGGAGAGCGAGCTTTGACGCTCGCCCTCCTTTTGTTTCATTCCCGCACAAACAGCTTCCATTCCGGAATGCCGTGCGCGTTGCGGATGAGTGCCGACGCCGGCAATTCCCTCGGCGCGCGCGGCAACTTCAGCAGCTTCAGGCCGGCCTCGTGGGGCAGGCGGTTGCCCTTCCGGGCGTTTACGTCCTTGCCGGCCCACACCAGGTTCTCCCAGGCGTTCTTGCCGCCGCGCGAGCGGGGTAGGACGTGATCCATGCTGCCTTCGTCCGGGCGCAGCACGCGGCCGGTGTATTGGCAGCGGTTGCCGTCGCGTTCGCGGATTGCGCGGGCGCACAGCTTCGGGCGCTTCTTGGGCACCTTGGCGTAATTCACTGCCACGATTACCGTGGGCACGCGGATCGGACCGCGAACGGTCTGGACGGCATTGTCCTGTGAACGAATGGCCAGCTTGATCCACTCGTCCCAGCTCACGGGACGGATGTGGCTTTCGCCTTCAATTTCCAGGGCGGTCGCCACGTTGGTCGCCATCATGCAGAAGGCCTCCTGCGGCGTGCGGACGTTGACGGCTTGCCAGTTGCGATTGAGCACCAGCACCATCGCTTTGTTCAGTATGTCATTCATAAAGTATTTGCTCACGGCCACCCTGGTTCCTCGGGTGAGGTGTTTGTTCTTTGTTGATTCGGATTACAAACGAAATTGGCTGCCTCTCCCGGTTTTGCTCCAGGTCCTCCGGTGTCAGAGACCGGCGCGCTCCTGATTACGCCACGAGGCAATGGTCGCACGGGGAGGTTCTGCCCCTCCGATTTCTGGGTGTAGGCCAGACGTGATGCTATTTCACCACCGAGCGAAAACTG
>Ga0182027_10014823_pt1 | contig 10762 bp, 7 predicted proteins | sample 712E1DmetaG_FD_121300 | JGI IMG/M metagenome (GOLD analysis project Ga0182027, IMG submission 121300) | Permafrost microbial communities from Stordalen Mire, Sweden - 712E1D metaG (Illumina Assembly) | ecosystem: Environmental > Terrestrial > Soil > Wetlands > Permafrost | place: Sweden...
CCAACCTGCTTTTCCGGTTTGGCCGCTCGCTACGTGGAATCAAGGACTTGGGCTGTCCAATTGCGGTTGTTCCGCGCCAATTTGGACAGCAGTGGTTAAAAACCTGCCCCACAGCACTAATGCGCGGCCACCTCGGCCTTCATCCCGGCGGCGCATAGGATGGTCTCCGTGGCGCTCTCGTAGCCGCGTTTGGTGTTGATCATCAGATCGTACAGATTCGGGTTGCACCACTCCTGGTCGAAATACTGCCGGACGCCGGCGGCGCGCAGACGATCATACTCCCGAATCACGGCCTCCAGATTCGGGCACGGCTCCCGGCGCTCGGCGACGCGCTTCTTGCGGATGGCGATGGGCGCATACAGAAACACGTGAAAGACCTCCGGCCAGCCGTGCAGGATGCATTGGGCGCCGCGGCCTACCACCACGCAGTTGCCCATGCGCGCCGCCTCTTCGATGATTTTCCGTCCCACCACCGCCATCGTCTCGGCATCGAAGAGGTCGAAGTCGTGGACGCTGATGGGCGCGTCCGGCGCGCCGCGCCACAGCGCGTGCTTTACCAGGCGGTGAAACCATGGGTCGATGCGTTCGTCGAACCGCTCCGCCACCGCGGGCGCCACGTTGGCCGCGCGCGCGATTTCGTTCAACAGGTCCCGGTCCAGCAGCCGCCACCCCAGCCGGTCTGCCAGCAAGCGCGCGACGGACGCGCCGCCGCTGCCGTATTCCCGGGCAATTGTAATTGCGCGAATCATGCGCTCCGCGCCTCCTACCCGAATGTTAACTCCTCAGCAGCTCCAGAAACACCTCTGTCGCGCGATTAAACTTCTTGCGTTTGCGATGCACTATGCCCACCGGCCTGACCAGGCCCGGCGCGTGCAGCCGGACGGCCGCCAGGCGCCCCTGCGCGATCTCCGCCTGCATGGTGCGGGCGGGCAGGATGCTGACGCCCGAACCGAGCGCCACGGCTTCCTTAATCATCTGGATGTTGTCGAAATGCATGACCAGATTGATTTCGATTCCCTGCGCGCGCAGGAAGCGGTCCAACTCATGGCGGATCTTCAGGTCCTCGTCGAACCCGATGAAGTCCAACCCCTTCAGGTCGGCCGGATAGACCTCGGCGCGCGCGGCCAGGTGGTGGGCGGGCGGCAGCGCCACCTGCATTTCTTCTTCGCGCCAGGGAATCACGGCGATCTCCCGGCGCGATTCCGGGTAGCTCACCAGGCCCAGGTCCGCCGCGCCCTCGAGCACCGCTTCGTAGATCTGATCCGGCCGCATGTACTCGACGTGAAGCTGCGCGGCCGGGTAGCGCGCCGCAAACACTTCCTGTAACCGGCTCAGTTCGGAAAGGCCGATGGAGTAAATCGACGCCACCCGTACGGCCCCTTGGGCAGCCCCTTTGAGGGATTCGAGCGCCAACCCCAACTCCTCTTCCCGGCGCAGTACGTCGCGGCAGAATTCGTGGTATCGGTGGCCGGCGGGCGTTAATTCCAAGGGCCGCTTGCTGCGATCAAAGAGGGTCACTCCCAGGCGCCGTTCCACCTCCTGCACGTGCTGGCTAGCGGCCGATTGACTGACGCCGCAGTGTGCGGCCCCCTTGCTCATGCTGCGCGTGACGGCTATCTCTTTGAAAAGGCGAAGCTCCCAGAATGCCATGTCACCATGATAGCATAAGTATTGCTAATTGTCTCCATATATGATTTTCATATTGCCTTATACTAAAAACACTGTTACACTGAGAATCATAGCCGAGGGACCATCATGACTGAAATCGCTGTAAGTAACGGTCTACCCCCAGCGCAGGGCCTGTACGACCCGCGCCAGGAGCACGATGCCTGCGGAATTGGCTTCGTTGCGAACCTCAAGGGCCAGAGGTCGCACGACATCATCCTGAAAGGCATCGAGGTTCTGATCAACTTGACGCACCGGGGCGCCTGCGGCTGCGATCCACGCACCGGCGATGGCGCCGGCGTGCTGATCCAGATCCCCCACAAGTTCTTCGCGCGTGAGTGCGCCAAGCTCGGTTTCACGCTGCCGGCGGCGGGAGAGTACGGCGTCGGCATGACCTTTCTTCCCGTGGAGCCGCACGTCCGCTTGCAGTGCGAAGGCATTCTGGAGCGCATCGTCAGGGAAGAGGGTCTCAGCGTGCTCGGTTGGCGCGACACTCCCATCGATGCCACGGCCATTGGCCGCGTGGCGCGCGCTTCGCAGCCCTACATCCAGCAGATCTTCGTGGGGCGGGCGAAGGGGATGTCCGAAGACCAGCTCGAACGCAAGCTCTACGTGGTGCGGAAGCGCGCCGAAAGCGAGGTGGCCGCCTCCGACCTGCCGGACAAGGGTTTCTTTTACATCCCTTCGCTCTCCGCGCGCACCATCGTTTATAAGGGTTTGCTGCTGGCGCCTCAGATCGCCCACTTCTATCCCGAGCTGAGCGACCCCGATCTCGTCAGCGCGCTGTGCCTGGTGCACCAGCGCTTCTCCACCAACACCTTCCCCACGTGGCCGCTGGCGCACCCGTTTCGCTACGTGGCGCACAACGGCGAAATCAACACGCTGCGCGGCAACGTGAACTGGATGCACGCGCGCCAGTCCGTGCTGGCCTCGCCGCTCTATGGCGACGACATCAAGAAGTTGTTTCCCGTCATCCAGCCCGGCGGCAGCGACTCGGCCGCCTTCGACAACGCGCTGGAGCTGCTCATCATGTCCGGCCGCGGCATTGCCCACGCCATGGCCATGCTGATTCCCGAAGCGTGGTCCAAAAACCCGCATATGAACCCGCAGAAGCGGGCCTTCTACGAATACCACGCCTCTCTGATGGAGCCCTGGGACGGCCCGGCGGCCATGGCGTTCACCGACGGCCGCTCGATCGGCGCAACCCTCGACCGCAACGGCCTGCGCCCGGCCCGCTACCTGGTGACGCATGACGACCTGGTCATCATGGCGTCGGAGACCGGCGTGCTTCCCGTCGAACCCGGGAACGTCAAGCTCAAGGGCCGCCTGCAGCCCGGCAAGATGCTGCTGGTGGATACGGTGGAGGGCCGGATCATTTCAGACCGGGAACTCAAGGCCCGGCTCTACGGGCGCAATCCCTACCAGCTTTGGCTGAAGGAAAACCAGGTCTCGCTCGACCAGCTTGCCGAGCCGCCGCGCGAGCATGGCACGGATCAAGAGACCATCCTCAGCCGGCAGCGGGCCTTTGGCTACACCGACGAGGACATCAAGATGATCCTCACCCCCATGGCCGAAAAAGGCGAGGAGCCGATCGGCTCCATGGGAACCGATACGCCACTGGCGTGCCTATCGGATAAGCCGCAACCCCTCTTCCATTACTTTAAGCAGCTTTTCGCGCAGGTCACGAATCCGCCTATCGATCCCATCCGCGAAGAGATGGTGATGTCGCTCACCAGCTTCATCGGCACCGAGCGCAATATTCTGGACGAGACCCCGCAGCACTGCCACCTCCTCAAGCTGCCGCAACCCATTCTGACCAACCGCGATCTGGAGAAACTGCGGCGCGTCTCGCAGGGCGATTTCCTGGCCACCACGCTGCCCATGTTCTTTTCGGTGGAGGAAGGCGCCAAGGGCCTGGAACGCGCGCTGACGGGGCTTTGCCGCCGCGCCTCGCTGGCCATCCAGTCCGGGTACACGCTGCTGATCCTTTCCGACCGCGGCATCGACCCGGATAATGCGCCTATTCCGAGCCTGTTGGCGCTCACCGCCGTGCACAATCACCTGGTGCGTGAGGAGACCCGCACGCAAGTGGCCCTCATCATCGAATCGGGCGAGCCGCGCGAGGTGATGCACTTCGCGCTGCTGATCGGCTACGGCGCCAGCGCCGTCAACCCGTACCTGGCCATTGAAACTCTCGAAGACCTGGTGGTGCGCGGCGATCTGGACGTGCCCTTCGAGAAGGCCGTGGAGAACTTCAAGAAATCTATCAATAAAGGTTTGCTCAAGACCATCTCTAAAATGGGGATCTCGACGTTGCAAAGCTACCGTGGCGCGCAGGTTTTCGAGGCCATCGGGCTGAGCAAGAAGCTGGTGGAGAAGTACTTCACGGGAACGGCGTCGCAGATTGAAGGGGTGGATCTGGAGGTGCTTGCCCAGGAAGCCATCCTCAAGCACCAGTACGCGTTTCAGCCGGTGGCTGATTCCGATACCGAACTGGCCACCGGCGGCAACTATCAGTACCGTGCGCGGGGCGAATATCACTTGTTCAACCCCGAGACCATCGCCAAGCTGCAGCACGCCGTGCGGCAGGAGAGCTTCCAGACGTTCGAGGAATACACCAGCCTGATCGACCAGCAGAACCGCCAGCTCACGACGCTGCGGGGCTTGCTGGAGATCAAGAAATCGGCGCATCCCGTTCCGCTCGAAGAGGTCGAGACCGCCGTCGAGATCGTCAAGCGGTTCGCCACCGGCGCCATGTCGTTCGGCTCCATTTCGAAAGAAGCCCACGAGACTCTGGCCATCGCCATGAACCGCATGGGCGGCAAGTCCAACACCGGCGAGGGCGGGGAAGACGAAGAGCGGTACGGGACCGAGCGGCGCAGCAAGGTGAAACAGGTGGCCTCGGGGCGTTTCGGCGTGACCACCAACTACCTGGTGAACGCCGACGAGCTGCAGATCAAGATGGCGCAGGGGGCCAAGCCAGGGGAAGGCGGCCAGCTTCCCGGCCACAAGGTGGATGAGACCATCGCGCGTGTGCGGCACTCGATCCCCGGCGTGGGGCTGGTTTCGCCGCCGCCGCACCACGACATTTACTCGATTGAGGACCTGGCGCAGCTCATCTACGATCTGAAGAACGTGAACCCGCGCGCGCGCATCTCGGTGAAGCTGGTGGCCGAAGTGGGCGTGGGCACGGTGGCCGCGGGCGTGGCCAAGGCGCATGCCGACGTGGTGCTGATCTGCGGAGACAGCGGCGGCACGGGCGCTTCGCCGCTCAGCTCCATCAAGCATGCCGGCGCTCCCTGGGAGCTGGGCCTGGCGGAAACCCACCAGGTGCTGGTGATGAACGATCTGCGCGGCCGCATACGCGTGCAGACCGATGGCAAGTTGCAAACCGGTCGAGATGTCACCATCGCCGCGCTGCTGGGCGCCGAGGAGTTCGGCTTCGCTACCGCACCGCTGGTGGCCATGGGCTGCGTCATGATGCGCAAGTGCCACCTGAACACCTGTCCGGTGGGCATCGCCACCCAGGACCCGGCGCTGCGCGCCAAGTTCCGCGGCACGCCCGAGAACGTGGTCAACTTCTTCTTCTTCCTCGCCGAACAGGTGCGCCGGTACATGGCCCAAATGGGCTTCCGCACCTTCGATGAAATGGTGGGACGGGTGGACATGCTCGACCCGCGCCAGGCTATCGACCATTGGAAGGCCAAGGGCATCGACCTGTCCGCCATGCTGTACAGTCCGCAAATGCCCAGCCGCATTGCGCGCCGCTGTGTAGTGCGCCAGGACCACGGGCTCGACCAGGCGCTGGACCACACGCTGATCGAGCAGGCGCGCGAGGCCATCGCGCACCGTACGCCCATCGAGATCAGGCTGCCCATCCGCAACATTCATCGCACGGTGGGCGCCATGCTCTCCGGCGACATCGCGCGCCGCTACGGCTCAGCCGGGCTGCCCGACGGCACCATCCAGTGCCACTTTACGGGATCGGCCGGCCAGAGCTTCGGCGCGTTCCTCGCCAGGGGTGTGACGCTGGAGCTGGAAGGGGATGCCAACGATTACGTGGGCAAGGGGCTTTCCGGCGGCCGCCTGATCGTGTATCCGCCGCGCGCTTCCACTTTCCTGCCGGAAGAGAACATCCTCATCGGCAACGTGGCGCTATACGGGGCTACCAGCGGCGAAGCCTACTTCAACGGCATGGCGGGCGAGCGGTTCGCGGTCCGCAACTCCGGCGCCACGGCGGTGGTGGAGGGCCTCGGCGACCACGGCTGCGAATACATGACGCGCGGGGTGGTGGTGGTGCTGGGCAAGTGCGGGCGCAACTTCGCCGCCGGCATGAACGGCGGCATCGCTTATGTGCTCGACGAGCGCGGCGACTTCGCCGAGAAGCGCTGCAACATGGCGGGCGTGGACCTCGACCCGCTTGCGGACGAAGATGTGGCGCTGCTTCACGGGCTGATTTCAAGGCACGCCGAGGTCACCGGAAGCCCGCGCGCGAAGTGGATTCTTGAATGCTGGGAGCAGATGCTGCCGAAGTTCATCAAGGTGTTCCCGCACGAATACAAGCGGGCGCTGGAACGCTCCCTGACGGTCGCGGCTCGGAAACCCGAAACGGAGCCGCGACCGTTAGGGAGCGGTATGGAGGTGGTGCATGGGTAAAGTGACCGGCTTTCTCGAATACACGCGCGAAGTTGCCGAACGCCGCCCGCCCGCCGAGCGCATCCGGGATTGGTTCGAGATTTACCAACCGTTTCCGGAAGAAACGCTCCGAGCGCAAGGCGCGCGCTGCATGGATTGCGGCGTGCCCTTCTGCCATACCGGCTGCCCGCTGAACAATATCATCCCCGACTGGAACGATCTGGTCTACCGCGGCCGCTGGCGGGAAGCCATCCGCCAGTTGCACGCCACCAACAACTTTCCCGAGTTCACCGGCCGCCTCTGTCCGGCTCCCTGCGAGGCCTCCTGCGTGCTGGGTATCAGTGAACCGCCCGTCACCATCAAGCAGATCGAGAAGAGCATCGTCGACCGCGCTTTCGAGGAAGGCTTCATCCAGCCCGAGCCGGCTGAGATCCGCACGGGAAAGCGAGTTGCCATCGTGGGTTCCGGCCCCGCCGGCCTGGCCGCCGCGCAGCAATTGGCACGCGCCGGCCACGACGTCACGGTGTTCGAGAAGAGCGACCGCATCGGCGGCCTGCTGCGCTACGGCATTCCCAGTTTCAAGATGGAAAAGCGCCTGATCGACCGCCGCCTGGAGCAACTGCGGGCCGAAGGCGTGAAGTTCGAGACCAACGCCCATGTGGGCGCAGGCGTTCCCGTGGAAGATCTCGTCAAAGAGTTCGACGCCCTGCTGCTGGCCGGCGGCGCCGAGCAGCCGCGCAATTTGGCGGTTCCCGGCCGGGAGCTCGATGGCATCCATTTCGCGATGGAGTTTCTGCCGCAACAGAACCGCCGGTGTGAAGGCGATCCGGTGCCGGACGCGGGAGCCATTTTGGCCACCGGCAAGCGCGTGGCGATCATTGGCGGCGGCGATACGGGCGCGGATTGCCTGGGCACGTGCCACCGTCAGGGAGCGCTTTCGGTGACGCAATTCGAGCTGCTGCCGAAGCCGCCCGGCGATCGATCGCCCTCGACGCCGTGGCCGCTGTGGCCCATGCAGTTGCGCGTGGAAAGCTCGCACGAAGAGGGCGGCGTGAGGGATTGGAGCGTTTCTACCGTAGGGTTCAGTGGGGACGAGCATGGGTGTGTGCGGCAGTTGCACGGCGTGCGCGTGGATGCGAAGGTGAAGCCCATCCCGGGCACGGAGTTTTCCATGGATGCCGACCTGGTTCTGCTGGCGATGGGGTTCCTGGGACCGGTGAAGAGCGGCCCGATCGCGCAGCTCGGGGTGAAGCTGGACGCGCGCGGCAACGTGGCCACGGACGAGCGATACATGTCGTCGATACCGGGGGTGTTCGCGGCGGGCGATATGCGCCGGGGGCAGTCGCTGGTGGTGTGGGCGATTGCGGAGGGGCGCAAGGCGGCGCGGGGGATCGATCTTTATCTTATGGGGGAGAGCGGGCTGGTGTAAGAATCGCTCCCTTACGGTCGCGGCTCCGATCAGAGCGGTTACCGTCGGTCCCAATTCACCCGCAGGCGGTCGCGGCCATCGGTGGCCTCGAGCGTGATGCTGTTGACATTCTGGCGGCTGTCCACGGAGATGTACATCGGGCCGTGCAGTCTTTGGTCCTCGCTCACTACGTCGGCTTTCAGCCTGCCGCTTTCCGATGCCATCAGCGTGCCGGTGAAGGAAAGCGGGCGGCCGCGGCCGCCGCGGAACGACACCACAATCCGGCCGCCGCGATCGACATTGACAGTCACGTCGAGGAGCCGTTCCTCGGCCTGGTTGTTGAGTGCCGAAGAGCCGCGGCCCTGGCCGCGATAGTCGATGGTGTTGTTCCAACTGAAGCCGGGGCCGCCGCCGCGCCGCTCCTCGGGGGGCCTTCCGGCGGCGCCGATCACCCACGAAAGCCGGAAGTGGTAGCGGCCCTCGCCGCCGGCGCTGTCGTGGATGTGCACAACGGCGGTGAAGTCGTTGCGGCGCGACGGTTCGGCCACCAGCCGGATCTCATTGCGGCTCTCGACCACCTGGAAGTTGAATCCCTCGATATTGCGGTCCGGGAGCGGTGCATTGCATTCCGACCCGTCGTCCCGGGGATCGCGGCCGGCGAGGGTGTGGATCATGACCATGTCGCCGTGAACGGAGACGTCGACTTCGTTGTCTACCTGCAAACGGATATCGCACTGCCCCTTGCCCGGCGGCACGTCGTTGCGAGTCATCCTGCCAATACGAAACTGGGTATCCGCCAGGGCCGGCAGGGCCGCACACAGGGCGAAGAGCGCCATCCCGGCAAGAAGAAGCTTCCTATCACTCATGGCTTTAGCATAGCGCTCCGATGGGTGTATACTCCGAACTCGGGAGCAAAAAAAGGAACCCTACATGAACTCGAGAAAAATCAAGACCGCCGTTTGCCTTGCGGCCGTCATGCTGTTGGCCGCCTCCGCGGCGTTTGCGCAAATGGGCCGCACGTGGCCATCCGAGAAGAAGATCGTCGCGGACCCAGTTACGGGTCTTCCGCTCACGTTTCTGACGAGCACGGATGGCGGCTACAGCCAATCCAAGATTTATCAGACGCATCGGCAGTGGACCGTCGATGGCAAGTGGCTCATCTTCCGGGGAGTGCGCGAGACAGGCCCGCAGGCGCTGGCGGTGAACGAAGAGACCGGGCAGATCGTGCAGGTAACCGAGTCGGGCTTCATGGGTATGCTGTGCGCCGGCAACAAAACGATGAAGCTGGTGGTGATGACGGGCGGTGGCGGCGGCAGAGGCCGGGGCGAAACCGGGGCGCCCGGCGCGGCGCCGGCGGAAGGCCGAGGCCCCGGCGGAAGAGGGCCTGGCGGACCACGTCAGATTATTGAGATCGACCTCGCCAAACTTTTCGCGGATGTGGCCGCCGGGACCGTGAAACCCGCGGCCAATTATCAGCGGCTGTGCGGAACTATCCCAGCCACCCTTCCGGCGGATGGCAACATGGGCCTGGATGCCAACGACGACTTCGTGTACTTCAGGGTTGGCGGGCCGGAAACCGCCCAACTTTCCGAGGGTCAAACGCTGCAAAAGGCTATGGGACCTAGGAATATGGGCGCCGGTCCGAGCGGTCTGCGCAGCATGAACCTGAAGACCGGGGAAATCAAGTTCATCGTCAATGTCGGCTTTCAGATCGGGCACGTGCAGACCAATCCGTGGAACCCCGGCGAGATCGTCTTCGCATGGGAAACCGGCGGCAAGGCGCCACAACGCACCTGGACGGTGATGGCCGATGGAAGCGGATTGCGGCCGCTCTATCCTGAAGCGCCGTATGAGTGGATCACGCACGAGGCGGTCATCGGCAAGGACGAAGTGGTCTTTGCCATGTGCGAAAACGGCCGTCTCATCCCCGGTACACCCGGGCAGGAACCGAACTATGCCAGCGCGGGGACGTGGGAGCATCCGACGGGTGTCGGAGTCATCAACCTCCGGACGCGCCAGATGCGGATTGCGGGACAGGTTCCCTTGTGGTCGGGGGGCCGCTCGGACTGGCACGTTGCCGGATCGGCTGACGGCCGCTGGGCCGCCTCCGACGATTTCAAGTATGAGGTCTGGCTCTACGACCGGCACAACGGCGAGACGACCATGCTGGCCGGCCCCCAGAACGTCGGGGCGGATCACATTCACCCGACGTTCAACGCCGAAGGCACAAAGATCGAGATCCAGTCCGCGCTGATCTCCAAGGACAAACGGGGTTTGAACATCTGCGTGGTTCCGTTGCCCAAGAGCGTGCTCAATCGGACGTATAGCCTAAAGCTGGCCAATTGACGCGCAGGCCGCGGGGGCGGGGCTACGCGGCTCGTGGATCTACGGATTTCAGGAGCGGGCCGATGGCCAGGTCTTCGTCGAGCAGCGGCCAATGGATTCCGTAACCGGAGGGAGACAGTTCTGCGCGGCTTCGCTCTAGCCGACTTGCGCGGGCTAGGGTGGGGGAGCAGTGCTCCCACGGGATGCTGTACGTGCCGCTAGCGGTTGTGATCGTGAGCGCGTCTGGTGTCGGCGCGATGGACCTGGCGAGGATTGGCATGGTCTTAGGTCTCGTTAAGAAGTATCCCACGCGCAAGCACGTGTTGAGACGAGTCTCGACACGGCACGCAAGAGTGCGTGCGCCACGCTAAACTGAAGAAAGCACACCCCCTATGGCCACACCCGAGGAGCGCCGGAAGGCGCTCGAAGACATCCTGGAGCGGCGTGTACTGGTCCTCGACGGGGCCATGGGGACCATGCTGCAACAACAGGGGCTGACCGCCGATGACTTCGGCGGGGCGGCGCTCGAAGGGTGCAATGAGAACCTGGTGCGCACCCGGCCGGATGTGGTGCTCGGCATCCATCGCGCGTACTTGGAAGCCGGGGCGGATGTGATCGAGACCGATACCTTTGGCGGAACGAAACTGGTGCTCGCGGAGTACGGCCTCGCGGACGATGCTTACGAATTGAATTTCACCGCGGCGAAGCTGGCGCGGCAGGCGGCGGACG
>Ga0182027_10014824_pt1 | contig 10762 bp, 5 predicted proteins | sample 712E1DmetaG_FD_121300 | JGI IMG/M metagenome (GOLD analysis project Ga0182027, IMG submission 121300) | Permafrost microbial communities from Stordalen Mire, Sweden - 712E1D metaG (Illumina Assembly) | ecosystem: Environmental > Terrestrial > Soil > Wetlands > Permafrost | place: Sweden...
AGCCTGGGCAAGCGGCTTCATCTTGACGAACCACTGGTTGGAATAGTACGGCTCGACCACGGTGCCGCAACGGTAGCAGTGGCCGACGGCGTGAACGTGGTCCTCTATCTTGTCAACAAGCCCGAGCGCCTCCATGTCGGCCACGATTTCCCTGCGGCAGGCAAACCGGTCCGTGCCGATGTACTTCTGCGGAATGGGGCCGGTCATGTGCCCTGTTTCGTCCATGATCACGACGGGCGCCATGGCGTGGCGAAGCCCCATCTGGAAATCGTTGGGATCGTGCGCGGGGGTCACCTTCACCGCGCCGGTGCCGAACTCGCGGTCAACGAAGTTGTCGGCGATGATGGGGATTTCGCGGTTAACAAGAGGCAATACCAGCAGTTGGCCCACGAGCGACGCGTACCGCTGGTCGGCCGGGTTCACCGCAACCGCGGTGTCCCCGAGCATGGTTTCGGGCCGGGTGGTGGCGACCGTAACAAAGCCGCTCCCGCTCTTGAACGGGTATCTGAAATGGTACAGCTTTCCGTTGGATTCCTTGTGCTCGGCTTCCTCATCCGACAAGGCGGTCTGGCACCGCGGGCACCAGTTGATTATGTATTTGCCGCGGTAAATGAGCCCCTCGTTGTATAACTGAACAAAAACTTTTCGGACGGCGCGCGAGAGACCTTCGTCCATTGTAAAGCGTTCGCGGTCCCAGTCGCAGGAAGAGCCCAGCTTTTTGAGTTGGTTGGTGATGGTGGCATGGTACTGCTCTTTCCATCTCCATACTTCGTCGACAAAGGCCTCGCGGCCGAGATCGTGGCGGGTTTTTTTTTCCTTTGCAAGCTTTTTTTCCACGACGTTCTGCGTGGCGATGCCCGCGTGATCCGTGCCGGGCATCCACAGGGTTTCGAAGCCGGTCATACGCTTGAAACGGATAAGAATATCCTGAATGGCGTTGTTGAGCGCATGCCCCATGTGAAGGATACCCGTGACATTGGGCGGCGGTATGACGATGGAGTATTTCGGCTTCGAGGAATTCTCATCAGCGTGAAATTGCTTCTGGCCGAGCCACGCGCCGTACCATTTGTCTTCAACAAGGGATGGATTGTATTGCTTTTCCATTACGTGTGTTCTCCAAAAGCGATGCACTGAGGAATGAGTTTGCAAAATTCGCATCCGTCCGACGGAAGAACTTGACCGATGGCCGTCGCGGAAAACGGAGCAAGAAATATACAATAGCGCTGGAGATTTTGAGGATTATTAAAGCAGGAAACGGGCCGGGCGCTGTGTCCCGGCCCGTTTGTTTTACTGGATGACGGTAAAGCTGCCGCCGATTGTGGGCTGCAGATCACGCTGCGATGAAGTTCCTACGCGTACGCCGTAGGTTCCCGCAAGGACTTGCCAGGCTCCTGTTGTGCCGTTGTAGTCCGCTCCGTTCGGATTGAACACCCGCATGTCTTCCGGATCCAGGGTAAAATTGACAGTTGCGCTGGCTCCCGGAGCAAGCGTTTGGGTGGGGACGAGCGGCACCTTCTGAAAGCCTCTGAGGTCCTGCACCCGAACGGGAAGCCCCGCCGAGTTGCCCGCCGGCATTGATAAATACAATTCTGCGGTTTCTTTCCCGGGCGCGGAGCCGGTGTTTGTCACCGTAACCCTCACTTGGACCCTGTCGCCGGCCTTGATCGAAGCGGGATAGATGGCGAGATTCGAATAGCCGAACGTAGTGTAGCTGAGTCCGTGTCCGAAATGGAACAAGGGGGTCCAGTTGTTTTTGTCCATACGGAAATAACCGTGCGCCGTGTCGGAGGAAGGATAGTTGAGCTCTATATTATTGGTGAGAGTGAAATTCGGGAGCTGGGACGCGTTGTTTGGAAAGGTCACGGGCAGCTTGCCGCTCGGATTGACATTGCCGAACAGAACATCGGCGATGCAATAGCCTTGCTCCTGACCGGGATAGAATGCAAACAGTATTGCGTTGGCGCTGGACCAGTTTCCGGGCGATGCTGCGCTGCCGCCGGTGTACACCACAATGGTCTTGGCAGTTTTTACCTTGAGCGCCGCTGCCGCGTCGTTGTCTCCGTCGCCCGCCTGCACTGCCAGATATGGCCTGTCGCCGCCCTCGCTCTCGCCTGTGACGCCCACAAAAACCACGATGTAGTCGGCGGTGTTGATGTCGGTGACGATAGTGCAAGGATTCGCGGGCCCTTTCCCGGCATAGGACCCGGTTCCCCCAAGCAATTCGGTTATTGCGGTCTTGGGATCAACTCGATACGCCGGATTAACCGAACTGCTTCCGCCGGGGCCTGTGCGGCATACATTGGCAAATGGCCCGGTAAGGGCTATTTTCTTGCCGGACAAAGGCAATGGCAATACTCTTCCGGTGGCGCTTGCCGCCATGGTGTCGTTGAATCCCAGGACTATGGCCGCTGTTCCAACCTGACGAGCCGCGGCCCGGTGGTCGGTGCCCTTGAAGGTGGACGAAAATGCCGTCACGTTATACCCGGGAAGAAGGTCGCCGAGCCGTTCGTGCGCGTATATTATTCTCCGCACATGCTGATTGATGAGGCTGTCGGCCATCTGCGCCACTGTGCCGGAGTTGTAGGTGTCCGGGTTGGGCATGTCTATGTCGACGCCGTAGTTCATGGCCTGAACAAAGTCCATGTTGGCGCCCCAGTCGGTCATCACCAGATATTTGTAACCCCATTCGTTGCGCAGATTATCGGTCATCAGATATTTGTTCATGCAGCAATATCCCTGGAGGGGCAGCAGATGATTGACCTGGTTGTATGCACCCATCACGCCCCAGCAGCCGTCACCATCGTGCTCGATACAGGGTTTCCAGTTGTAAAGATAGATCTCCTTGAGCGACCGTTCGCTCATGTTCGCACTCAGATTGCCCCGGCTGTTCTCCTTGTTGTTGCAGGCAAAATGCTTAATGGTGGCAATCACGTACTTTGATTGCAGGCCTGCAACGTCGCATGCAGCCATGTGACCGGATTGGTACGGATCCTCGCCGTAATACTCGGACGCTCTGCCGCCCTGCGGGTGATAAACGAGGTCGAGTGCAGGACCAAGAGAGCAATTCTTTCCAAGGGCCCTGAATTCTTCTCCCTTTGATGCACCCTGGACAAACGCCAGCGCCGTGTCCCAGGTACAGGCTTCGCCCGAACAGCACGCATACAGCGTCGCCGCCGCTCCGCTTTGCGGCCTCACGCCGTGCGGGCCGTCGGACATGATGAGTGACGGAACGGTGGAGCCGCCGGCCGTGGCCGTAAATCCGTCGCAGCAGCCGCCCAACATGCCGGCCCGGTCGTTTTTGGACATGGTTTTAAGGAAACCCTCAACCTGATTCTTCATTCCGGATACTACCGCGGTGGCGGTAAGCTGGGCAACGAACTGCGCTCCCGCGACGGGAGTCGACTGGCACTGAAAGTAAATCTCATGCGTTTCCGATACGTACGGCTTTACGATACGGATAAGCCCAATATCGCCGGCCACTTCGCTGAGCGCAAGCGGAGTACCGTCCGTAGTCTTGATGGTGAGCGTTACAAAGACGGAATCGGTGTCGCCGGCCGTGACGGCGTATTCCACGTTGCCGCAGTACCCGGTGCCTGTAGCGGCGTCTGGTCCATGCAGCATCAAGGTCGGAACCGAGATGGAATTGAATCCCGCAAACGCGGAAAACGAAATGATGCAAATGAATCCCAGCAGTCTTCGAGTTTTCATGGTGAGCCCTCCCTTTACTTTACAATGGATACTTGGATCATGGTTTCGAGCGACCCGCAGCGCATCGTCGCCAGGTAAATGCCGGGGGCGATTCTGCGATTCCCAAAGCTCCACACCAGGGAACTGCTTCCCGCGGGCAGATCGAACGACACCATCCGCACACCGGAAAGGTTGTAAATGGAGAGTCTGGCGCTGCCGGCGCCTTCGGGAAGGCTGTATTGGAAAGTGATGAATCCTTTGCTCAGGCCCGGCCTATACGTGAGTGCCGCGCGCGCCTGGCTCACCGGTTTGTCAAACTGCACCACAGAGGTCGGAAACCCGAATGGATCGCTGCTTATGGTCCATTGCGCTGCGCCGACAATCAACGGGGCCGCGACCAGCGCCGCGACCGCCCAAAGACACAATGATTTTTTCATGAAAACCCCTCCCCTTATGTTAAGATTCCCCAATTACTAAAACGCTTAACTTGATTAGTGCAGGAGCAACAGCTCTGTTGACAATGTTCGATAATGTGCTGGTTGGCTTAGACCCGCCATGGTGAAACCCGCAAAGGCTTCATTCGAAACAGCAAAGCCCAACAGATGACTTCCCGCTTGCTGGACTGCGGTCCTCACGCAAGCGCACCAGTTGTAAATATACGTAAACTTTCCAGTAAAGGGGACCTCTAAAAATTGTCCCGATGTCATTGCGAGGAGCGTAGCGACGTGGCAATCTCCCGTAATTCTTTGCAAAAACGCGAGATTCGTTTTGCGGCTACTCCAGTAGCGCTGTATGCAGTCCTAGTCGTGATGCTCCGCTTTGCTCGCAATGACAAACCGCGGTTTTGAATTTATAGAAATTCCCTAACTAATGTCAAATCTTCGGGTTGGAAGAATTCATTTGAAATTGGTTGGCCGGCGGTCACCGGAAAGCTGCGCCAAAATTGTATATTTGAACCACCCTGTCGTATCGAAAGGATTCCCATGCCCATCGTCACGATCAGCCTGCGAAAAGGAAAGACAACCGAACAAAGGAAAGCACTTCTTGATGCCGTGCATGACGCATTGGTTGCTGCGTTCAAGATTCTCGACTCCGACCGCACTCAGAAAATCGTTGAATGTGATGAGGCGAATTTCGAAATCCCGCCCGGCAAGACCGCTCAGTACACGATTATCGAAATCGCGGTTTTCCCCGGCCGCTCAAGGGAGGCGAAAAAGGATCTCTACCGCCTGATCGTGGAAAAACTGGCTGCACTCGGCATCCCCGCAAACGACGTTTTTGTTTTGCTCAACGAACAGCCGCTTGACAACTGGGGTATACGCGGCGGACAGATGGCAAGCGAGATCCGGCTGGGGTATGAGTTGAAGGTGTAGAAGTAAAGCGGGAAATCGCCGCAGAGGTTTGGAGTGCCGGGAAAGCGGGCAGCTCTACTTCTTTTTTTTCCCCGTCGCCGCGTATCTTGCGTTTACCGTTGAGTCAAGCACGGAAAACGCCTGCGCGGGAATGTACCGGGCAAGCAGCGCCTGGTGGTCGGTGTACTGGTCGTGTGCCTTCTGGACTTCTTTCTTTTCCAGAAGCACGTAAATGTCGATCATCTGCTTGTTGGCTCTGTCGACATTCTCCTTCTGCAACTCGTCCTCGCGTTTCCTGAGCAGTTCCTGCGAAACGCGCATGTTGGCGAGACGCACGCCTTCGATGTGGGTCACGTGTCCGCGACCCTCCTGAGCGGCAGCGGCACTGTCGGCCTTTTCCTGCGCCCGTTTCTTTGCAGCGCTCATGAGATCAGAGAACACCGAAGTCGAATCATCAGCCTGCGATGTGGAAATGGAGGCGAGCTGCTTAACAACAGAAGTATCCTGCAGCTTGCGGGACGCCATTGCCTTTTCGAGAATGGCAAGCTCCATCCTGCCGACCTTTTCATGAAAGACGCCGGACTTTTTTACGGTGTTTTCGAGATAGTCGTCCGCAGCCACAACGCCCTGGTCTCTCAGAATAACCGTGTTCACCCGAATCAGGGAGTCTTCCCTGCGGTCAAGCGCCTCGCGCAGATGCTTGTTGCGAAAGTAACAGCGGTCCCATTCGACTTTCCTCATGATGTCGCGGAGGCTTTCCACCCGGTCGTCGAGCACGCCGAGCGACGTTCGCGCTTCGGCAAAGCTGTTTCTTGCAATCTCCGATTCCACGGCATTCGCATTTGTCGCTATGAACTCCCGCTCGTTGTCCACTTTCACCTTTGCCTGCACTTCCGCGGCGAGCATGCTGTACTGCGCGAGCGGGATGCCGAGCGGCGCCATGTTGTTTTTGAGGTACACCAGCTCGCGCCATGCCAGGTCGAAATCGCCGGTAGCCACGCCGCTTTCCAGTGAGGCGACGGCTTCCCGGCGAATACCCCGTTTCCTGCTTTCGAGCGCAGTGCCGAACTCAAAGGCCTTTGACCGGTCGATGGTAAGAGCCTGATTGTACATTTCGGCGAGGTGCGAGAAGTCGGGCCGATGCTTGCCGACCTCGGTGTTGAACGGTCCGACAAGATCGTTTACCTGCCGTTGCCGCTTCTGGTTCTTTTCGAGCAACAGCCCGTTTTCCTCAAGGTAAACCTGGCTTTCGAGCTCGCCTACTTTCCAAAGGATGTATTTCTCGTTGGGATTGCCTTTTGCGATACTCTTGAGCCGGTTGGCCGTCTGCCGGGCGAACGCGATCGCGTCTTCCATCCTCATCCCCATGCCGGCTACGTCGGTGGCGGCGTTCAGATTGTAGAAGGCGCGCTGAATTGAGGTGTCGACGTAGGTTTGACTGGTATATTCCTGGGCGAGGGCATTACGGCTCAGAAGCAACAAGGCAGCGAATGCGAACGCGCAGGAAACCGGCAGGCGGCGCAGGTGTCTGGTCATGGGTATAAACTAAATCATGTCGGACAAAAAGAGAAACTCCGGGATGGAAGCAGAGGGCTGTTCCAATAGTCGCCGAAGCAATTGGGCGCCTGCCTTGAGGCACCGGTTCTCCCTTCGGGCTCGGCCAAGGCCTCGGTGCCGGACCGCCCAATGCGCCTTCGGCGCCGGGTCGGCCGGCCCTGCGCTCTACGCACCGCTCCGGTCCAACCTGGCGCAAGAAACTACCCTGTACACCCTTTTGCATACCGGATTGAGCGACCTATGAGCATACTCAGGTTAAAATTACCTGAAGATATCATCTGCAAATTGCTACGGCAGCGTAAGACAATCTTCCATCAGAGATAATTCTCACAACGTATACTCCGCTGTTCACCCTATTTCCTGCGGCGTCGGCATAGTCCCACACAACCATCCCGGATGATCCGACAATCTCGCGAATCAACCGGCCCTGCTGCGAAAACACAAGGGCTCGCACATCGACGGACCGCAAAATTGACATGATGCAGCGGTTAACTTCTTGGCGGATGGCGAGCGGCGATGCCGTCGGGCCACTACGCGCAGGCGCACCGAAAACCGACTGCGTCGACGAAGGTCCGTACACCTCGAACTCGATTATGGAATAGCCGAAGCCCGACAGGCGCTGCAGGCATCGCACGCGCACGAATCGGGCCTGGGTCTGCGCGATCTTGATGGGCCGCTTCTGCCAGCCGGCGCCGTCGGTGACATGGGCAACGGTGGTCCAGCCCGCGTCGTTGTCCGATGCAGCGTTTGCAATTTGCAGCAGATACTCTTTTGCGCCGGAGTCTTCCCAGTTGAGAAAAACCGAATCTATGGTGCATACCGACTCCAGGTCAACGTAAATCCATGCGGAGTCCTTGTTCGGGTCGGTCTTGTAGTTGGTACCCCATCGAGTGGCCGAATCGTCGTCGAACGCGCTTGCAGCCGTCATGTCCGTGCCTTCGAAGCTGGTGCATTTGCCGGGCTTCTTGCAGGCAAGATTGATCTTGGCCTTCTTAGAAAGAGAAAGCGACGCGGATGCGGTTGTGTCGATTCCGCACGAGGAAGAAACGATGCACCGAAAAAGGGCAGCGCTGTCGGAAATCATGGGCTTAAAGGAATAATAGGCCGTTGTTGCCACAGGAATAGTGAACCACGTGGCATCCATGAGCCGCAGGTGCTGCCACTGATACGACATTCCGGTTCCGTTGGCATAGACGTTAAACGACGTGGTGAGACTGTCAACAAAGGTCCGGTCTTCCGGGCTGGCGGCAATTACCGGAGGTATGCAGGTTGCGGCGTTGCCGTACACTTCGAATTCCCAGATCGAATACGCGAAAATCGATGCGCGCTTGTACCCCCGCAGGCGCACGTAGCGTGTTGACGCAGGAGCAAAGGTGATGGACCGGCTCTCTCCCTGCGCCCCATCGGTGACGTGGGCCACAGTCGTCCAGCCGTTGTCGTTGTCGGAAGGCGTGCTTGCCGTCTGGATTACATAGTCGAGCCCGGCAGCGGTTTCCCAGCGCACGAACACCGAGTCCACACTGTAAACGACGCCGAGGTCAACGTATATCCATTCGGAATCGTCGGTCTGGCTTTCCCACCGGTCGGTGGGTATGCCGTTTACCGCCTTTGCAGGAGGATTGTCTTCACCCGTGCTTGAAGAGAAGACGGGGCGGAATAGAGCAAGATTGGGACGAGCGAAAGTATTGGCGCACAGCAATGAAACGGCAAGAACAACAATCGCGCATTGTACAAGGCGAATACATCAAATAATTCTAATTCCGGTTTTCTGTATTTCCTTCTGAAAACCAATCGGGTCTTTTCCTTTAACAAAAAGACGAGGTTCTATGAGTGTGTCTATTTTTCGTCGTGATTTATAGAGCTTCTTCAGGAGAGTAAAATAGTCGTCTGGTACCGAATAAATAAAGATTCCGATATCAATGTCGTTATCGGGATAAGTGGTACCTGTCACATAAGAACCGAAAATCCAGGCACTTTCAACTTCCACAATACTGCGAATAGCGTTTATACCTGAATCCGTGAGAAGAATTTCACAGGTTTTGCACTATCGATGCCGATCACCTATGAAAACTTGACAATTCGTCGTGACAATGTTCTGCAATAAAATGGATTAAAAACAGGTGCTTGATGGTTGAAATTATTGATTCCTTATACACCGAATGGACATTCCGCTGGCTTTGTTTGCATGATAAATATCGTAAGGTGTATTATAGCCTAATCCAAAATACCATCCATCTGATGAAGAATTCTCATCAGTTAACCACCACATTCCCCATTGACCCATGTTGCCTCCAAAGGTTCCAGCACCGTCATATCTTAAACCACCAGGCAACCCTGTAAACTCAGTTGAGTTTGTTGCGTAAGAATTTGGAGAATTCCAATGCGTAAATCCCGCTTCCTTAAGCTTTCCTGCGCCTGCATCATCAGCGCCAAGGTATGAAAAAAGAGTGCTCCATTCATTCAAAGTAGGAACGTGCCAACCTGTAGGCGCTAGTTTAGTTGTATTTACAGCATACCATGTATATAAAGCACCATACGGATTTTTGAATGTACTGTCATTATTGTACCAGCAATAGGCGGGGGATTGAAGAGTACCCCAACCTATATTATCTACCACATTTGGAATATCACCCCCATCATTGTATTTCGTCGTCTTCAAATTCTCCACCATCCACACCTGAGTCCCAATCGTAACCTCGGTGTAAATATTCCCATCCGCATCCTGAATTTGCCATTTTGCGTACAGCGTTGTCGCCGCTGTCACGGCGGTCGCAAAATTGTAGGCAGTTGTTAATCCAACATCCGAATACCAGCCGGCAAAAACATAACTTGTCTTGGTTGGAGCATTGGGCACTGTCGCCGTGCTTCCATAATTTACGGATTGCGACGCCACAGTGCTGCCGCCGTTGGAATTAAAGATTACGGAATATTGGTTTATGGTCCACTTTGCGTACAATATTACATTCAACGAGCCCATGGCAAACGTGTTTCCGGGGACGCGGTCTGTACCTGTGCCTGCCGCATTGGTGTTCCAGCCTGCAAAGGTGTAGCCGGTCCTGGCGAGATTTCCTGTATTGTCAAGAACAGAAACCGTTACCCCATTTGTGTATTTATTTGTATCGACCGGCACTGTGCCGCTCGTGCTGCTATTGGAATTGTATGTTACGGTGTAAACCGGCGTCCATTTTGCGTACAGGATAATGGAGGCGGTAATGGCGGTTGAAAAATTGTATTGAATCGTGAGCGCCTGGTCGGAATACCATCCTGCAAACAAAAAGCCGCTCTGGGTGGGCGCCCCGGGAGCTGTTGCGGTTCCGCCGTAAGCAATTATCTGGGATGCCACCGTGCTTCCGCCGCTGGAACTAAAGGTTACGGTGTCTTGCTTTATGGTCCATTTTGCATACAGCACGACGTTCGCATTGCCCATGGGAAACGTAGCTGCGGTCGCGTATGATGTTCCGGTTCCGTCCGCCGCAGTGTTCCATCCGTTAAAATTGTACCCGGTTCTTGTCAACCCGCCCGGAGCCTTGACTGTGACCGTTGCACCCTGCGCATAGGTGTTTGCGTCAACCGGGATCATGGTCACATCGCCGCCGTTGGCATTATAGGTGACCGTATACGTCGGTATAAGCGACCATTTCGCAAAAAGTGTCACGTTGGCAGCGCCCATCAAGAATGTTGCCGCGGCGTTATATGACGTCCCGGTCCCGTCCGCCGCCGTGTTCCACCCGGCGAAGGAATAGCCCGTTCTTGTTAATGAGCCTGCGGCCTTAACCGTAACCGTTGCACCCTGCTGATAGGCGTTAGCGTCAACCGGAACAAGTGATGCATCGCCGCCATTGGCGTTGTAGGTGACTGTGTAGGTCACGTTCTGTGTCCAGACCGCGTAGAGCGTAATATTGGCGCCGGGCATCGCAAGGTTAGCGCCAGTCGCGTAGGTCGTTCCTGACCCATCCGCCGCAGTGTTCCAACTCGCAAATGTGTAGCCCGTGCGGGCAAGATTCCCCGAGTTCGTTTTGACGGTCACGATTGCGCCCTGCTGGTAGGCGTTGGCATCCGTGGGCGCTGCGCCGCTGGTGTTGTTATTGCCGCTGTAGGTGACGGCATAGGTCGGGTTCTGGGTCCAGACAGCATAGAGGGTAACGTTCGCGGTGCCGATGTTAAAG
>Ga0182027_10014825_pt1 | contig 10761 bp, 8 predicted proteins | sample 712E1DmetaG_FD_121300 | JGI IMG/M metagenome (GOLD analysis project Ga0182027, IMG submission 121300) | Permafrost microbial communities from Stordalen Mire, Sweden - 712E1D metaG (Illumina Assembly) | ecosystem: Environmental > Terrestrial > Soil > Wetlands > Permafrost | place: Sweden...
ATCAGTGTGCAAGGCAATCATTTTGCGACCGCCGACGGGCGCTTGTTTCAAGAAAACGCCGCAATCGCCGCAACCTCAACATCAATCAAATCACTCCCAAAACCATGAAACGAATCCTGCTAATCATCGTTGGCCTGGCCTGCGTCAGCGCGTCCGGCCAGAAATTCGATCAGCTGGCGTTGACGCCGCCCATGGGCTGGAACAGTTGGAACAAATTTGGCAACGCTATAAACGAGGAACTGATCCGGCAAACCGCCGATGCAATGGTTTCTTCGGGCATGAAGGCCGCCGGATATGAATACATCAACATTGATGACACCTGGGAGGGAGAGCGCGACAGCCGGGGGTTCATCCAGCCCGATACCCAGAAGTTTCCTTCGGGGATGAAAGCGCTGGCCGATTACGTTCATTCCAAAGGACTCAAGCTCGGGATTTATTCAGACGCCGGCGCGAAGACTTGCGGCGGAAAGCCCGCCAGCCGGGGGCACGAATATCAGGACGCCCGGATGTACGCCCAATGGGGCATTGATTACCTGAAATATGACTGGTGCGGCTGCGATGATTTGAAAGCAGAAGGCGCCTACATGACCATGCGGGATGCGCTGTATGCGGCCGGCCGGCCGATGGTTTTCAGCATTTGCGAATGGGGCAATAACAACCCGTGGGAATGGGGCGGAGAAGCCGGCAATCTGTGGCGCACAACCGGCGACATTTGTCCCTGCTTCGATTGCAAGACGGAACATGACACCTGGTATTCCTGGGGAGTGCTGCAAATTCTGGACATGCAGGAAGGATTGCGAAAGCATGCCGGCCCTGGACACTGGAATGATCCCGACATGCTGGAGGTTGGCAACGGCATGACCGTGAACGAGGACCGCGCGCATTTTTCAATGTGGTGCATGCTGGCGGCCCCGTTGATTTCGGGAAACGATTTGCAAAACATGTCCAAGGAAACATCGGAGATTCTGATGAACAAGGCCGTCATCGCGGTTGACCAGGACAAGCTGGGGATTGAGGGATTCCGGTATTCTACAGACGGAGTGCTGGAAGTCTGGTTCAAGCCGCTCGTTGGTGGAAATTGGGCCATGTGCGTGCTCAATCGCGGCACCAATTCGCAACCCGTCACCTTCAACTGGAAAAAAGAAACCGTGACGGATGATCTCTCGAAACGGGAAGCCCGGTTTGACACGGCCACTTACAAAGTCCGCGACTTGTGGACGAAAAAAGGCCTTGGGACCACCAGGGAAATCTTGAACGCCGTGGTGCCCGGTCACGACGTGTTGATGGTGCGACTCGACAAAATGTAAGAACGCCCAAGGACCGGCAGTCCGGTCCAAAGTCAAACGGCTGCCGCACGGGACCGGCCGCGATCACCATGAAAGAGACGAAAAAACCAAATCGGCCTCCAGTCCGGGGTCATGGGCCCCGATTCGCTGTGTTAACGGCTGTCTGTTCGATGCTGGTCTTCCCGGTGATTGGCGCTCATGCGGCGGACCCCGGCATTTTCAATGTTCTCGACTCCGGCGCGCGCGGCGATGGCACGAACAACGACACGGTGGCGATCCAAAAGGCAATTGACGCCTGCGCGGCGCAGGGCGGCGGAGAAGTTTTGTTGCCGCCGGGAAAAACTTTTTTGACCGGCGCGCTCACGTTGCGCAGCGGGATTGATTTTCATCTGGCGAATGGCGCGGTGCTCAAGGGCAGCGCCAACTGGCGCGACTACGGACATCCCGGCGCGTTGTTGTTCGCGAAGGATGCCACAAATATCACGGTTTCCGGCAACGGCATCATTGACGGCAACGACCGCGCCGTCTGGCAGGAACTGGCCAACGAAGAAGCCGGCGGAGACGTGAACAAGGAAGGCTGGTGGCCGGAATCCTTCACCGGCGACTGGTGGCCGTTTGACAAGCTGCCCAACGAACCGCAAACGCATGGCGGACGACCGATGATGATGATCTTCATCGGCTGCCAGCAAGTTCACATGCATGACTTTACCTTGCGAAACGCCCCAAGCTGGACGGTGCATCTCGTCGGCTGCGAAGACGTGGCGATTGACTCCATCAGCATCCACAACGCCTGGGACGTGCCCAACAATGACGGCATTGACATTGACCATTGCCGCGGCGTGCGCGTCGCCAACTGTTTCATCGAATCTGCCGATGATTGCATTGTGATCAAGAACACGCCGAATTTCGCATCCTACGGCGGGTCCGCCCGCATCACCGTGACGGGTTGCACGGTCTCGTCGCGGAGCTCCGCGCTGAAGGTGGATGAGACTTACGCACCGCCCGGCGCGCGGGACATCGTGTTTGCCGATTGCGTTGTGTTTCACAGCAATCGCGGGCTTTCCATCCAGGCCCTCGACGAGGGCGACATTGAAAACGTGTTGTTTGCCAACATCACGGTCGAAACCGGTTTTCAGCCGCACAAATGGTGGGGCGCGGCGGAGCCGATTCATATCAGCCATTTCCCGCGCACGACAAAAACCAGACTGGGACATGTCCGTAACATCCGTTTCAGCAACATCCTTTGCCACAGCGAAAACGGAATACTCCTGCAAGGGTGGACGACCAGTCCATTGGAGAACATCGTGCTCGACAACGTGCAGGTGGAGATCGCGAAAACCAGCGATGTGCCGGGCGGCTTTTACGACCTGCGCCCGCAAGGCGTCTTCAAGGGCCTCTTCGAGGGCAGGCTGGCGGGGATTTACGCGCATGAAATCAACGGACTGACGTTGAGCCACACCGGGGTTGTTTGGGGGAAACCCTCGGACAAGGCCTACGGCAAGGGGTTGGATGAAAAGAACGTCAAAAAACTGGAGTTGGACCACGTCTCTCTCAATCCGTCACCGAACGCTTCGCCAAGGACAGGCAAATAGACCTGCCTTGTGTCCTCTGATGCTGGCCTGCTGTTATAGCAGATCATGTTGACATCGGCACACACGGTTCATCGGACAAAGCTCCAGAGGGCTGGAGCACTCCAAGACGTTTCGCGTTTACGCTGGTCAGAGAACCGCGCGCCAGCGTCTTGGACTGCGGCGGCCCTCCGCCGCTTTTCCCGATGGCAGGCCAAGCTGTGCCAATGTTAACCGAAACTGCTATAGTAAACGGCAAAGATTCCCGGGGCGCAGTAATTTACCATCAACCCAAACAATGTCGTTGTGCGGGCTTTCTTGCGCTTACGACAATCATAAACATTGCTAAAAACAATCAGCTCGAAGGAAGTTTTCATTGATTCCTCCGTATAAGAGGTATAAGATTCGTTGTACTAGGCTCATCAAAGAACGGATTGGAAGAAAAGTTATGAAACGCATGTTTCTCTTTCCGGCGCTTGTTCTGGCCGCTTCTACCCTTGCTGTTTTCTCTCAAACCCAACCCGCCGCCCCACCGGCTGGAGGACAGGCTCCCGACGGAGGCGCGGTCAATCAAGTCGCCGAACGCGGGGCTGATTATTGTGTCTGGCAAGAAAGTCACCAACGCCATGAAACAACAATCGTACAATTATAATTGCGTATGAAATTATCTTTAATTCTTAAACAGCGGGTCTCTATTTGCTTCATCTTGCCGCTCTTAACGCTTTCGTTGAGAGGGCAGGGAAATCTGGTCTTTAATGGTGGCTTTGATGTCGACGCGGCAGGTTGGACATTGACCGATGTTTCTTTCGGTTACTCTTCCAAGGGTGGTGATCCGGGCGGTTTTATCAATTTGGTCGGCGCGCCTTTGGCGAGTCCAACGGCAAGTCAAACAATCACAGGTCTGACTCCCGATACTGTTTACGTCATTTCTGGCGAATATTATGAGAGAAGCGTAAGTTCAACGGAATACAGTTTTGGGGCAGCCATTGGTGGCAATTTTTTATTCGAAACGGCCGGTCAGGAAGACACTTTTTGGCACAGCTTCAGTTTTCTCTATTCTGCAACTTCTTCAATCGCAGTTTTAAGTCTGGCCTCGCAGCTAAATGGAACGGGCATTTCATATGGGATTGACAACATTGCCATGAATGCCATTCCTGAGCCTTCGTCAATATGCTTAATTTTCCTTGGCAGCGGCCTTTTAATCTTTGTTCGCAAGCGCCGCCGCAACGCAGCGCAAACATGACCACCGGATTGATCTGGCACAATCTCAATAACAGCGATCGGGGGCGATATGTTTTTCAATTTCGCGATGGGACTCTCCTACAAACACCATAAACAAAAACTTACGTTATGAAACTTAATGAAATTCGCAATTGCTGTTTTTTTACTGCCGCTGCCCTGCTGTCCGTTCTCACGTCGAGTGGACAAGGGAACCTTGTCATCAACGGCGGTTTTGCTCACAACGCTTCGGGCTGGACAATGACCAATGTGGATGTTTCTGAGGGGGGTGGCTATGATATTTCCATTGGGAATCCGCCTGGCAGTGTTTTCTTGTATAATTCTTCGTTTAGTGTTTTAGTCCCCACGTTGAGCCAAGAAATCAACAGCTTGACTCCAGGCACTCTTTACATTGTTTCAGGAGATTATATGATGGAAGACGGGAAAAATGTCACTGACAATAGCTTTGGGGTGGCACTTGATAGTGTTTTCTTGTTTGAAACAAAGGCCCCGGCAGATTCCAACTGGCATAGTTTCAGTTTCGACTATACGGCCGCTTCGGCGAGCGTGCTTTTAAGCTTGTCTGCGGAGATAAATGGAACAGACGATTCCTACTTTATTGACAACATTGCCATGCATGCCATTCCAGAGCCGTCAATTGTCTCCTTCATGTTGCTTGGCAGTGGGGTTTTGATTTTTGTTCGCCGCAACAAAGGACACTTTCACCTTTAGGCGTTGCGCAATGCCAACCCTGATTTGCCGAGCCTGACGAAGCTCACCCTGCGATGGCCGCCAGCTTTTGGTTGGCCTGAGCGACAACGGCCAGGGTGTCCTTGTCCGTGTCGAACACAGAGTTCAGCCCCTGCGGTTCGCAGAACGGATCGCCCGTCAGGGCGGCGGCCGAGTCCGGTTTGCCGGCGCCGGCGCGGCCTTCACCGCCCCAAGTCCAGAAGTTCGCGCCTTGCAGCGCGCGCCCGGCTTTGCACGAATCCGCCACCTGATTGAACATGCGTCCAAAATAGTCATCGCGCGCCGGCGCGGGGCTTTCGGGTTCGTATTTTTCGTGATCGCGCGGCAGGCCGAATTCTTCCAGCACCAGCGGCTTGTGAAGTGTGTCGGTGGCAATGACGGTGTGTTGTTCAACGTGTTCTCTTGCCCGGGCCGCGGCCTTCTCGTAATCCGGTCCGAGTTGAGGGTCTTTCAACCAGTTCCAATTCTTGAGCCACATGTGCACGGTCACGTAATCAATCGCAGGAGTTTCGTGCGCTTTCACAAAAACATCGGGCCTGTCCAAACAGCCATGAATGCCTTCGGAACCGGTGCAAACGAGATGATTCGGATCCTGCGCGTGAATGAATCGCGCCGTCGCGTCCACCCACCGGCAGAACTCCGGCACTCCGCTGACCGCGGCATCCGTGCCGGGGCGCGGTTCGTTGGCCAGTTCCCAGGTCATGATCGCCGGGTCGTCCCGATAGACGCGACCGTTGACGGTGTTGCGGCGCTGGACGAGTTTCGAGATGTAATCCAGATAAAGCTGGTTCGCGGCGGGTGTGACGTAAAGACGCGCGGAAAATTTCATGAAGCTGCTCCAATTGCCCTTCGCCATGACCGGCTTGTCCGGGTCCGGAATATCCTCGCCGGTGATCCAGCGGACGTATTGCGCGAAGCTGCCGGACCATTGCCAGTAGTTTGAAAGGAAGAGAATTCCGCGCATGTCGCGCCTGGCCATTTCGGCGAGGCAGAAATCCAGTCCCTTCAGCAAATCCTCGTCCCAGTCGTGCGGCGCGCGGGTGATGCCGCGGGGAATGGCGCCCGCCAGCGGCGACGTTTCCGAACCGGCAAGCAGGCGGATGTTGTTGACGCCGATGCCCTGCAACCGGTCGAGTTCGCGAACCAGGCGCTGGCGACCGCCGGGCAGTGCCGGGTCGCCAAGGTAACAGCCGTACCAAAGGTTGGTCCCGACATAGAAATAAGGGCGCCCGCGCAGTTCGAAGCGTCCATTGCGGACGCCGGCAAACTCACCGGCGGTTTTCCGGACGCGCAGGGAATTTGTTTGGGCGCTCGCGCAGCCGGCCGCGACGGCCGGCAAAGCGATTGCGGCGGTTTTGATGAAGTTCCTCCGCGTAATTTGATTTTTGCTCATAACGTTTCAATCCCGGGTTAATCTGCATGAATGCCCTGCCTCCGCCGGCAGGGAATTCCACACACTGTCATGTTTGCCTCAAACATGGGAACAAGCATGAAAAGCTATCAGATGAATGGCAAGTTTGCTGTAGCAATTTTAAGTGACAAGACCCGCCCTCATCGTCATCGTAATGTGTTCAAAGTGAAACACAATCACGGCCAGATGACCAAAAAATCATTCCAACAAAAGCTGGAACAGTTGCAGCGGGCACATCAAAGGCTTCTGAAACGGCCCAACCGCAGGCAGCAGCAGGGCAACGGAATCTTCGACCGTTACGAATTTCCGGTGCTGACCGCCGAACACACGCCGTTGTTCTGGCGATACGATTTCAACCCTGCGAACAACCCGCATTTGATGACGCGGCTCGGCATCAACAGCGTTTTCAATGTCGGCGCAATGGAATGGAACGGAAACATCGTCCTGATGGCGCGCGTCGAGGGCTGGGACCGCAAATCATTTTTCGCGGTCGCGGAAAGCAAAAACGGCGTGGACGGCTTCCGCTTCTGGGATTACCCGGTGCGGATGCCGGATTACGAGCCGCAGGAAACGAATTTGTATGACATGCGCCTCGTGCGGCACGAGGACGGCTGGATTTACGGCCTGTTCTGCGCCGAGCGGCATGACGATTCGAAGCCCGGCGATGTTTCCGCCGCCGTTGCCCGTTGCGGCATCGCGCGCACCAAGGACCTTGTGCAATGGCAGCGGCTGGCCGATTTGAAAACGGCGGGTTCGCTTCACCAGCGCAACTGCGTGCTTCATCCCGAATTTGTGAAGGGCCAGTACGCTTTCTATACCCGGCCGATGGCTGATTTCGCGGCCACCGGCAGCGGCGACGGCATCGGCTGGGGCTTGTGCGATGACATTGAGAACGCTGTCATCGGCAAGGAACAGATCATTGACCCGCGCTTCTACCACACCATCAAGGAAGGCAAGAACGGCCTCGGCCCGGCGCCCATCAAAACAAAAAAAGGCTGGTTGCACCTCGCGCACGGCGTGCGCAACACCGCCGCCGGCATGCGTTACGTGCTCTATCTGTTCCTTTGCGACCTGAAGAATCCCGCCAGGCTCGTCAAGTCGCCCGGCGGGTATTTCATGGCCCCGGAAGGCGAGGAACGCGTCGGCGACGTGTCGAATGTCGTGTTCGCCAATGGCTGGGTGGCGCGTCCGAATGGTGAGGTGTTTATCTATTACGGTTCCTCGGACACGCGCACGCACGTTGCGACCAGCACGGTGGAACGGCTGCTGGACTACGTCCTGAACACGCCAGATGATGGGATGCGTTCGAAGATTTGCGTCGAACAACGCTGCCGGTTGATTGGGAAGAATCTGCGGCTGACCGGGTAGAAAGGCGCAGATGATGAATCCATTTAACGACAGGGCTGTTCAGTCATGAAAAACCAGCCAACCATTCTTATGCTGTTGCTCAGTCTGTTGTGCGGCGGCTGCAGTTCCATCAAGCCGGTGACACCCAACGCTTCGCCGGAAGCGGTGGCGTTGTTGAAATACATTCATGGCATTTCCGGCAAACACACGCTCACCGGCCAGCACAATTTTCCGAACACGCAGGACGCTTCTACCCGCCTGGCCGCCAGGGCCTGGGGCAGAACGCCGGCCATTTTCGGCCAGGACTTCGGCTTTGCCAGGCCCGGCGACAAGGACGCAGTGGCCGCCCGACCGGAGATAATCGCGGAGGTCAAGCGGCAGTACGAGAACGGCTCGATCATCACGCTCTGCTGGCACGCCGTGCCGCCCACCGCGGATGAGCCGGTCACGTTCCGGCCAATGCCGGGAGCAGCAACGAACCAACTTGCCAGCGTGCAGGGCCAATTGACCGACGAACAATGGAACGAACTCATTACGCCCGGAACCGGATTGTACAATCATTGGTGCGCCCAGGTGGACGTCATTGCCGGTTATCTCAAACAATTGCAGGCAGCGCACATTCCGGTGCTGTGGCGGCCCTACCATGAGATGAACGGCAACTGGTTCTGGTGGGGCGGACGGGCCGGCAACCGCGGCACGGCGGCACTCTACCGCCAACTGTTCGACCGGCTGGTGAATTATCATCATCTCAACAACCTGGTCTGGATCTGGAGCATGGACCGGCCCGGCATAAACGCCGGCCCCTTTACCGATTTTTTTCCCGGCAAAACATATTTTGATATTGCCGCCCTGGACGTGTACCGGAACGACTTCCAAAAGTCGTATTACGACGACCTGCTCAAGCTGGCGGACGGCAAGCCGGTCACCCTGGCCGAGGTGGGACCCGCGCCGACGCCGGCGATCCTGAAGGAGCAGCCGCAATGGACCTGGTGGATGCTCTGGGCGGTTGGCGGCAGAGGGATGGCGGTAACCGATGGCCCGATGCGGGCTCTGGTCAATGATCCCCGTTCGTTAAGCCGGGACGACCCGGAATACGTCAAGGGCATCGCCCCCATCCGCGCCGCGTCCGGTCTCGCGCCATTGCCACCGCCATCCCGGCCCGCGCAAAATTGATTGGCGGGTTACGGCTGCCACACCGCGCGCCAGAACTGCTGGGTGGCGTTGGATGAAATCGTATTGGTGATATTCAAAACATTTCCGGCCAGCCGGTTCGTCGAGACTGAAGTCCACGTGAATAAATCCGGCGAATTCTGGATGATGTAGGGTGTGCCCGGCTGGCCCTGGAGCTGCAGGACGAATTGTCCCGGTTGCGGCAGGAGTGCGGACAGTTGCGCCGGACCCGGCGCAAAGGTGAACAGCGTCAGGGAATATGGCGGAAAGGAGTTGGTGAAAACGATGCCGGCCGGAACAACATTCGTCGCGATGTCCTGCGCGCCGGGATCAAGGTTGTTGGTGCGCACGGCGTCGTCTTGCGCAATGCCGTAGGAGCGGGCCGTGGCCGTTGGCGAGGGGCTGAAATCAGACAGGGAAATTTGCGCGTTAAAATTTGCCGTCGCGTCCTTGTTGATGACCAGCAGGGCAAGCGCGCCGTCGGTCTTGCGGGCGGCGTAAGCGGAAAGCAGCAGATAATCGCTGGTGGCGCCCAGCACGGTATCCCCCGGCCGGACAAAATATTGCAGCAGTTTTTCGGCATAAAACGTCGGATAAAGGCCGGATGCGCCATTAATCATGCCTTCGTCACCATAGGTGCGCCAGCCATAGATTGTCGGATCAAAGGAGCCGAGGCTGCTGGGTCCGTTTCGCAGGTCCCACCAGAGGCAGGCATTAAATTCGGTTTTCATGAGCTGACAGGTGCTATCCACGAGATAGAGCCCGTTGACGATGCTTGTCAGTTGCCTCCCGAATCCCGCGCCCGAGTCGCTGTTGTTTTCGGTGCAGACCAGTTCGGTGTTGGCGCCGGCCGGGCCGAGGTAATCGGTGATTTGCTGGCGCAGGTCGGCGGCGTCGCCCGCCCAATTGACCGCAACCTGGAGCAACAACGGGTCGCTGTCAGGAGAATTGGGGGCCCAATTGGTCGGAGTGTATTCGGGATAAAAATGATAAATGGCAAAATCCGGCGTGACCCCAAGATTCTTCAACGTGTCCAGCATCACCGGCGTCCAACCATAATGAGCCTTTCCGGTGCGGGGATTGACGGCGAAATGCGTGGCATTGTTGGAAGAGCTGTCCTCGCCCGGCACGATGACCACGCCGATTTCGATGGTTGGATCGGCGGCTTTCATCATCTGCAGGTACCCGGCGGCGCGAACGGCGTAAGTGTAAGGGTCATGCGCCGGCTGGTTCGTGTCGGTTTCCCAGGTGCCATAACATTCGTTGCCGATTTCCCAGTGCTTGAAGCCGCAGTGGTTGGTGAGGTTCGCCATTCTCACCCAGGCGGCGGCCTCATTGCTTGAGCCGGAGCCATAGTTGACCGTGATGAAAACCTGTTCGCCCAGATTGGTGGCCATGTTCATAAACCGGGAATTTCCGGTGGCGTCGCCGGCCCAATGGTAGAAGTCCGACGACGAGCCGCCCGGCCAGCGCAGCGCCAGGCAACCCATTTCCTTGAGTGCGTTGGTGGTGGCCGGCTCGGCAAGACCGGTGGAATCCCAGTAGGCGGTATTAATTCCAAACCAGCGCGCGTCGGCTGGCCGCAAGGTTTGGGCGGCATCGGCACTGAGATGAACGAGGCCGGGCGCGGGCGCGGCATCAAACTGGATGTCGTCCACGTAAAACGTGTTGGTTGAGCCGCTGCCGGTCAACTTGATGTTAATCCGGTACACGTTCGTCCGGTTGGCCACTCCCAGTGTGCTCAACGGAATGGCAAACTGCTGCCAGGTGTTCGACGTGAGCGCGGCCGGCAGCACGTACGTCGGACCACTGCCCGATCCGTACTGCGCATAGACCTCCAGTTGTTGCCCGCCGCTGCTGCCGCCGTTGGCCCAGAAGGAGAAACTCCCGTAAACTGCAGTGTCGAAATCCGAATGCTCGAACGAAAGCGCCGTCCAGGCCACGTCGCTGACGCTGATGGAATTGGCGCTCCCCGAATGGGTCGGGGACGTGTTGGCGGGGTTATGGGTCG
>Ga0182027_10014826_pt1 | contig 10761 bp, 6 predicted proteins | sample 712E1DmetaG_FD_121300 | JGI IMG/M metagenome (GOLD analysis project Ga0182027, IMG submission 121300) | Permafrost microbial communities from Stordalen Mire, Sweden - 712E1D metaG (Illumina Assembly) | ecosystem: Environmental > Terrestrial > Soil > Wetlands > Permafrost | place: Sweden...
CACGGATGGACACGGATGGACACGGATAAAAAGACGCACGGAATATGTCTGTTCCCCTCGTCCCGCCCAAGCGGTGAGAGGGACAGGGCGAGGAGTCTGATCTTTACGTGCCACCTCCCCATGAACCTCCTGGGAGCGCCGGCGTCTCGCCGGCCAGTCGGGAGCCGAAAACCGGAACTCGCCGGCGAGACGCCAGCGCTCCCAAGAACTGCGCCCCGGTTCAGGGGTTCAAAGCGCGAAATTTGTTTCGGCGAAATCTCACCCCGGCCCTCTCCCCCAACTCCGTTGGCGGAGAGGGAGAAAACGCACGCGCACTTCGGAAGTTCATCCGTGTTCATACGTTAAAACCTTTTGGAGTGCGGCGACGGCTTTGGCCAGTTGCGCCCGGGTGATGGTCAGCGGCGGGGTGAAGCTGATGACGTTGCCATGTTCGCCTTCGGGCAAAAGAATGTAACCGCACTGCAACATGGCTTTGATGGCCAGCATGGCCGCGTCGGTGGCGGGCCGGCCATCGAGCAGGCGCAATTCCACTCCGGCCATCAAACCCAGGCCGCGCATGGCGATTTGCAATTTGGGGCTGGATATTTTCGATTGCAGTTCACCGAGCAAAAATTTGCCGAGTTCCGCGCTGCGTTCCGGCAATTCGAATTTTTCAATTTCCTGGATTTGCGCCAGCGCCATGGCGCAGCCGACGGGATGACCGAGGAAGGTGCTGGTATGAATGGCCTCGCCGCGCGACGCCGGCCACGCGGCATCCATCAGGCCGGCGCGACCGACGCAGGCCGAAAGCGGGAAACCGCCGGTGAGCGCCTTGCCCAGGCAGATGAGATCGGGCACTACGCCGGTGTGTTCGCAGGCAAACCATTTTCCGGTGCGGCCAAAGCCGGTGAAAATTTCATCGAGAATCAGCAGCGCGTTGTGTTCGTCGCAAAGTTTTCGCAACAGCGGCAGAAATTCCCCGGGCGGAACCTGGATGCCGCCGCGTCCCTGCACCGGTTCGACGAGAATGGCGCCGATACGTTCGCGGCGAAAAATCTGGCGGATACGCCTCTCGACTTCGTAGCAGCCGACGTGAGGAGGCTCATCATTACGTTTCAGGTTTCGAGTTTCAGGTTTCGAGTTTGAAGTGAGCCTCCTCACGTTGGCTGCTACAGGAAACGGAACAAAGTGGCCGAACTCGCGAAGTTGGGAATGGAACGGGCTGCGAAAGAAATTGCGGTGGGTGGCGTTGAGCGCGCCGTAGCCGAGGCCATGATACGCGCCCTCGAAGGCAATCACCCCGCGTTTGCCGGTGGCCAGCATCGCGGTTTTGAACGCGGATTCAACGGCTTCAAAGCCGGAATTGCTGAAAATGGTCTTGCCAAAAACCGGGTCCGGCGTCTGGCGTCCTGGGTCTGGGGATTTTGTCCAACGTTCGAAAGTGATTCGGCTTAATTCACGTGCGAGTTCCGCTTTGCGCGCGTGGGGATGCACGTCGCCCATGGCGTGCAACAGCCGGGACATTTGCTTTTGACCCGCCTTGACGACGCGCGGGTTTGCGTGGCCGGCGGCCGCGACGCCAAACGCGGCGGTCAAATCGAGGTATTTTTTTCCGTCAGCGTCCCAGACATGAACGTTTCTGGCGCGGTCCCAAACGATCGGCCACGAACCGTCCGGCTCAACGAACACGATGTTCCGCGATTCGTAATCGCGCAGCAGTTGGATGGTTTGCTGCGATTTCATTTTTTTACCACGAATGGATTTGGAAATGCAGAAGGTTTTTCCCCTCGCCCCGATCTTCCTGGGAGCGCTGGCGTCTTGCCGTCCGGTTGGAAGCTGAAAACCGGAACTCGCCGGCGAAACGCTAGCGCTCCCAGGAACTGTCCCCCAACTCCGTTGGCGGAGAGGGAGAAAACGCGGCTGCGTATTTCTGTATTCAATCGGCGTTTCATCGGTGGCTGATCAAACTCCTCGTAGTTCCGTTGGCCAGATGATTTTATGCATCTGCACTTGAAACCGCACCGGCAGCGCGTCGGCGATGATTCTTTCCGCCAATGCACGTTGCGAAATCGGCGTCTGGCCGGCGGGCACCGGTTTCAACGATGTGTTTTGCTGCTCCGGCGCGAGCGGATGCACCCATGAAAAAAGCAGGGGGCATAAAACGTCAAGCCGGTGTTCGGCAATTTTTTGTCTGGCCCACTCGTAATCTTCAACGGTGCCGATGACAAATTTGATTTCGTCGGTCGTTTTCAGGTGCTTGAGGTTTTCCCAGCGATTGCGTCCAGCCTCGCCGCTGCCGGGACATTTCAAATCCACGATGCGCCGCACCTGCGGGTCAACCGGCGAGATGTCATGCGCACCGCTGGTTTCGAGCAGCACGGTAAAACCGTTGTCGCAAAGCGATTTCATCAACGGCAGGGAATTTTTTTGGAGCAGGGGTTCACCGCCGGTCAATTCGACCAGCGGGAGTTGAAAGTTGAGAATTGAAGATTGAGAGTTGGAAAATGGGGCGGCCAGCCGCCGAACTTCGGACAGAATGTTCTCCAAAGGCTTTTTTTCGCCTTCGGCAAAAGCATAGGCGGTGTCGCAATACGAGCAGCGCAAATCGCAGGCGGTGAGCCGGATGAAAATGCACGGCAGCCCGGCGAAGGTGCTTTCACCTTGCAAGCTCAAGTAGATTTCGTTGATCACCAATGTGTCGGACATGCTGGCAGTGTAGCATTCCGGCTGGAAAAGGAAACGGCGGTGATTTGCTTTGGCGCGATTCGCGGCCAGCTTCTGGAATACTTCGCGCGCTCAGGCAAAGTGTCCGAGCGCAGAATGTTTTCCGATGTGATAACTCCGCGCGATGGCTGCGGTCACGTGGCGTTTGCCGATTTCTACCGCGTGCGGCAAATCATGGTTCGACGCCAGCGCCGCCACGATGGCCGCCGAATATGTGCAACCGGTGCCGTGGGTCGAAACGCCTTTGATAAATGGGACGCTCAACAGCAATTCCATCCGGCCGTCAAAAAAAATGTCCACCGCATCACGCAGGCCGCGCAAATGGCCGCCCTTGACCAGCGCGGCGCACCCGAACCGCGCGTGGATTTCCCGCGCCGCCGCCCGCATGTTTTCAACGGACGCAATTTTGCGTCCGGTTAAAACTTCGGTTTCGTCGAGGTTCGGTGTGACCAGAGTTGCGAGCGGCAACAATTGTTCCTGCAATATTTTTATCGCCGCCGGTTTCAACAATCGCGCGCCGCTGGTTGAAATCATGACCGGATCAACCACGAGCGGCGGGCGCTTTTGCTTTTTGAAAAAATCAGCGACGGCGTGAATGATTTCGGCTGAAAACAACATTCCGGTTTTCACCGCCGCCGGCCGTAGTTCCTCGAACACGGCTTTCATTTGCTTCCGCACGATTTGAGGCGAACACGGTTCGATGGCAAGAACGCGCCGGGGATTTTGCGCGGTGAGACAGGTGATGACGCTCACGCCGTGGACGCCCAGCGCGGCAAAAGTTTTTAAATCGGCCTGAATGCCGGCGCCACCGCCGCTGTCGGAGCCAGCAATGGTCAGTGCCACCGGCCATTTCACGATCCGTGACATGAGTTTGAACTTACCGTCATCTGCGCAAAACGGCACGGAAAAAGACCGGCCTGCGGCGGCTTCGGCAACCAGGAACGTCTCAAGAGTGGCGTTTGCCCGGCGCGGTGACCCGGAGTAGCAGGTCGTTCAGTTCCTGCATGCGCGGTGGTTTGCCAATAACGGCGTCCACTTCCGGAGTGGATTCTCCATCTTCCTTCATGGTTGAGCCCCAGCCGGTCATCATGATGACCGGCGTATGAGGAGACTCGGCTTTGATGGTTCGGGCCACATGGTATCCATCCATTTGCGGCATGCCCAGATCCGTGATGACCACTTCGTAGGGCTGGTTTTTAAGCATGGCGGTGTGGAACAATTCCATTCCTTGCTTCCCACCTTCGGCAACCATTACCCGATGATTGAAGTGGGTGAGGCAATCATTCAGGAGTTGCCGAACCTGTGCATCGTCATCAATACAGAGGATGTGAAGGGAGCGGCTCTGTTTGACTTGTGGCGGGGCACCCCGCGCGGTTTTTGGCGGTTTTTCCAGAATGGGAAAAATAAGCCGGATACAGGTGCCCCGGCCGGGAGCGCTGTCAATCTCAATCAGGCCGTCGTGGCGTTGCATCATTCCATAGACCATCGCCAGACCGAGTCCGGTGCCACCGCGCTGGGCCTTGGTGGAAAAGAATGGTTCCAGACAACGTTGCCGGGTTTTCTCATCCATGCCGATGCCGTTGTCCTTCACTTCCACGAGAAGCTGCCGCTCGGAGGCGCCACTCTCCTTTGAAACCGGGCCACTGATGGAATGGGTGACAAAAGTGATGGTGCCGCCTTGGGGCATGGCGTCCACCGCATTGAAGACCAGATTGATCAACGCTTCCCGGAGTTCACTGGCATCGCTGTGCAACAAGGGTGGCTCCGGTTCCAACTCACATTGGACGTTAATGGAGATCCCCTGGCGTTGCGAAAGGTCACGCCAACGAGGGCGGGTGAGTTCGATTACCTCCTCAATGACCTTGCTGATGTTCACCTGGGTCAATGGCTCATCGTCAGAGCGGCGGCGATAGAATTCCCGCATGCGGGCGACGATTTGAGCGATGTCCCCGCCTGCCTGATTAATGGTTTGCAGGTAATGCTTCGAGACCTCCGGCAAATCCGGCAGCGTGCTTAACAGCAGTTCCGAATAGGCGACAATGGGAGACAGCGCGTTGTTGACATCGTGGGCGACCCCGCTGGCCATCTGTCCCAAAGCGCGGAGCCGCTCCTGCTGCACCACCACGTGCTGGGTCCGGCGCAACTCTTCATAGGCCTTTTGCAGGCCCTCGGTGAGGCGCACTTGATCATAAAGACTGCGGCATTGTTCCTCGGTGGAGAGAACTTTGACCTGCAAAGCATCCTTTTCCGAACGAACGGCCACAATTTCGGCCATGGCCTGCTCATTTTTGTATCGAACCTCCTCCAGGACGAGCACAATCATGCTGACGGCAATGAAAAGCTGCAGCACGGCCGCCATGAAAAAACCGGCGCTGTAAAGGTGTTCATCCTCCTGGGACAGCGGGTAGCTTGCGAGGTAAAGGCCCCACAATAGAAAGCCCAGCGCCAGCATGCCCGCCCCCACAAACGGCATTTTTTTTCGCAGCCGGTAAAAACAAACCCCGGCAAAAACGCTGCCCAGCCCCAGCAGGATGAACACCGGCAGTTGCATTTCCAGATTTCTAAGCTTCGGATCCAGTGCGGAGGTCAGGACCAGCGGGCTGACGAATATCCAGACCACAAGGAATGCCATGAACAAGCCAAACATTCTCTGCGGGACCGGAAGGCTGAGAAAACGCAAGCTGCCCCACAAAAGAAACACTGCCGAAATGGCCACGCAACACTGCTTGAGTTTGAAAACAAAGCCATCGAGCGGGGCAACCGGAAATCTGAGATTGAGCGTCAGCCACAGGGCATAAAACAACCACGCCGTGGTCCATACGGTGAAATACTCCCGCTTGGTGTAACGATTGAGGTAAAAGAACAGCACCACCAGCATCCACACGCTCAACAGCGACACCATCAGCGCCGCCTGCATATATTGGTGTGCGAAAGGCGACTGCGAGGCATCCGCATTCACACCTAAAAATTTCATCACTTCTTCCATACCCAGGAATCTCATCATTCCGTTTCCAGCCGCACATCAATTAATCCGGCAACCGAGCAGCCCTGATCATCAAACCTTAAGATTGTTGCAAGGGCCTTTCCGAACAAATAAGGCTACATCTAATCACAAAAACGAATTCTGTCAAAATCTTTCTGATAAACAAACCCGATTAAGAAGCATTTTTCGGGCCGGAATAGGAGGATCGCATTTTCCCCTGCTTTCCCTTTTGAACCCGTCCTTAAACGCTTAAACTCAAGTGCATGGACAAAGAACAAGTCGCTGGCATTTTGGTTGATATCGGCACGCTGCTGGAATTGAAGGGCGAAAATCCGTTCAAGACTCGCGCTTACGCGAATGCGGCACGCACGATCGAAGGCTTGAACGAGCCGCTGGCAAAAATCGTCGCCGAAAATCGGCTTGGCGAAATCAAGGGCGTCGGCGAAGCGCTCACGAAAAAGATCACCGAACTCGTCACCACCGGCAAACTGAAGTATTACGATGAATTGAAGGACTCGATTCCGCCCGGTTTGATTGAAATGCTGGAGATTCCCGGACTGGGGCCAAGGAAAATTCAGGCGCTCAACCAGAAACTCGGCGTGGATTCGGTCGAAAAACTCGAGGCAGTCTGCCAAAACGGCAAAGTCGCCGAACTCGACGGTTTTGGTGAAAAGACGCAGGCGAACATTCTCGAAGGCATCGAGCGTCGCCGCACTTACGCCTCGAAACATCTGCTCAGCGACGCGCTGAACGCCGCCGGGTTCTTGCTTGACGGCCTGCGGGGGCATCCAGATGTGATTCGTTGCAGCACGGCCGGCAGTTTGCGGCGGTTCAAGGAAGTGATTGGCGACATTGATTTGCTGGCATCTTCGAAAAAACCGGCGGAAGTGATTGAGTTTTTTGTCGCCCAACCGGGCATCATCAAAATCACGGCCCAGGGCGAAACGAAGGCGAGTGTGATTTTGGACGGTGGCATTCAATGCGACTTGCGCGTGGTGAGCGACCGGGAATTTCCGTTCGCGCTGGCGTATTTTACCGGCAGCAAGGAGCACAACATCGTCATGCGCCAGCGCGCGATCCAGCGCGGCCTGCGGTTGAACGAATACGGATTGTTCAAGTCGAAGGAGGAAACGCGCGACCCGAAACTGCTGGTGCCGTGCCAGGACGAGGCGGAAATTTTTGTGAAACTGGGTTTGCCGCTTGTGCCGCCGGAACTGCGCGAAGATCATGGAGAATTTGCGGCGGGCGAAAAAAATGATCTGCCCCGGCTCGTCGAGTGGGCGGATTTAAAAGGCGCGCTGCACAATCACTCGACATGGAGCGACGGCCACAACCGGCTGGAGGAAATTGCCGAATACATGGAAGACCTCGGTTTGGCGTACTGGGCGATCACCGATCATTCGAAGTCATCGTTTCAGGCGAACGGTCTGGACGCCAAACGCGTGCGGCAGCAAATTGCGGAAATCAAAAAAATCAACGGGCAGTTCGCCGATCGCGGCAGTGATTTTCGACTGCTTACCGGGACGGAAGTGGATATTTTGCGCAACCGTCTGGATTTCGACGATGAATTGCTCGCGGAACTGGACGTGGTGGTGGCCAGTTTGCACGTTCCGTCCAACAATGAAGCTGAGAACACCAAACGTTTGATCCGGGCGGCGGAGAACAAATTTGTCCACATCATCGGCCACCTGACCGGCCGGCTGTTGTTGGAGCGCGAGCCGTATCCGGTCAACGCGCAAGCGGTGATTGATGCGTGCGCCGGGACCGGCACGTGGATTGAGTTGAACTGCAATCCGCACCGGTTTGACCTGGACTGGCGGTTGTGGCCTTACGCAAAAGGCAAGGGGGTAAAGTGCGTCATCAACCCGGACGCGCATCGGAATGAACACGCCGGTTTTCTCAGGCTGGGTGCGGGAATCGCGCGCAAGGGCTGGCTGGAACAAACCAACGTCGTCAATACTCTTACCTTGAAGTCCTTGCGGAAGGAATTGAAACACAAGCATTTGGATGGTTGAGGCATGCAACAATTTGAGGGTTTATTTGTCTTTTAGATAAGCAAAAAATTGCTTTGACTGTAATTAATTTTGTTGGTAACGTTTAAAAAAATGTTGGCTATTAGCGCTTTTTTTGAAATGTTTGAATGTAAACAAGTCTGAACGGTCAAAAATAAATAATCCGGAGCGATAAATCATATCATATGAAAAAGTTTTTTGTCTCTGTGGGACTGATTGCTGCTGGGACAGCCAGTCTTCAGGCCGCCTATGCCCCTGACTGGAGTTCCACGTCGGCTTCCATGTGGAGCGTGTCGGGCGCACTGCGGGGGTTTTATGATGACAACTACACAACGACTTCAACTGGAGCCAAAACTGGCAGTTACGGCTTTGAGGTTACCCCCCAAGTTTCACTAAACGTGCCACTGCAACAAACCGAGTTGGGGATGCGTTACATTTACGGTTTGTATTATTATCAGGCGCGGGAGAATGACGGCGAAAACCCAATTGACCAGACCCATCAATTTGATTTGTGGGTGGATCATGCGTTCACCGAATGTTGGCAGGCCAGGGTGCAGGATTCGTTTGTCATCGGGCAGGAGCCGGAATTGATTGATCCCAACACCTCCTTGCCCACCCGCGTTAATGGAAATAACCTCCGCAACACCGGCACGCTCACCTTGGAGACGGACTGGACACGGCTGTTCAGCACCGAATTGGGCTATCAAAACACGTTTTACGATTACGAAAACAACGGCGGTAATTTTCTAAATCCCAGCACAGCCGGCCTGTTGAATCGGATTGAACAATCAGTGTGGCTGAATTTGCAATGGCAGGTCCGCCCGGAAACCATGTTCCTGGTTGGTGGCAATTTTGGGATGGCGGATTACACGGGAGATGAATCTATAGCTACGCGGGCGCCATACTCCAACTACATTTATTACAGCGACTCCCGCAACAGCCGCTCCTACATTGGTTATCTTGGTTTTCAACACGCCATTTTGCCGAATCTGTCTGTGAACGCACAGGGCGGCATTCAATATACGGAGGATTATAATAATCCGTATGGCTCGCCATCGACGGCTCCTTATGCGGTCTTTTCAGCAGTTTACACCTATGCGCCGGGCTGCTATGCGCAGGTTGGTTTCACGGAATCGCAGAATGCAACGGACGTGGTTGCACCGGACTCCGCCGGGCGTATTACGCAGGACCAGGAAAGTTCCACGCTTTACGCTTCCATCAATCACAAATTGACACCCAAGCTGCTGGGCTCGGTCATTGGGCGCTGGCAACACTCGGTATACAACCAGGGCCTTTACAACAATCAGTCGCTTGATTACTATAGTTTGGGTGTGGACCTGTCATATAGTTTTACCCCCCATTTTTCGTGCGATGCTGGTTATAATTTTGACGATGTTGACTCTCAAGTCCCGGGGAACTCTTACTCGCGCAACCGTGTTTATTTGGGAGTCTCGGCTTCCTATTAGCCAGTCGTGTTAAACTAAAAATTTTGAACGTTTGGACGGGAGCCGGCTAAATGCTCTGGCTTCCATTGTTTTATTATGGATTCATTACAACAAACACAGTTGCAACCGGAAGCCCGACTGCACTTCTTGGATTACTGGCGCATTATTCGCATTCGCAAGGCCATTATTATCACCGTTTTTCTGATTACCGCCATTATCGCCACGGCGGTAACGCTCCTTTTGCCCGAATCATACGCCAGCACGGTCCAAATCAGGATTGAACCCGATATTGTTTCGGACGTTTCGGGCGTTGGCAATCACGTGACCTACGCTGCTTACGATCCCTATTTTATTCAGACCGAATTTGAAGTCATCCAGGATCGTGTTGTTTTGGGGAAAGTCATCGAAGCCCTTAACCTGAACGTCGAATGGGGCAAGAAATATTTTGGCAACGAAACGCTTAAAACCACCGAGGCCATGGAGTTTCTCAAAAGACGCATGACTCTTAGCCCCGTGCGCAACACCAAGCTCATCGGAATAACCATTTATAGCGAAGATAAAAACGAAGCCGCGCGCATCGCCAACGCCATTGCCGAAGCCTACCGTGACTACCGCCTCAATATCCGCAAACAGCAGGCCTTGGGTGGCATCAAGGTGCTGGAAGACCAATTTCGAGCCGAGGAACAGGAGATCCAAACCGTCCAGTCGAATGTGGATATTCTGCGCCAGGACTTGAAAATCAATGACTATGATCCCAATGCGTTGAATCCCTCGCCCACACTCACGCAGGAGCAACTGCATGACTACAATAACCGGCAGATCGAAGGCGAGACGGTTCACATGAAAATGGAGAAACAGCTGACCCAACTTAAGAGCCTAAGCCCGGATAAACTCAGGGACGTTCTGCCCTCTTTGGGGGGAGACCAAGCCCTGTCCGAGTTGTTGAGCAAGTTGCACGAGGCCAAACAGTCGTTCGTCACTTACACTAACGACTATGCGCCGGCCGATCTGCATATCACCCGTCTCCAATCCTTGATGGACGAATTAAATCACCAGATTGACGACCGCGTCAACGGCATCATGGTCGGCATGGAAAACCGGCTTGAGTCGGAGAAGGCCGCGCTCGACACACTTACCACCAATGTTGAGACGGCCAAAGAAAAAGACCAGGCGGAAGCCGTCAGGGGCCAGCCCTATTGGAATGAAAAACGCAAACTGGGAAACATGATCGAATTTCACAAACTGCTTGCCGTCAAAATTGAATCGGAAAAGCTCGACGTTGAAATACCCAAAACCTCAATTGTGGAAATTACGGACCCGGCCCAGCCCGGAGAAAACCCTGTCAAACCAAACAAAACTCTGAACATCGTTCTCGGCGTCGTCATCGGTTTGATCATGGGTGTTAGTTTGGCTTTCTTCATTGAGTATCTGGATACCAGCGTCAAGACAATTGAAGAGGTGGAACGCGCATTCCAAGCGCCGGTGCTCGGCGTCGTCCCGCAAAACGTCGGCTACCTGTTGGACGAAGGCCCCGAAAGTCAGCACGCCGAGGCCTACCGCGTGTTGCGCACCAACATCCTGTTCTCGCGCAAGGACGAAAAGCTCAACACCATTGTCG
>Ga0182027_10014827_pt1 | contig 10761 bp, 7 predicted proteins | sample 712E1DmetaG_FD_121300 | JGI IMG/M metagenome (GOLD analysis project Ga0182027, IMG submission 121300) | Permafrost microbial communities from Stordalen Mire, Sweden - 712E1D metaG (Illumina Assembly) | ecosystem: Environmental > Terrestrial > Soil > Wetlands > Permafrost | place: Sweden...
AGTTGTGAAAGATCTATTTGGAGAAGGATCAGATCCCATAGGTCAAAGTGTTGAAGTGGGCACTCGACCCTTTCGCGTTATCGGTGTGACTGAGTCGAAAAATAGTCAGGAAGATGGTATGGTCATCATTCCGATAACGACAGCGATGCGTACAATCTTTGGTGTCAATAACGTTCAAGCAGCCTATGTAAATGTAAAAGATGCCCGCTTACTCGATCAAACGGAAACAGACGCGAAGGCGCTCATCTTTGAACGGCATTCGATAACTGATCAATCTGTGAAAGATAATTTTTTGGTAACAAATTCACGTGATATCCTCTCAACTATTAATAATGTCCTTGGTGTATTGACTATCGTTCTATCTGGTATTGCTGCGATATCACTCCTTGTAGGTGGCATTGGAATCATGAATATCATGCTGGTCACGGTTACTGAACGAACGAAAGAAATCGGACTTCTTAAAGCAATTGGAGCGACCAGACGGGATATACTTACTCAATTTCTTATTGAATCAGTGATTCTTACGGTTACTGGTGGAGTAATTGGAATTGGATTAGGTATCAGCATCGGGTATGTTATTGCACAAGTGGTTAAAGTACCATTTGGTTTGCCGATTGTGCCCGTTGCAGCATCCGTAAGCGTATCAATTATTATTGGGATACTGTTTGGCATTTACCCAGCCTACCGCGCTTCTAAATTATCCCCGATAGACGCTCTGCATTACGAATAAAAGGATAACTATATTATTTTCGTCGTATAGTATAGGATTTAGCGTAGTAGAGGAAAACGGCAGGTGCATCGTCAACCAGTCTTCGTTGAAAATCAGCATATATGGCTTTCCGCTTGTTGGTGTCAAGCTCTTCACGGCCATCTTCCAGAAGCTTATCAATTTTCACGTTCCCGTATCCAGTGATATTCGTTTGTGTTTGTGTAGAATGCCAGAACGGATACTGGTCGGGGTCAGGCGGCACATCTTGAGCGGTTAAAAGAACATCGTATGTTTGTGGAAGCGCGTTAACAACTTTAACATTCGTCTGAATGCCTACTGATTTCCAGTTTGATGCAATAGCTTGTGCTGTATCAACATACTCAGGGAACGTCGTAATTGTGAGACTAGCCGATGAGGACGAGTTTTTATCAGTTCCTAAAAGGTTCTTTGCCTCTTTAAGGTCAGTTGTATATTTTTTTACCTTATCTGTTGTATACGCCCAAGAAGTTTTCGCAATTGGCGAATATGCGTCTTCTTCAGGAAATTCGGGTACAGCAAAAGCGAGCGCCTGACGAACAGACTTGTCGCCAAGAGTGTCATTTGACATATTAAAAAATAACGTGAGAATTCTATTGTATCTTGTTGATTCCGTTACAGAAGTTTTGCCCCATGAACGTAAATCATACGGTGAAGTAAGATCAACAATCTCGTCAATTTCTCCTAATTTGTACGCGGTTACAGCAGTGGTCTCTGTTTGATAAAAACGATATTCTTCAGCTTGAAGAGATGAATCCGAAGTTGATAATGGAATAAGCTTCAAATAACTGACGGTGTCGCCATCCAATTTGATACTTGATACCTTATATTGACCGAAACCATTTAATCCTGCCTGAAAAAGTGGTTTTGAAAGAATAACTGGAAAAGGACTATATGGATTATTTAATTGTGCTCGGATAGTACTCGAATTAAGTACAGTAAAAATAACATTTTTTATATTATAGTTAATGTCACTTGCGACCACCGGTTTTCCGTTATGCCATTTAAGATCATTTCGTAAATAAAATGTGAATACTTTTCCGCTATCGCTTGCAACCCAAGATGTTGCTAGCCCCGGCATTGGGGATCCATCTGTTGCAAGCGTCGTGAGACCGAAGCTAATCTTTTTTTGTATAGAAAGAGGTAATGTATTTGGAGTGAATGATCCAACCATTCCAATATGAATAACAGGCATGAGCCATCGTTGGGAAATAAATGGATACGCACGCCAGAAAATCAATGAAAGAGATAATCCGATAAAAAACCCCATGACAAGAGCTTTTGTATATTTCCGTGCAAGTTCAACTACAACCAAATACGCAATTTTCCACGATTGAAGAGCTGCCATAGATTGCGGTAAATAAACTGATCTAATGAATCAATAAATTTATAATTGATATGATCAGAAAAAGGACGGTAAAGACGATAGTGCCGATAAATACAATTCTTTCTGCTCCACGCTTACTTCGATACATTTCTCCGCTTCCCAACCCTCCTCCCAAACCGCCTTTACCGTTTTGAAGAAGGATGAGTCCGATTAGAATTACAGCGACAATTATATGGATAATGAGAATAAATGTTTTCATAATGAAATAAGTACTGCTGCTAGGTTATTACTATCATGGCGAATTAGGCTACGTACTAGTGTATCGCTTTTTGGGGGTTTGGTAAATTGGCGACCTACCAAATCTGCACGGATAACCTTAAATTTACTATTAGTCTCCAAATTGTCAACAACTTGCTGCTCGTGTGATTTCTCATATACCTTTAGGGCTTTAGAAGGAATTGACGCGTTGTTGATAACTACATAATCTAAAGAATCACCAATATATTGTTTCATTACTGCAACATGGTCAACTGCAGAAAAATTATACGTTTGTCCATATTTCGTCATGAGGTTCACGACATAGACTTTTTTAGCCTTTGATTTACGAATCACTTCTGGAATTCCGTTAACAAGAAGATTTGGCAAAAGGCTAGTATATAAATCACCTGGTCCCAGTACGATGATATCAGCTTCACGAATTACTCGAATCGCCTCTGGATTTGCTTCAGCCTGTGGTTCGAGGTACACATCGGTTATACGCATGCGACCGTCATGTGTCGGTTCATCAATGAGATGTTCTTCAGTAACGACATGGCCATCCTCGTATTTAGCGAATAAATTCGTATCAGTGAAAGACACGGGTATTACCGTGCCTTGAATTCGAAGAACGTGACCAGTTTGTTTAATTGCCTCTTCTTGAGATCCTAAAATATCAGAAAGGGCAGCCATAAATAAATTGCCAAATGTCATACCAGAGAGACCTTTTCCTTTCTCAAATCGATACATAAATAGCTTGCGAAGTAATCCTGCTCCTCCGTTTTCATCAGAAAGAGCAACGAGACATTGGCGAATGTCACTTGTTGGCAATAATCCGAATTCATCGCGAATGCGTTTATTACTCCCACCAGAATCACTCATGGTGACAATTGCACTTAAATGGCAAGGATAATTCTTTAATCCTTTTAACGCAACAAATGTTCCGGTTCCCCCGCCGATACAGACTATTTTCGGTACATGAGTTTTTCCCATATTATTCTTCACTTACGTAATGTAAAATATCGGTCATACTCGCTACAATTAATGACGTAATTACTAAATTAAAAAAATATGATATGTGCATAACCGGAATAACAAAACCTAAAAACGATGCGCCATGGAAAATCCATGAATTAACCTGTATCTCCGGCACGAAAACAGTTAACAGGTAAATGATTATAACATTTATAAACCATGATAACAGTCCAAACGTCAAAATATTGATGGGAATAAACAAAATTTTTAGTATTGGCGCGACTATTAACATGAGTAAACTCAAAATAAGACCGGCGAATAGAGTCGTTTGCCATCCTCCTGGAATAACAAATCCCGGTATGAGTTGACTGGTAAGCCAAAGGGCGAAGACATTAAATAAAAAAACACGGATGAGGTGTTTCATGTGACTGACATCGTATCAAATTACCTATAATGGGTCAAACTTTTGTGCTAATTGCATTGGTAATAAAGGCTTTTTTCCGTAACAATCTATGATACGTTATAGCGAATCGGTGAGCCTCGTCGCGGAGACGTTGTATTAAATGCAAAGCTGGATCACTAAATGGAACACGAATAATTTTCCAATCTTTGCCAGCAGGTACAATCAATTCTTCTTCTCGTTTTGCTATACCGATGACTGGTAGAGATCCCTCGATTAAACTCGGGATGGCAGCTAATGCTGCTGTAATCTGTCCTTTTCCCCCATCTACTATCAATAGACTTGGAGAAGGCCATTCTGGATGATTAAATCGACGTGTAATTACCTCCTGCATCATGGCAAAATCGTTTGGAGAATTCGCTCTTCGTATTCTAAATTTTCTATATTGAGACGAATCAATTTTACCATCTGTTAATACAACTAACGATCCGGTTGCATTCGTTCCTTGCGTATTTGATATATCTATACATTCAATTCGATGAAGAATACCAATTGAGGGTATATATCGCTCAAGTATCATCTGTAACGAATGAAGTTCATTTTGAAAGATTCCCGATACTGCTGTTGCATTATTTATATAGACTGATGGATCATAGTTTTGAGTTACCATACGACGAAGTGCCTCTATATGATTACGAAGCAATGCCGCGGATTCAAAATCCTGAGCTTTGGCTTTTTCCATCATTTCATGCTCCATATCTGATAACACTTGTAATGATTTACCAGACAAAACATCCTTAAGCTTAAATATATTTGCACGATATTGGCGAATCATTTCTTTTTTTAGAGACGTTTCTTGAATGGTTTCAATAACGGACGGACACGGCATACATAATCCGATATGAGTATAAAAACAAGAACGTCCTGTACGTTGTTTTTGCGTACAATATGGAATACTATGCCGCAACTGCCGAAGAAGAATTCTCACCATTCTAGAAGATTGAAACGGACCAAATAGTGCATCCTCAGCATATATCCGTTTTGGAATATCACTTCTGCGAATAAGAAGAACTCGGGGTAAAGACTCATGAATTGTTAACAGAACGTACAAAGGACTTTTATCATCTTTAAGTACAACATTATATTTCGGAAGTAAATCATGAATAAGTTTAGCCTCTAAAAGAATTGCATCAAATTCACTCGATGTTTTAATCGTTTCAATTCTGGCAATTTGGGATACAAGTAGGGAAGTTTTTGCTCCTACCGCATCATCGCGTTGAAAATATTGTGAAACACGTTTTTTTAGATCTTTCGCTTTACCGATATACAATAATACATCTGATGTGGACCAATATTTATAAACTCCCGGGGAATGAGGAAGTTTTTTTAGTGTTTCTTTTGGTGTTTCCATATGCTTTTTGTCTTAAAAGCGATAATGATAAATAATATGATACTAACAAGTGAAATGATAAATGGTACAACAAGATTATATACAAAAGGTCGAATAATAAACGAATATTGTGTTTGTTGTCCATTCACAGTTGCCCTAAGAATACCGGTGCCGCTCAAGAAGTAGCCAGGAAGAGGAACTGAAACAGGAATCGATATACTCGCATATGGTAAAACGTTTGCATAACTTTGCGTAAACGCTACATCAAATGGTTCTGAATAAATAGTTATAGACACTAATGGAACTTCACTATTTGAAATATTAGTAAGTAAAATGTTTCCACGTGCTTGAAAACCTGATAACACAGATTTGGGAAATACATATGACGTATTAATTTTACCCTGTTCAGGAATAGGTGATGAATCTGCAAACGTAACTACAACGTCTTTTGTTTGTTTCCCATTTTGTTTATAGAACCCAGCAGGGTTCGGGTAGTCACTTTCCTTGCCGTGTATAGCAAACACGATGTGATTAAAATCTAATTTATCGAAGTAATTAACTCCACCGGTTGTATTTGCCCACGTTGGATCAATTTGAATCCAAACGTTGCGATAAGAATCGTAATATTCCGGCCATGAATGAAGAACATCAGTCACTAGGGACAATGGTCGCAACCTGGCATTTGTAGTATACGCATACCCAACTACTTCGCGTGCGGGTATTCCAGCAGCTCTCGCAATGGCAACAAATAAATCGGTAAATTCCATACAAATAGAATTCTTAGGCGTCAAGAGCGCTTTTACGGCTCCTTTTCTTACGGGGGATTGACTAACACGTGTATAGTCATAGGTAAGAGCATTCACTACATATTGATAAATTGCACGGGGAGTAGTGTATTGTTTAGCTAACGCGCGAATCCCCGGATCAGTTGCTTCCCAATATTTTGTTGGTGATAAATAAATACTTTTATCAGGAATGGGCTCAATGATCCCTACAGATGGCGCTAATTGAAGCAGGACGTTCACATCGGCAGTAACGTTTATATGTTGGGTAGGTAATAGATCATACTCCGCCATCCAATTACCATCACTATCGCGAATAACTGTGGTTGGTTTTGGATTCAACGATTTAATAATAACGTGTTGATATGCAGTGTCAGGAGGCAAAGCTACTTCTTCAGTTGTCGAAACAAGATTACTATTTTCTATATAATAGGAAAGGTTTAAATTATACGATTGTTTAGTTCCGTAGGCGGCGCTAATTCCGCCTTGAATCATTTGTTCTTTCGTCCATTGATTTCCATTCCCCGGGGGTGGAGATATATATGCATTCTCTCCGAACGTTGGAGAAACTCTCAAAGTAACCGCATACGTCGCTATATCAGCATCATTGGTTACACCTGGTATATTCACTTCCCATATAGAACCATTTTTATGGGCAATATCGGTATCTTCATATCTCAGCGAAAATTTAAGTTGTTTTCCGATCCCAATGACTTTATCGTTAAAAGATAGATAAATCTGGGTCTTATTGTTAACTTGTGTGATTTGAGGGTTAATTATTCCCCCACCATCATAAGCAATGACGTTTCGTATATTTTCGGAATCGATAAGGATTGAGTATTTTTGAGGGTATAAATTTGTTATTAGATTCGTGAGAGTAACATTTTCTGTAACAATGGTAACCCCACTAGGTGCAACATCATATTGCACATTATAATCTGCCTGAAATTCTCCACTAGCGTGAACGAAATTGAGAGGAATAAAAAGAAAAACTAATGCAAGAAACAATTTCTTCATTATGTTATTCTAGTATTTTTTTGAGGAATTGTCCCGTATAAGATGCGGAATTTTTCACAATATCTAATGGAGTTCCCGTTGCTACGATAGCACCGCCCGCATCCCCACCGTCAGGTCCTAAATCAATAATCCAATCTGCATTTTTTATCATATCAAGGTTATGTTCTATAACAATAACTGTATTTCCTTTTTCAGTTAGTTTGTGTAAAACGAGGAGTAATTTTTCAAGGTCAGCAAAATGTAGTCCTGTTGTGGGCTCATCTAAAATGTAGATTGTTTTACCGGTTGCGCGTCGAGCCAACTCCGTTGCTAACTTAACCCGTTGCGCCTCACCACCCGACAAAGTTGGAGCAGGCTGACCCAAATGGATATATCCAAGACCGACATCTTTAATTATTTTTAATTTTTCAGCAAGAAACGGATAATGAGCAAAAAAGTCACATGCTACTTCAACAGTCATATCAAGTACTTGAGAAATGTTTTTTCCATGGTACAACGCCTCTAACGTTTCCGCATTATACCGGGTTCCATGACATACCTCACAGGTCACATACACATCAGATAAAAACTGCATCTCGATTTTCTTTTGTCCTTCACCCTCACACACTTCACATCGACCGCCCTTAACATTAAACGAAAATCTTCCGGTTTTATAGCCTCGCTGACGCGCTTCAGAAGTTTGGGCAAAAATATCTCTGATAACCGAAAAAATACCGGTATATGTGGCTGGATTACTTCTTGGAGTTCTCCCAATGGGTGATTGATCGATAAGAATAACTTTATCGATGTTACTCAGTCCCTGTATTTCTTTAAACTCGCCAGGTTTTTCTTTCGTAAATGGATTAAAGTGTGCAAATAAAGCCCGATACAATGTTTCTACAATAAGGCTCGATTTTCCGGATCCCGAAACACCGGTTATGCAAATAAAAGCTCCAAGAGGGAAAGCAACATCGATATTTTTCAGGTTGTTTTCGCTGGCTCCAACCAGTTTAAGAGATTGATCGCGAGAAAACGCAATTTTTTGCATTCGTGGCCTTGTGATCTTCTTTCTTCCTGTCAAATATTGTGCGGTTAATGATGATTTATTCGCTAACACCTCATGTACCGAACCCTGTGCAACTACTGCTCCGCCATGTTCGCCAGCTCCGGGGCCAAAATCAACCAAATAATCTGCTTCTTCCATAGTTTCTCGATCATGTTCAACAACAATAACTGTGTTTCCTAAATCTCGAAGAGTTTTCAAAGTAGCAATTAACTTCGAATTATCTTTTTGATGAAGTCCTATTGATGGCTCATCCAGTACATATAAGACCCCTGATAATCCGGATCCGATTTGAGACGCAAGACGAATTCGTTGTGCCTCACCACCCGAGAGAGTTGTTGCTGTCCTACCGAGTGTAAGATACGTTAATCCAACGGCTTCAAGAAATCCTAATCGAGCTGTAATTTCTTTAAGTATTGGCTTTGAAATAGTTCTTTCCGTTTCGCTTAAGTCTTTTGCCAAAAGCGTGCTAATCCAACCGAAGCTATGAGTTATATCGAATGTTGTAACGTCTGCGATATTGAGCTTATCGATGGTTACTGTCAATGCTTCCTTTTTCAAACGTTTTCCACCGCAGGCACTGCAGACTTCTTCCCGCATATATTTTTCAATTTCCAATCGTACAAAGTCTGATTCCGATTCTTGATATCTTCTTTTTAGCTCGTTCACGATGCCGATATAGCGTTCCTCTATCCGTGTTTTATCGCCGAATCTGTTTTGTCCTACAACCTGATAGAGGTCTTCACCCGTTCCATAAAGAAGAACCTGTCTTTGCTTTTGGGTTAGTAATTTAAGTGGTGCGCGTGGATTTATGCCATATTTCTCAGCTACAGTTGTTACGACACGTGAAAACCACGTATCATGAAAAAACATCCGTGCAAACGGTAAAATTCCCCCTTCAGTAATAGATAATTCCGGGCGCATCACTAGGTCCGGATCAACCGTAAGTATGTTGCCGATCCCACTGCACGTCGGACATGCGCCGTGTGGAGAGTTAAAAGAAAACGATCGCGGTTCAATTTCCGGAAGGGAAATATTGCATACCGGGCAAGAAAATTTTTCTGAATAGATATGGTCATGAAGTTTTTTAGGTTTATCTGGGATGGTGAATCCAACATCAAGAACATCTGACACAACTACAAGTCCTTCGGAGAGTTTCAATGCTTGCTCAACAGCTTCTGATACACGGGAACGAATCGTTGCTATTATTGATGCCTCACGATCATCCGGTTTTTGATGGCTCAATATTTTCAGCGTTTGTTGATCAAAGCTAATTTTATCAATCACAACATCGATAGAATGTTTATTGGTTTTAATAAGTAAAAAATCTTCATCAAGACTAAAAAAATGATTATCAACGCGAACCATACGATACCCTTTTGCTTGTAAATTCTCAAAGAGTCCCTCAAACTCGCCCTTTCGATCTTGAACGACGGGAGAAAGTATTAAGAATCGATGATGTTTCGTCCCACTAGCAGCTTTAGACCCAGCATCTTTAAGTATCTGGTCAACGATTTGAGCTGACGATTGTTTGCTGATTTCTCGACCGCAGTTAGGACAATGAGAGTGGCCGATACGGGCAAATAATAGCCTCAAATAATCGTAAATTTCAGTAACGGTACCGACAGTTGATCTGGGATTGTGAGATGCGGATTTCTGGTCGATAGAAATTGAAGGGGACAAGCCCTCGATACTGTCAACATCAGGTTTATCCATAACACCCAAAAACTGCCGAGCGTACGAGGAAAGCGACTCCACATATCGACGCTGCCCTTCGGCATAAATTGTATCAAATGCCAACGATGATTTTCCCGATCCTGATAGGCCCGTAAAAACGATAAACTTGTTTTTTGGAAGTTCAAGATTAACGTTCTTAAGATTATGCTGCCTGGCACCTTTAATAATGAGTTTATCCATATTAAATTAATAGAAACACCAAAACGACCACCGATGGTCCCGTGGCGATGGTTATTATAACACGGCATTAGATATTTTGAAGTGAGGCAATTAAATCCCGAAGTTGGGCCGCGAGTTCGAAATTCAAATCTTTTGAGGCCTCTCGCATAGTTTTCGTTAATCTAATAATATAGTGCTTTTTGTCCTGCGGAGTCATTGACTCCATTGATTTTTCATCCACGCCAAGCAGTTCTTTCGCCGTTGCTTCGCGCTGTTCGATAGCCTTTTCAACAAGTCGTTCACGAATTGGTTTGTGAATTGATTGCGGTGAAATTCCGTGAATCTTGTTATATTCTTCCTGAGCCTTTCTTCTTCGAGTAACTTCTCCTACGGCATTTTTTATGGAATCGGTCATTTTATCAGCGTAGAGAATGACCTCTCCTGAAACGTGACGGGCTGCCCGGCCCATGTTCTGAATGAGCGAAGTTCTACTCCGTAAAAAACCTTCTTTATCAGCATCCAAAATTGCAACGAGCGACACCTCCGGAAGATCAAGACCCTCACGAAGTAAATTAACGCCAACCACAACATCATATTTACCACTACGTAAATCATCTAATATGTCCGAACGTTCCAACGTGAGTACATCCGCATGCAAATACTGTACGTTGGTCCCCTTATCCTTCAAAAATTGTGACAGGTCTTCCGCCATTTGTTTCGTAAGTGTCGTCACAAGTACTCGTTCATGACGGCTTATTCTAATTTGAATTTCTTTAAATAGGTCATCTATTTGGCCAGTTACCGGGCGAACTGAAACAATAGGATCCAAAAGACCCGTCGGCCGGACTAATTGCTCAACAACTTCACTTTTTTTGACACGGCTCACTTCCCATTCATCTGGTGTTGCTGATAGATAAATGGTTTGGGGGATG
>Ga0182027_10014829_pt1 | contig 10759 bp, 5 predicted proteins | sample 712E1DmetaG_FD_121300 | JGI IMG/M metagenome (GOLD analysis project Ga0182027, IMG submission 121300) | Permafrost microbial communities from Stordalen Mire, Sweden - 712E1D metaG (Illumina Assembly) | ecosystem: Environmental > Terrestrial > Soil > Wetlands > Permafrost | place: Sweden...
ATTGCACTCGTCAGGATTACCTGAAAAACCACCACCGGTCGCCTCAACTGACGTGATTAACACTTTTTAGGGCTTAAGCGCTCTATCCCTGTATCTTGCATCGAATATCGTAACACCCTCCGATGGGGGTTGACACGCGCGGCTGAGGCGGCGGAAATACTCGGAGTCGACGCCAGCCTGCGCGGGCATTGGCGGGAAGTCGCCGCACAACTGGCGCCCTATCCGGCCTGGGAAACGGCGGAGGGTCCCGAGTTCGCCGGAATCGGTGGCGAGGAACCAAAACATCTCCCCGATGACCATTTTGGTGAAGCGGCCTTTTATCCCACACTTCTGGCCGATGAAGTCAATCTGGATTCTCCCCAGAGCCAAAAAGACATGATGCTCCGCACCATCCGGGCACTGCGACCAGCCGGAACCAGCAGTGCAACCTTGCTTCTGCTGGGTGTGCCGGACGATCAGGCCGGCAGCCGGCGGCAGCGGGCGGGCGAGAATGCCGAGACCCTGCTCAATAGTCGCAGTGGACGAATCCATCTGTTTCCACTGGCGTCACAGACGGCCGAGGTGGCCTTCCGCAATTTTCAGGCACGCGGCGGCTTTCTGGTTTCCGCCTGCAAAAACTCCAAAGGCGTTTACCACGTCGAAATCCTGGCGCGGCGTGACATCTCCTGCCGGTTGATGAATCCATGGCCCGGCCAACCGGTGGTTGTGCGCGCGGTTGGACAAACCGAATCCGTGCCCGTCCAAATCGACAGGAGCAACGGTGAATGCCTGGTTTTCGCTGCCGTCGCGAATCAAAAATACCGCGTGGAGCCTGAATAGCAGCCATGTGATTCACTTGTAAAAACGTTAACGCAAGATTTTCAAAGTCGCTATTTAATTGCATTTGGCAGAAATTTCATTCCGTGCAAATTAAGTCAAAAAAAACGGCAACGCTTTCCACTTTCATTGGCGCATTGGGCCTGCTGATCTGTCTTTCCCAAATGGCCAGCGCGTCATCTTTGGAACCCATGGTCATTACCGCCGGGTGGCAATTGCAGGACGCCACCAACGTGTCCCGGACAGGCGCTGATATTTCCTTGCCTGGCTTTCAACCCCGGGGTTGGTTTGCCGCCGTCGTACCGGGAACCGTATTGACCACACTTGTTGGCAATCGCATCTATCCCGAACCTCTCTATGGCGAAAATAATCGTCCGGATAGAATTCCAGAGAGCTTGTGCCGGACGCCTTATTGGTATCGGAACATTTTCACCATTCCGAAAACCTATGCCGGCAGGAGGATTTGGCTGAACTTCGACGGAATCAACTACCGTGCGGAAGTATGGGTCAACGGAAGGAATTTGGGCGCGATAAACGGAGCATTCACGCGTGGAATTTTTGATATCTCCTCCATCGTGACTCCGGGGGAAAAGGCCGCGTTGGCGGTGCTTGTCCTGCCGCAACCGAATCCGGGAGTGCCCCACGAACACACCCTTGCCCGGGGCATGGGAGGCAACGGCGGCATCAGCGCCATGGATGGTCCCACGTTTCTTTGCGCCATGGGCTGGGACTGGATTCCAGCCATCCGCGACCGCAATACGGGGATCTGGCAGAAGGTGTTCCTCTCTGCCACCGGTCCGGTGGTGATTAAAGACCCTCTGGTGACCACGGAATTGCCCCTGCCTGATTTGAATTCGGCAGATATCGCCATACAAACCACGGTGCAAAACCTGACCGGCCAACTTCAGAAAGGCGTGTTGAAAGGCAGCTTCGGCAACATTTCCTTTAAGCAACCCGTTGAAATTGCCCCCAATTCCTCAAAGCTGGTTTCGCTTGATTCCAGGAACATTTCCGCGCTGCGGATGAAAAATCCCAAATTGTGGTGGCCGAACGGTTACGGCCCGCAAAATCTTTACACCCTCCATCTGCGTTTGGACGTGAATGGGGAAACATCCGACAGCCGGGAGGTGACTTTCGGCATTCGGAAAATTACCTATTCGGTTCCCGATTCGGAGAACCTCACGATTTCGGTGAATGGTGTCCGCGTTTTCTGCAAGGGTGGCAACTGGGGCATGGACGAAGCCATGAAGCGCATTCCACGGGAGCGGCTGGAAGCGCAGATTCGCATGCACCAGATCGCCAACTACACCATGATTCGCAATTGGGTCGGCCAAAGCACGAGCGAGGATTTATACGAGCTATGCGACAAATATGGCATTCTGCTTTGGGACGAATTCTTCCAACCGAATCCCGGCGACGGTCCGAATCCCGCCGATCTGGACACCTATATCGCCAATGTCCGTGAAAAAATTCTCCGGTTTCGAAATCATCCTTCGATTGCCGTTTGGTGCGCCCGGAACGAGGGGTTTCCGCCGAAAAATATCGACGGCGAACTGCGCAAGCTCATGGCCGAGCTCGAGCCAACCCGCCGTTACCAGCCCAGTTCCACCAGCGGACATGGGGTCAATTCCGGCGGTCCCTATTGCTGGCGCCCGCCGCGCGAGTTCTATGAATTCAACGAAGCTTTCAAGACCGAGATTGGGAGCGTTTCCATTCCGACGCTTGAATCCATTCACGGAATGATGCCGGAAAAAGATTGGGAGACAATCAACGACGACTGGGCGGAACACGACCTGGCCGGTGGAGCATCACACGGCGATTCCTACCCCAAGACGCTCAATGAGCGTTACGGCAAGGCGGCGAACCTGGCCGATTTTGCACGCAAGGCCCAGTTGATGAATTACGAGGCATATCGCGCCATGTATGAAGGCCGGCAAGCCAAACTTTTTCATCCCGCCACGGCGGTTATCACCTGGATGAGCAACCCGGCGCAGCCAAGCTTCGTCTGGCAGCTTTACCATCACGACCTCGAACCGAATGCGTCGCTGTTCGCGGTAAAGAAGGCGTGCGAGCCAATGCACATTCAGTTGAACGAGAATGCCGGCAATCTGCAGGTCATCAACAATCATCCGGATGCATTAACGGATGCCAGGGCGCACGTGGCCATTTATAATTTGGACGGCTCCATCGTTTCAAAACAAGACGTTGCCGTAACTGCGGCGCCCGGTCTCGCCACCGATTTGGGGCGGGTTAAACTGCCCGACAACCTTTCATCGGTTTATTTTGTCAAACTGACCCTTTGCGACGCAGAGGGTAAGCCGCTTTCCGATAATTTTTATTGGCACGCTGCAACTGAACATCAGGATGATTTGCGGGCGCTTAACGATCTGCCAACGGTCACGCTTGATGCAAGAATTACGCGCCATGATGCCGCCGGAAAATGTTTGTTGGACGTGACCCTTCACAATCCTGCTTCACAAGTCGCCTTGATGACCCATCTGCAATTGCGCCGCCAACAAACGGGGGAACGCGTTTTACCAGTTTATTATACAGACAATTATGTTTCACTTGTCCCCAACGAAACGAAAACCGTCACGATTGAAGCGGCGCTGGCGGATATCAAGGGAGACAAACCATTGGTTGTCATTGATGGCTGGAATGTCGCGGTGACGTCTTCGTCAACTTCCGATGCGTCCGTCACGCTTAATACCGAAGCTCAGGTGGATCATTGGCCGGCAACCGGTTTGCCGATTGTCCCTTCGACGTATGTTTTTTTGGGCGATCCTTCCGACCATTTTAGAATTCGATGTGGCGGTTCGGAAACGGATGGCTTCGATGCCGACGGAAATTACGCCGACGGCAACTCTGGACAAGCCAAAAACACTTCCATTGACGTTTCATCACCCAACGCCGGCCCGGCAGCCCTCTATCAAAATGAACGCTGGGGTGATTGCGTTTATACCTTTCCGATGAAGCCGTTGGTTGGGGCGCGTGGTTACACCGTACGCCTGCATTTTGCGGAGACGACTTTTGAAGTGGCTGGCAAGCGTCTGTTTGACGTGTTGATCAATGGCCATCCCGTGCTTTCTGAATTTGACGTGATTCAGGAGGCCGGTGGCAAGAACAAGGCGATAGTGCAGGAATTCCCCCAAATCATTCCGGACGCCAAGGGTAATATTGTGATCCAGTTCAAAAGCGGTTCTGCGGATAAACCAGAGATCAATGCCATCGAAATATGGAATTAATTTCGTCACCGGTCGGATATGCAACAAACTCTAAAATGAAGTGTTCACAAAACGGCGCAATAAACTGGAGCGGTGAGTGGCGGACAAAGCGCAGTCAAAAATCATTGTCACTCGTCATCCTGCTCGCCGTTGGATTGGCTCCGTTGATGGTTCGAGGGGATTATAATCCTCAGCGGGCGGGTTTTTCTGACAGTTATCCGACGAACTTCAGCGAATGGGCGAATGGTTATTTTGCGGGAAACGGCAAGCTGGGGATAATTGTGTTTTGTGATCCGTTGAACGAGCGGACGATCTACAATGACCGTGGCTTCAACATGGCCAAGACCAGCGACCGGACTTTTGCCCAGGTGAGCGCGGCTGATCTGGCAATGATTCGCAGCAACTGTGCGGCAGGAAATTTTGCAGAGGCCAACAGGCTGGCTGTAAGTTCGGCGCAATATCACGACGGCGGTGAAGGCGGACGGCATCCGGGCTATGAGATGTTGATCACCATTCCGCCGGACGGTCCGATAAGCAACTATTCCCGCGTCTGCAACTTCCGAACCGGCGAGATTACGGTGAACTGGACTGACAATCGGGGCGACTGGACAAGGAAGTCGTTCGTTTCGCGGAAGGACAATGTCATCATCCAGTATTTGAAGGCCCCCAGCCGCGGAACGATCACCTGCTCCTTGCAGTTGACCACGGATCCAGGGATGCATTTCCCAGCGCGAATGACCTTTACGAGTTTGGCGGGCGTTGATTATCTGAATCTGCGGGCGCAATACTTTGCCAACAGTGGCGGGGCGGCCTATGAAGGGGTGACGCGGGTGGTGACGGTTGGAGGAACCAGGAGCGTGAATGGGAACGTTCTGAACATTTCCAATGCAACCTCCGTGATGCTGCTGACGCGGACTGAGCGGTATTACAGCAATAGTGTCAGCCAGTGGAATCAACAGTTGTTGCAAAGTCAATTAACGGCGCTGCCAGCGGATTACACGACGTTGCTGAATGGCCAGCTGGCCACCCACGCGGCAATCTACGATCGGGTTAAACTGGACCTTCACGCCAGCGTATCCGATCGCGCAGCGGCTAATGAAACTTTGCTGGCCCTGCAAAAGAAGTCAGCCATACCGGTCAACGCTTTATGGGAACGGATGTTTGACGCTGGCAGATACTATTACCTTTCCTCCAGCAGTTCCAATACGCCGCCCGATTTGCTGGGCATGTGGACGGGCGATTGCAAAGTCGGTTGGGGCGGATTTTATCACCTGGACGCGAATGTGAATCTCCAGATTGATCAAGGCAACATCGGCGACATGCCGGAAGCGATGGCGGGCTATTTCAAGTTGAACGAAGGCTGGCAAAGTGACTTTGAGATCAATGCCAAAAAACTGCTGGGCTGCCGGGGAATGGTGGCGGCGGGCAACAGTCCGGGGACCGACAGTGGCTTGATGGCGGGAATAAATAATTACTATCCATACCAATATGCGACCGGGGAAGAAGGTTGGTTGTTGTATCCATTCTGGGAACATTATCAGATCACCGGCGACACGAACTTCCTGCGCCATGAGCTATATCCGTTGTTAAAAGACATGGGCTATTTCTACGAAGATTTTCTGACGGAAACCGATGCCAACGGCAATTACATTTTAGCCGGATCCGTTTCGCCGGAAAATCAGCCATCGAATGTGCATATTTCGCTGTTAAACAATTCGACGTTTGACATCTCGGGGGCAAAGTTCTGCCTGACAGCATTGATCGAAACTTGCAATGCGTTGGGATTGGATCAAGGACCGGGTCAAGGCGTGGAGAAGTGGCGCAACCTGTTGAAGAAGCTGCCGCCCTATCTGATCAATGCGGACGGCGCGCTGCAGGAATGGTCGTGGCCGGGATTAAACGATCATTATAACCATCGGCATTCAAGCCAGCTTCTGCCGGTATGGCCCTTCAGGGAGATCACCCCGGAAAACAATCTCACACTATTCAATGCGGCCGTGACTACCTTGGAAAAAAAGGACGCCTTCAATTATGAAAATGCCGGGCATGGCCTGCTGCATGGCGCCCTCATTGCCGCAAACCTGAAGAATGTCCCGTCAGCCACCGCCAAGCTGATGCGCCTGACCAAGGAGGACTTTTATTTTGACAGCCTGATTTCGGCGCACTATGACAAGCACGGAGTCTTCTGCACCGACACCTGCAATGCGGTGCCGGGAATCATGATGGAAATGCTGGTGTGTTCGAGTCCGGGCGCGTTGGAATTACTGCCAGCATTGCCACCGACTTTAACGCAAGGAGCCATTTCCGGGGTAAAAGGCCGAAATCGCGTAACCGTTCAGAGTTTAAGCTGGAACATTGCCGACAAATCGGTTTATTGCACTTTGGAATCGGACATTGATCAAAGCATCACCCTGATTGAGCGGAGTGGAATCAATACCATCACCACCGGCGCGCCAGTTAGCCCATCACCGCTCGGCCAGATTGCCAGGGTTGTCCAATTACAAGCAGGCGTGAGCGTCAGCATCTCCATCGGATTAGGCCAACGCCGTCTAACTCCGGCCAATGCGGCCTTGAACCGGCCAGTGGCCGTTTTATCGGTTGATGACTGTCCGGGGGCAAACGGAGCTGAGGAGGACACCGGCACGAGATCTACGACGACGCGCCGGTCTGCGACTTCAAGAGCTGGCCTGGCGGCAAGTTCAGGAACAGCACCAGCAAAAATGAATGGACAGACCTGATGAAGTGCTACGGGTTCAAGGATGAGGCCGAAGCGCGCGAGTACAAAAAAATCCCGTGGACAACCTGGAACCGCTGGCCAAGGCCGGAATTCCGATCATTCATGTGGTCGGTCAGGCAGACACCCTCGTGCCGGTCCAGGATAACACCGACATTGTCGAGAAACGCTACCAGGAACTTGGCGGAACCATTGAAGTCATCCGCAAGCCCGGTGTCGAACACCATCCGCACAGCCTTCCCAATCCAGAGCCAATCGTGGATTTCATCCTCAGCCATCAGAAGTAACCGGGTTTGCACCCCACAAAGAACCGCCCTCAGGAGCTGTATTGCGTAAAATGGTCTCGTTCGATTTACTTCGGCACTGACGTCAAGGTTGCGCCTCGTCCGTCGCGTTGTCGTGGATTTGGAACTGCCGGGAACTGTGATTGGTGACGCGAAGTTTGCCCCGAACAATATTATCCGAAATCACGGCGCGCAGCACATTCGTCCCCAAATCGACCTGCGGTTTGTCCCTCTGAAACTCACAACCACGCACCAGCAGGTTGCCACCTGTAGCCTGCACTGCAGCGCGACCTTCGTTGTTGTGATCCCATTCGCAAAAGGTGCAGTCAGAAAATCCAACCGTTCCGGTGCCGGCAATTTTGGCGATTTGATTGCATGGACCCCAGAAGGCACAGTTGGAAAAGCGTACGGCACCCCGGTTGTTTGATCCCACTTCCACCATGGTCGGGTCCGGCCCGTGAAATGACGTGAATTCGCCGTTGCCGATCAGGAGACCAAATGGCGCGGATTGCTCGACCAGCACCGAGGTGAAACAGTCATCGGCCCCGATCCCAAGAAAATTCCCATTGCACTCGCCGCGGGCGGTGTGAATGAATTTATAGCCGACTTTGTAACCGAAACAAAAGGTATTCAGCACATATTCCCAGTCGCTCCGGCCAAAGATAAACGCTTCGCCATTTTCCACCTGCCATTTGTAGGCGGCGCTGTTTCCCGCCCCGCTCCACCAGGGGTTGAAATGCACGTTTTCAATCCGGCCGATATCGAGAATGTTGTCCACATACACCCCGCGTCGCAACGGCTGGCCGGAGATGTTGCGAAGCAGGTGCCGCTCGCTGCCGGTCGTATCAATGCCATTGTAAGGGTTGAGCATTTCAACGTCCAGCACGGCGGGATTTTTGCCGCGCGTCACAATGGCGTACGGATACGCCGCGGGTGTGTTGGTAAGCTTTTGCAATGGGTAGTAAAGAACCACACCGCTCAAAGTGCTGTTATCGTTGAGCCGGATAAATGGGTCGCCGCTTTCGTTGCCTTCGTTTTCCGTGATCAGAAAAGTCGTGCCTTCATCGGTTGGCTTCGCCCGATTACGATCGCGGAAACCAAGATGGGACGGGACGGACTTCCACGTTCCCTGCAAAGTCACAGCTCCTGGTACGATCAAGTGTCCGGCAAAAAAATAATTTCCACGGTCCGCGATGACGGTTCCCCCATGTGCCTGACCGGCGGCGTCCAGCGCTTTTTGAAACGCCACCGTGTCATCGTTCGTGCCATCTCCTTTGGCTCCATAATCGCGAACGGAATAAACACCGGCCGTTTGCGGGAGGGCGCGGGTGATGCAAATGGAAAAAATCGTCAGGCAAATGGCATAGTGTAATTTATGCATGGATTGATTCTCGTTACCGGGGCCGGCTTAGACAAGTTTAAAGGAAAGCCACGAGACTTTGCCAGTCATTCAACGACACGAAGGAGGGCGGTTTTTCCTTCCGATGAAGACGGTCCCAGCGTAATTTCGAACTCTCCCGGTTCAACCACGCGGTTCATTTCCATGTCATAAAACGCAAGCATGTCCGGGGTGATGGTGAAGGAAACGGTTTCATTTTTTCCGGGCGCCAGGCTGACGCGCCGGAAGCCTTTGAGTTCAGCCACCGGGCGCGTGACGGACGCGACCTTGTCGTGGATATAAAGTTGCACGATTTCATCGCCGGCCATTTTGCCGGTGTTGGTCACGGTGACGCTGATCTCCACGCGTCCATTCGTTTTCATCTCCGCCGCGCTCAAAACCGGCCGGCTGTAGGCGAACGTCGTGTAACTCAATCCGAAGCCGAACGGAAACAGCGGGCGGTTGTCCGCGTCCAGATATGGATAGCCGTGCGACGACGGTTTGTGATTGTAGTAAATCGGCAACTGTCCCACCTCTCGCGGAATTGTGATGGTGAGTTTGCCGGACGGATTGACGCGCCCAAATAAAATGTCGGCGGCGGCGTGGCCGGTTTCCTGCCCCATATACCAGCCTTCGAGAACCGCGTCCGCCTTCTCCACGATGTGCGGGATGGCGAGCGGGCGGCCGTTCATCAGATAAACCACGACTGGCTTGCCCAAATTGAAAATTGCCTCCGCGAGTTCATTCTGCCGGCCAAACAAATCCAGCGACGCGCGATCGCCAAAATGATCCGCCGACCACGCCTCACGACAGATGAGTTCGTTCTCGCCGAGCACCAGCACGATCAAGTCCGCGTCGCGCGCCACCTTCACCGCCTCGGCGATGCCCGCCTGGTCGTCGTTGGTGCTGGGGAATTGCTGGCGGTCCACATATCTCCACGCCCGCATGGCCGAGCTGCCTTCGTTCGTTGTGATCGAACAGCCTTTGGCGTAGAGAACTTTCACGGAATCGCCAGCCGCGCTTTTGATGCCTGCAAGGATGCTGACGGTGTACGGCGGTTCACCGCTGTAACTGCCGAGCCGTGTGTCAGCCGCATGCGGGCCGATGACAGCGATGGTTTTGTGCGCGCCCTTCGCGAGCGGCAGCAGGCCGTCCTTGTTTTTCAAAAGCACGATGGACTCGCGCGCGGCTTCCAAGGCGAGTGTTTTCGTGGATTCGCGCCCGGCGAGCGCTTTGGCCGTGGCGGCCTCCGCGTAAGGATTTTCAAAAATACCGAGGCGGAATTTCAAACGCAGCACGCGCGCCACACTCGTGTCAATCGCCCGCTCTGAAATTTTTCCGGCTTTGACCAACCCAACCAACTCCGTGTAATTCGCGCCTGCCGGCAAGTCCATGTCCACACCGGCGTCAAACGCGCGTCGCGCGGCATCCGCGTCGGTTTCCGCCACGTGATGAAACTCCCGCAAGTCGCGGATGCCGAAATAGTCGGAGGTGATCAATCCGTCAAAGCCGAATTGTTTTCGCAGAACGTCCTGCAACAACCAACGATTGATGTGCGAGGGCACGCCGTCAATTTCATTGTAAGACGGCATCACCGCCGCCGGATGCGCCGCCGCCACGACCATTTGGAACGGGACCAGATGCGACTCGAACAACTCGCGACGGCCGAGATGCGCCGGCGCGCGATTCACGCCCGCTTCCGGCTGGCCGTGCCCGGTCAGATGCTTCAGCGTCGTGGCGACATGGCCGTCGCCAATCCGTTCCGGATCGAGTCCCTGCATCCCGCGAACCATCGCGATGCCGAGGCGTCCGTTCAGGAACGGGTCTTCCCCCAACATTTCATCCGTCCGCCCCCAGCGCGGATCGCGGCAGATGTCGAGAATTGGCGTGAGCGCCTGCTGCACGCCGCGAGACCGCATCTCCGCGCCGACGACCGTGAAAACACGCTCCACCAAGTCCTCGTCCCACGAGCAGGCCAAACCGATGGGGACGGGGAATGAGTTCGCCTCCGGCGCCAGCATGCCATGACAGCCTTCCTCGTGAAAAATCAACGGGATGCCCAGCCGTGTTTTTTCCAAAACAAATTTCTGCGCGGCATTGCGAAACTCGACCTCCTGCGCGATGGGCAATCGCACCGGCCCAAATCCGCCGAGACCGTCGCGCAAAATAATCTCCGCCTTTTGCGGATCAAAATTGTTATTCGTGTCCGTGATGGCTTCCAATTCCCAAGCCGTGCGGAGTTGGGCGGTTTTTTCCTCCAACGTCATGCGTTTGATCAAATCCGCCACCCGCTGCTCGATGGGCAGTTGCGGATCCCGGTAAA
>Ga0182027_10014830_pt1 | contig 10759 bp, 13 predicted proteins | sample 712E1DmetaG_FD_121300 | JGI IMG/M metagenome (GOLD analysis project Ga0182027, IMG submission 121300) | Permafrost microbial communities from Stordalen Mire, Sweden - 712E1D metaG (Illumina Assembly) | ecosystem: Environmental > Terrestrial > Soil > Wetlands > Permafrost | place: Sweden...
CTTGGCCAGTTCCGCCTGTTGGCGGGAGATCGTAAGCATTGTGACTTTGGCGCCGCGCTGGGCCGCGAATTTGGAAAAACCGCCCCAGCCGCCGCCGATGTCTAACACCCTATCGCCGGATCTTAATCCAATTTTTTTGCAGATTAGGTCCATCTTGGCAACTTGGGCTTCCTGCAGGTTTTTGGCGTTCTTCCAATAACCGCAACTGTAGGTGAGCGTGGGGTCGAGCATCGCTTCATAGAGATCGTTGCCGATGTCGTAATGTTTTTCGCCGACCTCGAAGGCGCGCGACTTGGTTTGGGGATTCAAAAAACGACCGTAAAGCAACTGCGGCACCATTTCCAACTTGAAACGAATTCGTTGGTCGAGTCTGGTCAAAAGGACCTTGTAAAAAAATTGATCCAAAGATCCGGAGTCCCACCAACCATCCATATACGATTCGCCCAGTCCCAGCGATCCATGCCGGAGAACACGCGGATAAAACGCGTTATTGTGTACGGCGATATCCCAGGGTTTGGTTCCGTCAATCGTTATTTGGGCTTGAGCCAGGATATTGGTGGCCCAGTTTTTTGTCCAGGTATTTTTTTGTCCGATTGGAATCGATGATTGCGGTTCTTGGATCATGGTAATTAATTATAATGATTTCGGGTCTTATTGTAAATATTTTGATTTAGGTCCGGCGGGTTATAATTAAAATACAGGTTGTTACTTTTAGGTCGTAGTGGAAGCCGTGGAATAAAAGTAACGATGATTCCTTGGCGGAGGCGGATGGGGTATTAAGGCTACATCCTTGGCTTCGTCTTGGCGGGGAATCTTCATTGAAAAAATATAAACTGATGGACGAAAATAAAATTAAAAAATACATTATCCCGGTTTTGGCTTTTGTCGCTTTCTTCATTTATGCCAACGCCCTACTTAATGGTTTTGTCTGGGATGACGAAGAGCAGGTGGTAAACAACACTGTTATTAGGGATTTGCGTAACCTGCCAATGGTGTTCACTTCGAGCACTTTCTATGCCGGGGGCGCGGGTTTGTCCGGTGGTTTTTACCGGCCATTGGTCACGCTCTCTTATTTTATCGATTATAAGCTTTGGGGATTGGATCCGCTCGGATACCATTTTATCCAATTATTGTTCCACGTTGCCAACGTCTTACTGGTTTATTTTTTGCTTAAAAATATTTTTGCCAGGAATAACCTGGCGAATGGTGATTTTGCCGCCGGGCTGGCCGCGTTGCTTTTTGCGGTTCATCCGGCCAACGTCGAGTCGGTGGCATACGTTGGCAGTATTGGTGAAGTTATTTATGCGTTCTTTGTGTTTTTGGCGCTTCTTGTTTTTGTTTCCGGCGCCGATTTTCAAAATGGAACCATTCGGGGGAAAGCTTGGATAACTACCTTTATTTTAATATTCCTGGGATTACTTGCAAAAGAGACCGCGATTGTTGCCTTGCCGATAATTTTAATCTATTTATGGTTGTTTGTAGGACCCAAGCTTGGCGACTTCGTCAAATTTTTTGCCGGCTCGGCTGTTACGATCGGTTTATATCTTTTTTTAAGGCTGGCGGTGGCCAAGGTTCCGCCGGTTTCGGCTTATTTTGCTCCAATAACCCACGCGTCCCTGATCGAGCGTCTGATGACGATCCCTTACGCAGTCTTGTCTTATTTGGGAATAATTTTTTTCCCCAAGGATTTGTCGATTTCCCGGCAATTTGTTGTTTACTCCGCGGCCAATCCTCATTTTTGGGCGGCTTTTATGTTCCTTGCGGTTTTGGCGGCGGTGGCATTGTTTTACATTTATAAAACAAGATCGAAGTTGTTGTTTTTCTTTTTGTTGTGGTTTGTGGTTGCCTTGGCGCCGGCTTTAAACATTATTCCTTTAGACATGACAATGGCCGAACGCTGGTTGTATGTGTCCAGCGTCGGTATTTTGGCCGCGCTGGCCGCAGTTATTGTGCCGTTTATTATTGGTTTGCCGCGAACTTGGCGCGGGCTCGCGGTTTTTTTTGTTATTGTTCTGACCTTTACGCTGTCGATTCGCGCCATTGCCCGGAACGAAAATTGGAAAGACGGCTTGTCGCTTTATTCCCATGACGACGCCATTGCTTATAAAATGTCGCCGCAGGGCAGTTTTGACCTTGAAAACAACTATGGCGTGGAATTGTTTCGTGCCGGGCTCGTTGCGCAGGCAGGAGATCATTTCAAAAGATCAATCGTGTTGCAGCCCGACTGGTCATTGTCGCAAAACAACCTGGGCGCGGTTTTGCAGCGTCAGGGCGATCTTGAAGGCGCTTTGGCCCGTTACCGCAGAGCGGCTGCGTTGAGCTCCTATTATCTGGCGTATGAGAATATCGCCGGCATCTTGATCGAATTGAAACGCTACGATGAGGCGAAGGGATTTTTGGAGGATTCGCTGAAAATATTCCCGCAAAACGAAACCTTGCAATTGGATCTGGCTGAGTTGTACGCCGCCGACAATATCGGCAACGCCGCCGACTTAAAACAAAAAGCGCTTAATATCTTAACACATGCGTTATCGCTGGACCCGCAAAACCAGCGGGCATACCAGCTGTATTTAATACTTCAAAGTAACCAAAAGTTTGAGTTATAAAACGGATATTGGATCTCCATAGGTTTCACCTATGGAGATTTTTTTATTAAACAAATCATAATACCCCGCGCGTCAGCGCGAGGGATAAAGATCCCCCCGCAGAATGCGGGGGGGACGCCTAAAGCAAAGCGGAAGGCTGTTTAAGCGATTTATAATGAGTCCCGAGTATATATCGAGGGAAAGATACCCCGTCGCGTTTGCCCGGGGGAGATTTATATGTTAGCCGATAAATATCTTGGCTCCGGGACCGGTTCTGGCAGGTTATTAACAGGTGGGGATATGTCCAAGATGTAAGTTTTTTGCCATAATACTTATATGGTGTGGATAAACTACCCCAACTGTGAATCTAAGTTAAAACTTATATAAGTTATGGACAATAAAAAACTTACAATTGAGGCGTTGTTCTCGGATAGCGGCCCGTTTGATGAAGATGCCGCGGTGCGATCCCTTCTTCCGTTTGTCGTGATCCAGAAGCCGGATTACGGGATATTTTTCAAAGACGCCAAGCTTTCGGCCGAGCGAAAGATTCTGGCTTACGGCCTGGCAAAAAGCTTGTTGAAACGGAAAGGCTTGGTTGAGGAGGGGACAATCACCGCCCAGGAAGTCTATGAAAAAACCGGCCTTAAAAAAGGCACGGTTGACCCCAACTTCAAACGCCTAAAAGACGCCGGCTTATTGTCGGGAAAAGGCGACTACGAGATTCCGGCTTATAAGATCCAGGAGGTGATCGATATGATCAATAAAGAAGTTGCGGAGTAATAAACAAAAAACAGCGCTGAGCCGTTTTTGACAAACCTCAATTATTATGTTATTGATTATCAGAGGTGATTGCATGAAATTGGAAAAAGGAACGGTCATGATTTTACCCGAAAGCATCGGGCAATTGAAAGCGCCGACACCATTCGACTGGAATTCGCTGGCATTTACCAGGGGCAACCATGCCCAAGGCGATAGAGAATTCGGTTGCGTGCTTGCTTATATGCTGGTTGGCGGAGCCGCGCTGTACGGCGAAAATTGTTGGACGAGTTTAGTCGTTGCCAGCTCTTTGATAAAAGAACTTACCGGAAAATATCTACTCCCGCCGCTCGATGTTAGTATGGAAGAGTGGAAACAGAAGATGATTGTTATAATTTGGGAAACAATCTGGCAGACGATTAATGAAAAGCCGGCAGTATTCGGAAATAAAATCAATGAAATGATCTTCCGGTTATTTATACCGAATTGTGAGGTCGACGAAGATTCAGTATCGTTTAGCAATAGGCTGGGAAAAGGACTGACAGATGGACTCGACTATTTTACGGGTCAAGGGGGATTTGAATCGTGGCAAAAAACGTCCAAAGAATACTACAAAGGTCTTGATGATGATTTAAAAACGGTGATTGCCAAATTGCAACCAAACAGAAACATACCGATAGCGATTACTAGGATTGCAATCGGAGCAAATCGAGAGAGAACAACAATCGCAAAAATGCAGTTGCCAATGGATCTCCAAGTAATATGAAATTACTTGGAATTTTTTTACTCGATGCAGCAGTTGATGGCTTTTTTTACCAGGACGCCGAGTTTGGCAAACATTCCTTGAGGGGCCGGGTTGGTGTCGTGTTTGTTGATGGCGTTGTCGTCGATCTTTTTCATGTCGCCGGTTTTTAACGCTCCCATATTTAATCCCCAGAATAATGTGTAGAGTTTGAACGCTTTATCAAACAAACCATAGGCGGCTTCTTTATTTTTCATTGTCAGCTGTTTGGTGCCCACTTCCATCAGGCGGTAAGACGCCGCCAAAAGATGCTTCGAAATACACCAAATTTCGCCTTCGGGTTCGCCCACGATTTCTTTTAGCAAAACCTTGCGGATTTCGCGCACTTCATAGAGATAGTCGTAGTATTCCTTCTTGCCGGTTTTTTCGGCGGTAAAAAAGAAATGCTCTTCGATGCCGACCAGGTTCATGATGGCCACCGACAGGTCTTCGTCGCTGGACAGGTCCATTTTGTCCTTTTTTTTCATCTCGTCGATCTTGGCGACGAACTCATCGAGATTTTTGATTGGCGAAGCATTGGTGTCCATAAATTTATTTGGTTATAAAATAATAAATTATCGTGGCGATGGCCAGCGCGCCCACGGGGAAAGCGACTTTTTCGTAAGGGAAGTGGGCGTGTCCGCCGTTCTTTTCTTTCAGGTAATCATAAAGCGTGGTGCCAAAGAAAAACACGGCCGTGCCCTCGATGGTCCCCAGGAGCAATTTGTCGCTGGCGCACGAACAAACGAATGCCAGGGGATTGGTGATGATCTTGGCGTAATAAAGCGGTACGATCGTGACGACGTAATACGCCAAGATTACGAAAAACCTTTTGAAAACAAACCGGATGTTTTTTTTGTTCAGCCAATCAATGGTCCACAGGCTGATCGACAGCAAAAAACCGCCCAGCCACAAGCCGGTGACCGAGTCGTCGATGCCAAACCACCGGGAAAGACCGATTCCGGCGCCGACCGCCACTGTGCAGATCGGGCAGATCGCCTGGGCCGTTTGCGCTCCGATTACGCCGGCCAAGGCCGCCAAAATTATCCATAACGAACGTTTCATATCTTTAAATGTTTTGCAGTTTTTGCTTAAAAAAATCAATGATCTGGTCTTGTCCCAAATAGCATTTATTGTCCGATTTGTCCCAGAGCATGGGCACCGCTCCGATCAGGTCTTTGGAAACAGTGCCGCAAGCAGTCTCTTTTTGGACCAATTCCTGCGCGCTGGCCGTATTACCAGTCTCTTTCTCGGAGTAGGTTATCTTGGTTTTTACGTTATTTTGCGACAGATAATCTTCCACAATTTTGCAATGGGGACACGTAACACTGTAAAACAAAACTAGCGGCGCTTCCTGGTTGTTATCGGAGGAAGCGGGCGTTTTTCTTTCTTTTGCAAGTTCGCCGACCGTAAATATGGAAGTTGCGATAAGCAATATCACGGCGACGGTAAGTTTTTTCGAATTTGATGTCATGTTGTGTTCTTTTACTCTTTTTACCTAAAACCGGCGATAAAATCAAATCGGCGGGTAGGTTGGCAAATATTTTGTTTTGCGATATTCTGATATTATGTCTGTTCGCAAAAAAAATGCCTTTATTTTAAGCCTGTTCTTGTTTTGCCTTGGCGGCGTCGCTTTGGCGCACCAGCCGCAGATCGTTGGCTCGGAGGCGGCTGCCATGATCAAAGATCCGGAGATCTCCAAGGCTTATTACGGCAAATTTAACGGGTCCTCCGCAGTTTACACGATCGACTCGATGGAGCCATTCCATTTATACGTTCAATTGCTTTCGCCGCAGACAGCCAATGCCAAAACCGATTTTTCCTGGGTTATTTCCAAAGACGGCGTGACATTGGCCAAGCTTGAAGGCGCCGATAGTTTATGGTCGGTGATATACGATCCTTTCGTCAATGATTATTACTACCAGGGGCCGGAATTCGAAACCAGCGCTGGTCCCGGCGTTTACAAAATAGAGATATCCAACGCCGCGGACAATGGTGTTTATGTGCTGGCGGTCGGCAAAAAGGAAGTTTTCTCCATTCCGGGATTTTTAAACACCTTGGCTGCTTTGCCGGTTTTAAAAACCGACTATTTCAATGAATCGGTTTGGACGGCTTACAACAATTTTAACGGACTGTTTGCTTTGCTGGCCATCGCGGCTATCGGGATCGTTTCGTATTTTTTGATTAGATTTATTTCCGTTTGGCGGTTGAACAAAAAATTGGACTATGAGTACAAAAAGTTTCGGAAAACTGGGGGAGCAAATAGCGGCGGGATATCTTAAACGCCACGGTTATAAAATATTGGACGTGAATTTTTTTCTGCGCGCCGCGCACGGACCAAAGATTGCCGAAGTCGATATTGTCGCGCGCAAGTCGGGCGTTTTTGTTTTTGTCGAAGTAAAAACCGTCAAACATTATCCGTCAATGAGCTATTTGCCGCAAGATAAGGTCAACGAACAAAAGCTGTGGAAGATCTCCAAAGCCGCCGAGTTGTGGCTGATGCGGCACAAAATTCCGCTAAACGTTAAATGGCAGATTGATGTGGTGACCGTCGAGGTTTTCAAAGAAGGCCGCGCCAAAATCCTGCAATCGCTTTTTGGCCCCAAAACCAAGATCAACCACTTTCAAAACGTCGCCAGCTCTTGATTTTTTATCTGATTTGTGGTTTAATCTTGATTAAGAAAATCCAAGAGGTGAAACGATGCCCAAAGACTGGGGCCCAAGCCCTTTCCCAGAAACAACGCGGCTTAAGCCGATTGTACCACTCTATATTAGCCTTGATGGTATAAATGGTTTTTTCTTGGCAGCCAGCATTCTTGAAATAAGTACTATCAATCCAACGAGAGTGAAGATTGTTGAGGTACCGAAAAGAATTGATCCTAATTTGATAGGCAAAGAGATCTTTCCATTCGGGACTAATGGGCCGAATACGTTCCGCAATTGCAGAGTAATTGAATAACCTTTACCCTCGCTTTTTTTATTAAAAAACGCTTTTAATTTGGTCGCGGAGCGGAGGAGTGGTCGAGGGCGGCTTCAATGAATCCGATCGTTTGATCAAGAGCAAGCGGCCCGGAAGCCCTTTTTTATTAAGGGGTACGCTATTCATGATTCTGGGACATCCAGCTTAATTTAACTCAAGTTTAATATCGTAGTCTGGAATTAGTAGCTATAGCTAAAATATTCAGACTATGTTATTTATTGATAAAGGTACAAAAATGAATAAATTTGTTTTGATTGCGGGAGGACACGGACCCAAAAACATATTTTTCCGGGCAAAATCCAAAAAAATGGACACAAAAACAAAAGGGGCGGCAAAGTTGATCTTGAAATTTTTGCTGGTCAGCGGGTTGATCGCGACCGCATGCGTTTCGCCGCGGTTCGCGTCCACGGTAATGCGTCTGATGCAAAAAGACGTGGCTTGTAAAAATAAATTCAGCAAGGATAACTCCAAACGTTTTTACAGCGCGTTCTATTATTTAAGAAAAAAGGGGATGATCGATGTCCGATATGAGGGCAGGCAAATGTATATTTCGTTGACCAAAGAGGGCAAAAAGAAAGCGGGTAGATTTCAGATTGATGACCTTAAGATCAAAAAACCAAAAAAGTGGGATAACAAATGGCGGATCTTGATCTTTGACATCCAAGACAAGCAGAAGGCAAAAAGGGAGGCATTGAGGGGAAAGCTAAAGGAAATGGATTTATACCAATTGCAAAAGAGCGTTTGGGTCTATCCTTATGATTTTAAAAAGGAGATCGTCCTGCTTCGCGAGTTTTTCGGATTGGAAGACGGTGAAATGAAGATCATCGAAGCGTCAAAAATAGAAAACGACGAACCGCTTCGCGAATTCTACAAACTAAATTAGTCTGACATTTCTAGCTATAGATAGAAATTTAAGACTAAAAGTTTTTTGATTATTAGCGGTAATCGCATCCATAACCAAAACCTCATGCTTTCAAAACGCGCGCCACAAAATAATCGAAACCATTTTTGGTCCCAAAACCAAAATCAGTCACTTTCAAAACGTCGCCAGCTCTTGATTTTTTTTATAATTAATGTAGTAATAAACGCATATCCGAGGTGATTGGATGGACATAGTAGTTTTAAAATTACATTCAAAAGTTAAAACGAAGAAAAATGTCAAAGCCTACTATATTGTAGAAAGAAATGAGCCTGATATGTATGGCGGCATAGGCTCTATGTCAATTGATGGTGGGCAGGCGGTTTTGAAGAAGGGCGAAGTATTTGAAATAATCGGCTATTGTTATCTAAAAGACGGTTATTATCTAATCAAGGGTCGTTCCCGAGACGCTGCGCCCAATGACATTTTTTCTAAGCAGCATTATGCGGTGCCTGTTGAAAGTTGGGCGGAGTTTGAAGAAATCCAATAATCCAACATAACGGGCGCTATTTTTTTTCGAAGCCCTTCAGTTTGGTCAGGGAGCGGAAAGAATGATCAATCGCGGCTTCAAAGAAGTTTGCCTGGCGGCCACCGGGGCGGCCGAGCTTGGATTTGACCGCTTGCAAAATATAATCGGCAGTCAGGTCTGGCGAATATTCGAATGGCAGATCAAGCCAGACCTTGCCGATGAATTGGTTGCTAAAGTGGGCATCCGAGCCGACGGTGAAGGCCAGGCTGTGTTGTTGCGCAAAGTGCGCGGCTTTCCCATTGCCCCAAAAGACCGAGGCGTTTAAAATCTCGATGCCATCGATCCGGTCCAAGAGTTTTTCCAGATCGTAATTGAAACCGCACAACGAGCCGAATGGATGGGGAATGATGACTGTGCCGTTTTGCTGTTTTATGCGGCTAATTGTTTCCTGCGCCGATAAATTATTGGAAATAGCTTCTTTTATGTTGAGGGCCAGGATGTCGCCCTGTTTTGACTTGACCTCCTCGGACGGTATAATCAATATGGGCAAACCGCGAGCGTGCTCGATCGCTTCCAGCGAGCCGTCCATGTTGCCGTGGTCGGCGATGGCGATGCATTGCAATCCGCGCTTTAAGGCCAGAGTGACAATGTCTTTTGGATTTGCCAGGCTGTCGAACGAATATTGGCTATGGATATGAAAGTCGCATTTCATGGGTTCGGTATTGCTCACTATGACCTTGAGTTTTTGAAGGGTTATACTTTACTTGTATCATAAATAAGTTAAGGTATGAAATGAGGCCAAAAGGCTTTGGAACTCGCTGGCACCTGGTTGCGGAAGATCACTTAAATCATGATTGAAATCATTCAATTCATACTCTCCTGTCTCTATTTTTTTGCTCCGGCGTACGCAGCCAACATGACTCCGCCGCTGGTACGCCACATTCCGGCACTGCATTTTTTTGATGTGCCGGTCGATTTTGGCCGAAAACTGGGCAATGCCCGGATATTTGGCGGACACAAGACGTGGCGGGGAGTGGCCGCGTCGTCGCTGGTCGGGATAATTTTTGTCCTGTTTCAAAAATGGCTTTTTCAGTTTCGCTATGCCAAGGAATTTTCGCTGATCGACTATGGAACCGTCAACATTTGGCTTTTCGCGGTTCTTTTGGTTCTTGGCGTCGCGGCCGGCGACTTGGCCGCGGCGTTCGTCAAGCGCCGCCGCCGGCTGGAGCCAGGGGCGCCGTTTGTTCCCTGGGACCAGACCAACTACGTTATCGGTTGTTTTGTGACCCTTGGATTGTATTTAAAACTTGATCCGGATATCTGGATCACTTTGTTTTTCATGACGTTTTTTCTACATTTGTTGTTTAACCGTTTGGGATACGACTTGGGGCTTCATAAGGCAAAGTGGTGAAACAGGAGTTACGCATTCACCCCATCTTCCTTCTTGTGGAAGGCCCACGGGAACCGTCGTTAAAGCGGTCGGGCGCTAGTCACCCCGCCAAGGCGGGGCTCCTACGCACCCCAGCCAATAACTTGGCTGATGGCTGCTCGCTTTGCCTAGAATCGAAGATTACTTCCGCTTTGCTAAGTGGTAAATGCGTAACTCCTGGAAATTATGATTTCTTTATCGGATTTTTTATCACAACTTCTGTTTTCGCTATTTGAAGTCGTTTCGGCGGCGGTGATTTTGATTTTTGGCTGGTATTTCGCGCGCGTGATCGGCTGGCATTCGGCAAAATATTTTGGCGGTTCCGGATTCTACGCTTCGCTAAAGCGTTTAAAATGGTTAAATCGCCGGGCCGTTCTCGTGAATCTGCCCAAGGCGACCGAAGAGATCATTAAGTGGTTGATCCTGCTGGCTTTTGTCGCGGTGAGCGCGGCGATCGTCGGTTTTGGCCAGGCCAGCCAGTTTTTGGGTAAATTATTGGAATATTCCGCCAGGGTGTTGTTATCGATCTTGATCTTTGCTGCGGCCGCGCTGATTGCCGATTATTTTCCACGAATTATCGGATCGCGGATTTTGCGCCGCCTGCGCCGCCCGTTATTTTTTAAACGAGCCGCGGTTTTTGCCACTTGGATCTTGGCGTTGCTGGCCGTGGCGTTCGTCGTCAAAATCATTAAGTTAAAAAAAGTCATTGATTGGGGGGGTATAGTCGTGGTGTTGGCGATTATTGCCGTTTTGGGCGCGGAATTTTTGGCGAGCGGATGGGCGCGGCATCTTGCGGTTCGGATAGCCAAGCGGTTTAAGAAAGCAAAATAACATGGAAAC
>Ga0182027_10014831_pt1 | contig 10759 bp, 9 predicted proteins | sample 712E1DmetaG_FD_121300 | JGI IMG/M metagenome (GOLD analysis project Ga0182027, IMG submission 121300) | Permafrost microbial communities from Stordalen Mire, Sweden - 712E1D metaG (Illumina Assembly) | ecosystem: Environmental > Terrestrial > Soil > Wetlands > Permafrost | place: Sweden...
ATTTTTAACTTGATTTAGTTTCCTTTATTTTTTACATTCCGCCACCAATTATGAATAAATTATTTTATTTTTCTAATAGCACTCTGCAATATGTAGCGGTGAAGAATTTAAGGTCAAAACTGATGCTATTTTCAGGGTTTGGTATATTCTTCGTAGCTTTGTGCTTAGTTGGGGGATATTTATTTTTTACATCAGCAAATAATCCAGGGAATTCATATTCCCGCTTATATAATGAAAATGTTCTTCTTAAAGAAAAGTTAATTGATATTTCTGCCAAATATACTAGATTAAACAATGAGTTAGACGGTTTAGTTAAAGTTAATGGGGATCTGAGAATAGCGACAAATCTTCCTCCGATATCGGATGAAGAAATGAAATTAGGTGTTGGAGGAGGCTATTTTGATAATAATGTTGACTTTTCCACTAGTCATATAGACTCCAGATTGCAAAAAACTTTGGCCCTTGTTGATGGGATTTCAAAAAGGTTTGAATTTGAAAAATCAAATTATATTGAAATATCACGTAAAATAGCAGAAAATCGGTTACTTTTTGAATCAATTCCAGCTATAAAGCCATGCAGCGGAACTTTAGAAGAAAATAGTTTTGGAATGAGAATGCATCCAATACTGAGAATAATGAAAATGCATGAGGGTGTTGATATAATTACTGAAATGGGGACTTCCGTATTTGCAACAGGCAAAGGGATTGTTGATTTTGTTGGGATTAAAAGTGGATATGGGTTGTGTATAGAAATTAACCATGGGTTCGGCTACAGCACTATGTACGGTCATTTATCTTCATTAGAAGTCGCAATTGGGCAAAAAGTTGAAAGAGGAACTGAGATTGCAAAAAGTGGTAATACCGGATTATCATCAGGACCTCATTTACATTATGAAGTATCACATAATGGAGTCAAAATGAACCCGGCTGAATTCTTTTTTGATGATTTGAGTTTTTTTGCATCAACTAATAAAAAATAAATTCGGAGAAAAGTAATATGATCTGGACAGTGGAGCTTGCTTCTTATTTAGATGATGCACCTTGGCCTGCAACGAAGGAAGAACTTATCGATTATGCCGAAAGGATTGGAGCTCCTTATGAAGTAGTTGAAAATTTACTTGAACTTGAGGATTCTGACGAACCCTATGAGACTATTGAAGATATATGGCCGGATTATCCTTCCGATGAAGATTTTTTCTACAATGAAGATGATTTTTAATTCAGAGGCGCTTTCAGGGCGCCTTTTTATTTTATGAAAAACAGGTGGAATGGAATATATGGCCAACAGTCAATAATTGAAATCCTCGAAAAGCTGATTTCTTCCTCCAATATACCACACGCTTTTCTTTTTACTGGAATTGAAGGAATAGGGAAGGACTTGACAGCTATCAGGTTTACTGAAGCTGTAAATGATATCAATGATTTTGATATAGATAGGGTAAAAAAAATAATCTCTTCTTTTTCAGAACCTTATGTTAAATATATTTATCCATTACCAAGAGGGAAAAATGAGACTGATGATAGCGGACCTTTTGAAAAACTGAGTCAGGATGATCTTGAAAATATTAAGGAAGAGATTCAAAAGAAAACTCAAAATCCATATTATCGATTAAATATTACTAAAGCGAACATAATTAAAAAAAGCAGCATAAAAGACATTAAAAAATTTCTATCATTGAGTTTCAGCGACATTAGATTCAGAACAGTTTTAATATCAGATGCTCATCTAATGAATGATGAAGCACAAAATGCGCTCCTTAAAAATCTTGAAGAACCTCCCGAAGGAGTGATTTTTATTCTTGTAACTCCTTACCCCGGATTGCTTCGGGAAACAATAAGATCAAGATGTTGGGCTCTCAATTTTAAACCACTGAATAATTACGAGATTAAGGAAATACTGACTAACTACTTTATGACCGATGAGAGTCTCGCAGAATCAGTTGCACCATTTTCAAACGGTTCGGTTACCAATGCTCTTGATCTTATAGAAAATGATTTTTATGTTCTTCTTGATAGGACAATATCTATTTTAAGATATTCCTTTGGTAGAAAATACCATTCCGCAATGGAAGAGATGTCTTATTTTCTTAAAGAGGATTCTGCGGAACTACTGCGTATTTTAATTCAGATGATTATTATTTGGTTAAATGATATACAAAAACACAGAATCGGAAAAGAGAATTTGTATTTCAATAAATATTCAGAGACTCTTGATAAATTCAATTCCAAGTTTCCCGGTTTAGAAATAAATGAAACAGTCGTGAAACTGGATCAACTGGCTTCGGTGATTAAGAATAACGTGAATCTTAATCTGATCGCAAGCAATATCATTTTTGAATTATCTGCTTTAACAGATAAAAAAATTAAATCAAATAAACTTTTGTAATAGCAACAAATTATCAATTAATCAGGCTCTTTATGGAAATTAAAAATGTCTCTGTTATTGGTGGTGGCACGATGGGCAATGGAATAGTTCATACATTTGCTATGAAAGGATTTGACGTTAATCTTGTTGAATTAACAGATGAATTGGCAGATCGGGCCATCAGCAATATATCGAATAATCTATCAAGACAGGTAAAGAAGGAAATAATAACAGAAGATGATAAAAACAATATCCTGAGTAGAATAAAGAAATTTATATCTGTAGAAAATACTCCGTCAGATTCAGATCTTGTAATTGAGGCAGTGATAGAGAAGAAAGATGCCAAAATGAATATATTTGGAGTATTAAATAGGATAATTAAGTCTGATTCAATATTTGCTTCAAATACATCGTCAATTTCTATCACTGAATTGTCAGCAAACCACAGACCTGATAAGTTTATTGGTATGCATTTCATGAATCCCGTACCAATAATGAAGTTGGTGGAAATTATACGCGGATATTCCACAAGTAATGAAACTTTCCAGACAATAAAAGAACTTTCTCTTAAATTAGATAAAGTACCAGTCGAGGTCTTTGACTATCCAGGATTTGTTTCAAATAGAATATTGATGCCTATGATTAATGAAGCAATTTTTACCCTTATGGAAGGGGTTGCGTCTGCAGAAGATATAGACACAGTTATGAAACTCGGGATGAATCATCCTATGGGACCATTGACACTGGCGGATTTCATTGGACTTGATGTGTGCCTGGCAATAATAGAAGTTTTATATAACGGTTTTAATGATTCAAAATATCGACCATGTCCATTGTTGAAAAAGATGGTAGCTGCTGGAAAATTAGGGAGAAAAACTGGGGAAGGGTTTTTCAAATATTGATATTATAGGGGAAATTGGAATATTTGCCAGCTTATTGGTCCTATAATGTATATTATGTAAACTAGTATGATTGGGTTTATCTATATAATGATGTCATTCATCTATCTTAAATATTAAAGATTCTTAAAGTCTTCCCTGCTTAAATAGGTACAATTCATATAATTTAGAAAATTAAATACATTTAGAGTTCTCCTGACCTATCAAAGAATCAAAATTCAAATTTAATGGATATATGGGAATAGTATAAATTAATTGGCTCTAAAGATCAAAAATTGCTTTCACAAATAATTCGGGATTAAAGGTTTGAAGATCATCGATACTTTCTCCAACACCAATATATTTCACTGGTATTTTTTGCTTTGCACATATTTGAAAGATGACCCCACCTTTGGCAGTTCCATCAAGTTTAGTGACTATTAAACCAGTGATATCTGTCACCTTAGAGAATTCATCTGCCTGAACTAGCGCATTTTGACCTGTATTACCATCCAAAACAAGAAATGTATCATGCGGAGCATCCGGGAGCACCTTAGCAATTACTCTTTTTATTTTACTTAATTCGTCCATTAGGTGCATTTTATTATGTAACCTGCCCGCAGTATCAATCAAAACAATATCATATTTCTCACTAACTGCTTTCTGGACAGTCTCAAATGCGACAGATGAAGGATCAGAGCCCTGAGCCTTCTGAATCAACTCTACACCTGCACGTTTAGCCCAGATATCAAGCTGTTCATTTGCTGCAGCTCTGAATGTATCTGCTGCTCCTATAATAACTTTTAGTCCGGCATTCTTAAAATTAAATGCCAGTTTACCAATAGTAGTTGTCTTCCCTACTCCATTTATTCCTACAATAAGAATGACATAAGGTTTATGACTGAGAATTACTAAATCTTCGTTATCTTCTTTTTGGAAATTAAAAACGGATATCAATTCCTTTTTTACAGATTCAAGAACATTTGTATCAGACCTATCTTTATCTGATTTTAAATTCTTTCTTGTACTTTCAATAATACTTACTGCAGTATCGTAACCTATATCGGAAGTAATCAAAATCTCTTCAATCTCATCGAGAGTTTTGTCATCAATGACTGCTTTGCCGCTTAAAGTTTCAGTGATTGTATTTACAATTTTATCTCTGGTTTTGGAGAGACCATCTTTTAGTTTATTAAAATTAAAATTGTCAAACAGACCCATGTTTTTCCCCTTTTAAGAATTCTGAAGCCCTAAATGAATATCCAATGAAAGATGCAACAATAAGAATAAGACTAGCATAATATAGCAACCTGTAATAAATTGAAAACTGATCAACCCCAATCATGATAAATAAAATAACCACACCAATAATAAGTACTGTGATTTTCCCAAGCCTATTGGAGGGTAACACTTTTCCCAATTTCTTTGTTAAAAGTATTCCACCAATGAAAATCAAAAAGTCTCGTCCAATTATCATATAAAAATAATATGCAGGGATTTGATCAATAAGAAAAAGTTTTGTTATGATAATCCCAATACAAATTTTATCTGCAAGAGGATCAATAATCTTTCCAAATTCGGTAACCTGGTTCAACCTGCGTGCAAGATATCCATCCAGCATATCTGTTAACGCTCCAAATATGGCTAATGCAAAAATGTAATATCTGAGCGAATTAAAATTATCGAGCATAAACCAGAATGGAATGGCAAGTAAAAGCCTCACCATACTCAAATAATTTGAAACGGTATTTATTTCCTTGAATTTAATCATTCTTTTATAACCGCGAATTTACCAATTTTTTCTTCAACTTCATTATTGGAATTATCAAGGCGGACAATCCTATAAATATATACTCCACTACTAATAAGATTATTATTTCTATCCCTAAGATTGAAATCAATCCCTCCAGTAGTTGTGGACTCCTCAATCTCACTGACTTTTATACCACTTATTGAAAAGATATCAATTTTTACTCTTGAAGGTAGGTTTGCAAATGTCATTTTTCCTGTACTTAATTTTACAGGACTTGGATATACATAAACCTGAGATAAATTTTGTGCTACACTTGTAAGAACCAGATAGCTCCCGGCCCCCTGATTTATTTTTATATTTCCGTCAGCAGATGATGATAAAACATTAGATATTTTCAAAGTATACTCCTTCCCTACTGAACCAACAGGTTTATCTTTGAGCGTGATGTAAATTGTTTTATTATCGGACTGGTCAAATTCAATCTTACCAATTGAATTATCGGGTTGGAACGCAAAGTTATTTAAGTTAGATGCGGTTGCCTGATCAACATCTAAGTTAAAAGAAATTTTAATTTTATATGGATTTAATATCTGATAAGCTGTTATAAAGAATTCACTGTTTACAAAAATTGAATCAACAGTAAAACTAATTGTATCCTCCGGAACCGGTGACCCATAATGATCCAGAAGTCCGTTGACTGCAATTTTGTTTAACCCAATAGGAAGCCGGTCTTTAAATGTTAGCAGATATGAAAATTGACTTGAAGGCGATATTGAATTCGGAAAACCCGTACCTACTAAAAGGAATGATCTGAGGTCATCAATTTTATTATTTATAATATCAGATAACTGAACCGAAACTGTAGTAGCGCTTTTGCTCATTACTGAAATTACTTTTGCAGGAGTATGAGAATAAATCTGGAGTACACCCGATATATCGGAGACCTGGTATTGCTTAGATTTATCAACTGATTGTATAGCAAAAGAGTAATTGCCCTTTCCAGGGACTATACTTGTGTAATAACTTGAAGAGACTGAATCAATCTTTGAAAGATGAGTTGCGTCAGTTCCCCTATAAATATAATAGAAAGTGCCTATTCCGGTCCAGGTTAGTTTAATAGCAATCGAATCAGTGCTATATCCGGACAAATTATACGGTGTAGTTGCTTTATTAGAGGAAGCAAACTCGTAAAATTTAATTCCATTACTTGTAGGGAATCCAACTTCTTTAACATTATTATGATTAAGGTCTCCAATAAATATAGAATTGGAATTAATATTTTCCTTATATGAAATTATTTTATTGATGTTCTGATCATATTTAAATATATATGAATAAGGAAACATGAAAAGAATCAGTTCATCCTTCCCGTCATTATCAATGTCTGCGAATCTAATACTATTATCTGCCTGTGGGAAAGTAGTATTATTAAATTCACTTGAGGGATCAATAAAAACCTGATCATTAATTATATTAAGAGAATCATTTAAAAAATTAAAAACAACAAGTCGATAAAACGGTGCTATGTCTATTGCATCAATTGAATGGAGAAGAACGGCCATCACATTACTACCGTTTCCAAGATAATTTCCAGATGTAAGGTATGCAGAGGAACCGAGAAATCCCGTTTGAATAACTCTATCCTTCTGGAAACTTCTTGATCCAAGAACTTTATAATCAAAAATGTCACCATCTTTATCTGCCATCCAGATTTGATTTTTCCCGGACCCATACATATCAGTCACAACAGCATTTGGTGAATCAATGGTATTCATTTCTAAACCAACGGGACTGAAATTTGGAAGTGTAGCAAGAGAATCAAGTTTAAAATTAGGATTTACTCTCCAAACCACAATTGATGTATCGCTGTTAACCGCCAGGATTTCTGTAAATCCATCTCCATCAATATCCTTTGCCATTATAGGCCAGAATCTACCTGTGCTATCAGCAAATTTAAGATTAAGATTGGTTGAATTAGAGTCTGCCTGCTCATAAATATAAGTGTCACGCATGAAGAAAGTCAATAAATCTTTTTTCCCATCATTATTAAAATAACCATAATCTTGAATTATCCTTGAATAGAGCGATTCAAACTTAACAAAATTATTATTGATCAGTTTATAGAAATCAGTTTGATTAGAACCTGAGAAATCTCTTAATGCCACTTCACTCAAATCAGGTGATGTTAGATTTAGCGGATTTTGATAAATATCTCCCGCTGGCAAAGTATATGGAAGCTCTGTTACTGCGACTGGGTTTATATTCGAAGAGGTATTAAAAGTGTAATAGTTATTCTTATCTTTCAAAACAGTCGTTTTACCCACTAGATTTTCTGCTTCAAAATAAACTTCATAATTACTGTATTGATCAATCAGCTCTTTGGGGATAAAACCATAGCTACGAGTTTTAATGAATTGGTTATTTGTATTGAAACCATCAAGCGCTATAAATTTGAACTGTACATCTCCTGTTTTTCTATAATACATACGTGTAACACATGGCTGATTTGTGGACATGACAGCTAATCCAGTAATTTTGTCACCATAAAAAGAGGGGCCAAATGAAATTAGTTGAGGTACGGGAGCTGTTCTCATAACATAAAAATTAACTCTTTCTTCCAGGGTATTGCCATTTATCAGATGCACAACTAACCGCAGATCATAAACTGTATCAGGTAATGAAGAAAGAGACAATTTATAAATATCTTTTTTTGAGAATTGGAATTGTTGATGCTGAAGTAATGTATTCCAGCTTGAAGGGTTTACTCCAGTACCATAATAAAGGTCGTATGACTGGAAATATGCAGAAAGTAATGTAGCATTTACTACCAGCGTATCATTATCAGTAGCAAAGTCCTGCGTCGGGTTGTCAAATTTAATTATTGAAGCCGCAGGAACAGATAATGCGTGATAAACATTTAATCTGCCTGCGCCACTATAAATATCCCACCCCGGATCTCCTATATCATCACAAGTAGATTTAATTATTTGTTTAACCTCTTCATTTGAATAATTACCAATTGATAGAAGCAGTGCGGCAGTGGCAGAAACAAAAGGAGCTGAAGCAGAGGTGCCACTTACTAATGAATAACCGTTTTCTTTATCAGTCGTTAATATTAAAGAACCCGGGGCTACAAGATCAAGTGTCGATCCATAGTTTGAATCTGAAGAAACATAATCGTCCTGAGTTGAGTTGCCTACACAAATACATTCAGAGTATCCTGATGGATAATGAGGTTGATCAGAATGGGTATTACCGGAACTTGCAACCATAACAATATTCTGAGAGTAGGCATATTTTATAACATCTCTTAAAACATAAGAAAAAGAATCATCGCCAAAGCTCATATTTATTACTTTACATTTCATCAGGACAGCATATAAAATTGCGGCAGCTACATCATCCTCGCTTCCATTACCCCTTGCATCAAAAGCCCGTATATTAATCATTTTTATTTTCGGGGCAACACCTGCTACTCCGATACCATTATTTGTCTCAGCGCCAGCTATACCGGAAATATAAGTTCCATGACCATTATCATCCCACGGATTATTATCCCAGCCAAGGTAATCTCCAAAGGTCGTATCGAAGGGAAAACCAACACGGTCAACAAAATCATATCCCATATAATCGTCAATAAAACCATTACCGTCATCATCAATGCCATTAAAACGTTTATCTTTCCCATTTGCATCTGTTCCTATTTCACCAGGGTTGAAATAGATTTTATTCTTTAAATCCGGATGAAGGTAATCTATACCAGTATCTATAATTCCCAACAATACTGTGTCTGATCCCTGAGTTATATTCCAGGCATCAAAAGCCTGTATCTTTGCAAGGGCCCATTGTTGTGCAACCAGACTATCATTTGGAAGAGCTGTAACTTTTTTTTCATTACTTTTCATGTCAATATGATAGGTGTGAGAAGACTCAATATATTCTATATCCGGATCATTTGCTGCAATTTTAAGGAAAGAACTATTATCAATACTGCTATTAAAAGTGACTTTAACGATTCGGGAAAGCGGCTCAATGTCCTTACCAAAATTCCTGGCAAATAATTGGACCTTATAATTATTTGCAGATATACCTTTCATCAAAGAAGAATTAAACAACTGTTTTGAAATTAATCTATCCGCAATATCGCTTTTGCTGATATTATCTTTATATTTTATAAAATAAGATTGTTGAGAGAAGACTTTTATTGAAAAGAAAACAAAGAATATAATAAAGAACGACCTATATTTCATAAATGTCCTTATTGAAATTTATGTTTATAAAATAAATATTATTTCCCGATAGTAATTTAGGTTTGTCTAGTTGATATTCCATTGCCTGATAATAACTTATAAAGAAAGTAAAAATAAAAAAGAAAACTGTCTTGAAAAAATAAACCTGGAGAAGATTCTAAGAAAGGTACAATTTAAGGGTAGAAAAACTCCTCTTTATCAAATTAACTAAAGGGAGAAATTATAGTCGGAACGGGGGGATTTGAACCCCCGACCCCCTGAACCCCATTCAGGTACGCTACCGGGCTGCGCCACGTTCCGAATAATCTATAACTTTGACAACAAATATTCTAAAAATATTTTTAAATCTTCAAGGTCCTTTTTTATGGAGTTCTTTTCTTTCTTTATTTCAGTTTGAACCCCGAGATTAATTTCGTTCACAATAGAGTTTTCAAACTCTGTTTTATTCTGAGCAACCTCCGGCACATAATCTGCCAGGATCTTTTTTGCTCCTTCAATAGTATATTTTTTATCTCTTAAAAGACTTTTAATAAAAATTATAATCTTAATATCTTTATTAGTATAAATCCTGTTTCCAGCCCTGTTTTTCTGAGGTTTTAATTCTTCAAACTCAGTTTCCCAATATCGAAGTACATATTGCTCTATGTCAGATATTTTACTTACTTCACTTATTGAGTAGTACAGCTTTTTTATAGAGAGATCCTTCATTATAACTCATAATATACTTTAATGAAAATAAATATTTCCTTTAATAATAGCAAGATGAGCCGATCATAAATTAAGAATTATTGAATATTTATTATAGGTTTTGAGGTTTAAGCATAGCCAAAACCAAATACACAGCTGCTAAATAACCTTTTTCCTTAAAACCGGAAATATAGCCATCACAACTTCCAGCAGTTAATAAAGTTTGCCTGAAACTTTCTCTTTGCAGAAGATGCGAAAGATGAACCTCAATTTTAGTGATCTTACAATCCTCCAGTGCATCTTTAATTGCTACAGAGGTATGGGCGTATCCTCCCGGGTTTATAATCAATGCATCAAAATGGTCTGCGGCTATTTGAATTTTGTTTATAATTTCACCTTCCAGATTAGACTGGTAAAACTCAAACTCAACTTTTGGATATTCGTTTTCTATTATGATGTTTATTTCTTCAAGTGTCAAAGAACCGTATTTAGTCTTATCTCGTGCTCCGAGAAGATTCAAATTAGGGCCATTAATCACTATTATTTTCATTTTGAAAACTCCGCAGCCATTTCATCAATAAGTTCCCTGACTCTAGGTGTTATGTATATTTGATCAACACCTAATTCTTTAAGCGCCATAGATAAAATCATTGCCTTTCTCTGCAAATTCGCCATTTTATTAATTACAATAACCTTACTTTCTTTTAAGATACAGTATCCACCTTTAAAATCACCTTTTTCAAATCTTACCTCAGCTCCCAGCTGAACAGATAGAGCCTTTAACTCCTGAATAAACTCTTCAAATTCTTTTTCTTTAATTTTCATC
>Ga0182027_10014832_pt1 | contig 10758 bp, 9 predicted proteins | sample 712E1DmetaG_FD_121300 | JGI IMG/M metagenome (GOLD analysis project Ga0182027, IMG submission 121300) | Permafrost microbial communities from Stordalen Mire, Sweden - 712E1D metaG (Illumina Assembly) | ecosystem: Environmental > Terrestrial > Soil > Wetlands > Permafrost | place: Sweden...
ATCCGTCGCTGTCTGGACGCCGTCCTCGAGCAGCAGGGCGTCGAACTGGAGGTCGTGGTCGTCGACAACGCATCCACCGACGCCACCCGCAAGATCCTGAAGGATTATCGCGGGTCGATTCGCATCATCTACAACCGCCGCAACGAAGGGTTCGCCGCGGCGCAGAACCAGGCCATTCGCGCCAGCCGCGCCGAGTGGGTCCTGTGCCTGAATCCGGACGTGCTCATGGAGCCGGGCTTCATACGGGGTCTGGTGGAAACCGGCGAGATGGATCCCGACGCGGGCTCGGTGTGCGGCAAGCTCTTATCCATCGGCCCCGGGTTCCAGCCGTTGCGCCAGCGGCGCATCGATTCCACCGGGATGTATTTCACCCCCGCCATGCGCCACTTTGACCGCGGATGGCACGAGCCCGACGGCAACCGCTTCGAACACCCGGAGTACGTCTTCGGCGCCAGCGCCGCCGCCGCCCTCTATCGCCGACAGATGATCGACGATATTTCGGTCGACGGCGACCTCTTCGACCCGGATTTCTTCGCCTACCGGGAAGACGCCGACGTGGCGTGGCGGGCGCAGTTGCTCGGTTGGCGCTGCATCTACACCCCCGCGGCGGTGGCTTGGCACGTGCGAACCGTGACTCCCGGCAGCCGGCTGGCGGTCCCTGCAATCATCAATATGCATTCCGTGAAGAACCGCTTCCTGATGCGCATCAAGAACGCCACCCCCGATCTGTACCGCCGCTTCTGGCTGCCCATGATTGCCCGCGACCTGGTGGTGGTGGGCGGCTGCCTTCTGGCCGAACCCAGGTCGCTGGCGGCCTTTTGGCAACTGGCCAAGGGCTTCCGCGCCGCCTTGCGCCGGAGGCATATCATCATGGCCCGCCGCCGCGTGAGCGACGAGTCGCTGGCCCGCTGGTTCAGCTTCCAGCCCGCCGCCGAGCCGCTCAACGGTACCACCGCGCTGGAGCCGGCCGCTGGCATGTTGGAAGCCGGCGTGAGCTTGAGCGCGCTGTGACATCTGTGCTTTCTAAGTTAAATAACTTTTTCAGGCGGTCAGAGACCCTAGGTTGCTATTTGGATTGGCGGTTCCATGCAAAGTTCTGCTGTAATTGCTCTGTTGGCGTGCGCCATTGCCGCGCACGCCGCGAGCTACACCACGTACATAGGCGATGCGAACCAATACCAGGTGTCGGCCATCGCCACGAACGCGGACGGCAACACCTATATCACGGGCAGCCGCATCATTGTGCCTGCCTCGTCTTCCCCATACCGCGCTCCGGTGACGGATGTTTTCGTCGGCAAGCTGGACCCTTCCGGAAATCTCACCGTGATCGGCACCTTCAGCGGCAAAGGGACGGACCAGGCGAATGGGATCGCGGTCGACCCCTCCGGAAATATCTACATCGTCGGCAACACGACGTCAGCAGATTTTCCGCTGCACAATCCGTTGCAGAGCACTTCGTACACCGGCGGAGCGAGCATTTTAGCCGGGTCGGGTTTTCTGATGAAGCTAAGCGCGGACGGTGCGGCGGTCTATTCGACTTATCTTGGAGGCGCGGCGGGCCCTAGCTCGCTGTACGGCGTGGCCGCCGATTCGAAGGGAAATGCGTACGTCACGGGCACCACGTTGGCTCACGACTATCCGCACACGCCGGGCATGCCAACCAGCCCCGTGTACTGCTGTTTCGAGCAAGTCATATCCGGCGCTTTCTTCGCCAAGGTCGATCCCGCAGGCAGCCAGATCGTGTATGCCGGAGCGCTAACGGGCCCAGTGCCCGGATGCGAATCAGCCGTAGAGGGCAGTTCCTGCTTCTTGAGTTCGGTTTACACGTCCGGATCGGCGATCGGCGTGGACCCGGCGGGCAACGCATATATCGCGGGGAATGCGGGCGGTGAGGGGCTGCCCACCACGCCCGGAGTGCTGCTGGCGGCTGGGATTGGCGCTTTCGTCGCCAAGGTGAACGCCGCCGGGACCGGTTTGGTCTATGTGACGTATCTGGGGGCTGGGGATCTCGCGCCTACGGTCGGCACCATGGCCACAGACAGCGTCTCCGCTATTGCCGCGGACGGAGCGGGGAATGCTTACATTGCCGGCTCCACGGCGGACCCGGAGTTTCCAGCGACTCCGGGTGCGTTTCAAACCGCGCTCGCGGGCCAGGTAGCTCCCCCATTCGTGGGTCCCCGTGACGCATTCGTCGCCAAGCTCAACCCCAGTGGAAGCGCCATGGTATGGGCAACTTTCCTGGGTGGGACGGGCAACGACGCGGCGCAAACCATTGCTACAGATTCCGCGGGCAACGTGTGGGTATCGGGAACCACAAACCCCACCGATTTTCCTATCACGGCGCCCGTGACTCCTTTTCCTACCACGGTGTCCGTGACTCCAAACGGAGACGAATTCCTGGCGGAACTGAACTCGACCGGCTCGGCGCTCTCGTATTCGGCGCTTTTCCCCAGCAATACCGTCGCGCAGGCGGTCGCGGTGGATGGAAGCGGCTCGGTGCACGTGGGCGGAGCCAACGGTTTGATCTCTGCTTTCCCGGCTGGCTCGGCGCCTGGACAGACTTCCGCCCCATGGATGTTTGGCATCGCCAACGCCGCCGGAGGGGTCCTGTCGGGACGCCTCGCCCCGGGTGAGCTGATCGCCATTTACGGACTGCACCTCGGCCCGGCGGCGCCGATATCGGCTACATTCAATGCCGCCGGTTTCCTGCCGACGACGCTCGGGGGAGTTCAAGTGACGATTAACGGGATTGAGGCGCCCTTGCTGTACGTTTCCGAAACGCAGATCAATGCGGTAGCACCAGTGGAACTGACGACCGGCGCCACCGAAATGCAGGTGGTGCAGAACGGCGCGCCCTTGGCGGATTTCCGTGAGATTGTAGATCTCGCCATACCGCAGGTGTTTCGCAATCCGGATGGGAGCGCCGCGGCGATTAACCAGGATGGCACCGTGAATTCGCAAGCGAATCCTGCGAAGGCCGGCGCGTATGTCGCAATCTGGGCGACCGGCACAGGATTCTTTCCCGGGAGCGACGGGCAAATGGCGACCCGCGCGGACCTATTCTGTACCCCGGCGCTTTTTTACTGCGGGATCGTGTATAACGGAAACCCGGTTAGCGTAGCGTACACAGGCGCCGCGCCTGGCATGGTGAATGGCGTCGTCCAAGTCAATTTCCAGGTCACCCTCCCCCTAGGCCCGATTTATTACTATCTCAGTGTGGATGCGATAAATAGCGACGGCTTTACCGTTTACACTAGGCCGTGAAGCTCAGTCCGGCCGCACATGCCGGGGAGCCGCTGACAATGAGCGGTTCTACGACTACGAGACCGCGAGGTGCGTCCCTTGCGGAACAAAGGTGCCCCTCGGCAGGCGCCCGCTTGTTACCATCAACCCAGGGAGGATTCATATGCCTGAGATTCACGCATTGGCCGCGCGGCAGGCGCGCGGAAAACTGGCACCGCTGGCCTACGACCCTGGCCCGCTGGCCGACGACCAGGTCGAAATCGACGTCCACTACTGCGGCATCTGCCATTCCGACCTTTCGATGTTGAACAACGACTGGCAGACCACGCAGTATCCCTTCGTCCCCGGCCATGAGGCCATTGGGACGGTTTCCGCCATGGGCCGCGGCGCCAAGTCGGTCCACGTCGGACAAACCGTGGGGCTGGGCTGGAACTCCGGCAGTTGCCTGCACTGCCGCCCGTGCCTCACCGGCGATCACAATATGTGCCAGAGCCTGGAGCAGACCATCGTCGGCAGGCATGGCGCATTCTCGACCAAGGTCCGCTGCCACTGGTGTTGGGCCACGCCCATTCCGGAGGGCATCGATCTGGCCAAAGCCGGGCCATTGCTTTGCGGCGGCATCACGGTGTTCAACCCGCTTCTCGAATGCGGCGTGCTGCCCACCCATAAGGTGGGCGTCGTCGGAATCGGCGGTCTCGGCCACCTGGCGCTGCAATTCCTGAACAAGTGGGGATGCGACGTGACCGCGTTCACTTCCTCCGCATCGAAGTCCGACGAAGCCCGGCGGATGGGCGCCCACCGCGTGGTGGATACGCATTCGGCGGAACAGTTGCAGCGGTTGGCTGGCAGTTTCGATTTCATTCTGTCGACCGTCAACGCGGGCCTGGATTGGACGGCATATCTTTCGGCGCTGGCTCCCAAAGGGCGTCTGCATATCGTAGGTGTGGTGCCCGAGCCGCTACCCATTCCCGCGTTCCCGTTGATTGCCGGCGAGCGGTCGGTGGGCGGGTCGCCTTCGGGGGCTCCGGCCACCGTCGCCACCATGCTGGATTTCTGCGCCCGGCACCACATCGCTCCCGTCACCGAGGAGTTCCCCATGAGCCGGGCCAACGAAGCGCTCGCCCACCTGGAGGCCGGCAAAGCCCGCTACCGCGTCGTGCTTCGGAACGATCTTGCGTAGCGGAGCAATTCATGGTATCGTTAATCGTCGAATGGCTATAGATCGGAATTCGAAGCCGGATCCCACCTGCTGCCCACCCGCCGAACCCCAACCGCAAATGAACTTTCAGGGCCTCGAGGGTCCGGACGCCGACGAAGATCTGGCGAAACTGGCCAAGGCCATCGGCCACCCGGCTCGCGTTCGCATTCTTCGCATGTTATCGCGAAAAGAGGCCCGTGTTTGCAGTCAAATCGTCGATGAACTGCCGCTCGCGCAGTCGACCGTCTCCGAGCACCTCAGAATCCTGAAGGACGCCGAATTGGTCCGCAGCAGTCAGGACGGGCCTCGGATTGGATATTGCATCAATTACGAAACCCTTCGAAAGCTGAAGGCTCTCGTAGCCATTATCTGAACATTTCTTTTGACTATGAAATCGCCTTTCGTCGAAAGGCGAAAGGAACGAATATGAACAAAGTCGAAGTCTTCGATCCCCCGATGTGCTGCTCAACGGGTGTATGCGGCCCGAGTGTCGAGCCGGCGCTGGTGAGATTCGCGACGGATCTCCACTGGCTGGCAAACCAGCGAATCGCCGTTGAACGCTACAACCTGGCTCAGCAGCCGCAGGCTTTCGCCGCCAGCGCAGTCGTCCGGACAGCCCTCAAACAGTACGGCAACCAGTGTCTGCCTCTGATCCTGCTGAATGGCGTGGTCATCAGTAAGGGTTCCTACCCGGCTCGGGACGAATTGGCGCGACTGACCGGCGTCGCGATGGAGCAGCCCAGCGAGGCCCAAACCGGCGCGAAGTTGCCGGTGATCAACACGCGGTGCTGTTAGGAAGGTCGCCAATGACGACGGAGAGTACGACCGGTTTCCTGGAGCATGCCACCCGCATCCTCTTCTTCACGGGCAAAGGCGGCGTCGGCAAGACGTCTCTCGCCTGCGCCGTGGCGATTGCCCTTTCCAGCCGTGGCAAGCGCGTGCTCCTCGTCAGCACGGACCCCGCATCGAATCTCGACGAGGTTCTGGGCGTCCGGCTGTCCGGCGCGCCGGCCGCGATTCCCGGCGCCCACGGACTGTTCGCGCTGAATATCAATCCTGAAGCAGCCGCCAAGGCGTACCGGGATCGGGTCGTCGGGCCGTACCGCGGAGTGCTCCCCGAAGCCTCCATCAACAGCATCGAGGAGCAACTTTCCGGCGCCTGCACGGTTGAGATCGCCGCGTTCGACGAATTCACCAAACTGCTTGGCGATGCCCATGCGACCGCGGGATTCGATCACATCGTCTTCGACACGGCTCCCACTGGACATACGCTTCGCTTGTTGCAACTCCCGGCCGCATGGACGGGATTCATCGCCGAAAACACCACCGGCGCCTCGTGCCTCGGGCCGCTGGCCGGCCTCGAAACGCAGAAATCCCTCTACGACTCCAGCCTGCATGCTCTCACCGACGCATCCACGACAACCCTGGTTTTGGTAAGCCGTCCCGAGCGCTCCTCGCTCGCCGAAGCGAATCGATCGAGAGCGGAACTGGCGCATATGGGTGTCGCCAATCAGCGGCTGTTTCTCAACGGCGTCTTTGTCGCCCATGATCGCGGCGATGCCGCCGCGTGCGCACTCGAAGCCCGCGGCCAGGAAGCCCTCGCCGGCATGCCAGCCGATCTCGCGAAGCTTCCGCGAACCCAGGTCCCGCTGCTCCCCTACGCTCCAATGGGCGTGGAGAATCTCCGAAGTGTGTTCGGCGGCATATCGCCGAATCGCAAGGTGGCGCATCAAGACCAGTCCGGCGTGATCCATTCCGGCGTTCCCCTTTCTGCCCTGGTCGACCAACTCGAAAAGATGGGGCACGGCGTCGTGATGACCGTGGGAAAGGGCGGCGTCGGCAAAACCACAATCGCTTCTGCCATCGCCATCGAACTGGCCCACCGGGGGCACCCCGTGCATCTCAGCACCACGGACCCGGCGGCTCACGTAGCGGCGACGGTCGGCGGTTCCGTTCCGAACCTGTCGGTGAGTCGAATTGATCCCGCCACTGAAACTCGCCAGTACACAGAGGCCGTCCTGGCAAAATCGGCGCCTCAACTGGACGCACAGGGAATGGCATTGCTTGCGGAGGACTTGCGATCGCCCTGTACCGAAGAGATCGCAGTCTTCAGCGCATTCGCGCGGGTCGTAGCAGAAGGGCAACACGGCTTCGTCGTGCTCGACACCGCTCCGACCGGGCACACAATTCTGTTGCTCGATGCGGCCGAAGCCTACCACCGCGAGGTGACGCGCACCCTGAGCGATCTGCCGGATGCCGTGCGCCAACTTCTCCCCCGCCTTCGAGACCCCGGTTTCACGCGTGTTCTGCTCGTCACATTGCCCGAGGCGACTCCCGTTCACGAAGCCGCGCGGCTGCAGGACGACCTCCAGCGGGCTGGCATCAAGCCGTACGCCTGGATCGTCAACCAGAGCTTCGCGGGCGATGGATTCCGCGATCCGGTCCTGGTCGAGCGTGGCTCGCGAGAGGCTCCGTACATCGCGGAAGTGCGTGATCGCCTGGCAACCCGATTCGCGGTCATTCCTTGGAAGCCCGAGCCTCCCGTAGGCCCCAAGCTGTTGCGGGAACTGGCGGGCGATTCACTGGCCTTTGCAGGAGCCTCGAAAGGCTGAAAACAGACATGGACACACCAACAAGTCCCCGGCTTTCGTTTCTTGATCGGTATCTCACACTCTGGATTTTCGCCGCTATGGCCGCCGGGGTCGGACTCGGCTACCTCATCCCTGGCGTCGTGCCGTTTCTAGACCGTTTCAGCGTCGGCACGACATCCATCCCCATCGCCATCGGCCTGATCCTGATGATGTATCCGCCGCTGGCGAAGGTGAAGTACGAGGAGATGGGACGGGTTTTCAAGCACCGCCGCATCCTGGTGCTCTCACTCGTCCAGAACTGGGTGGTCGGACCCGTCCTGATGTTTGGGCTCGCGGTACTGCTTCTCCGCGACAAGCCCGAGTACATGACGGGCCTCATTCTGATCGGTCTGGCCCGCTGCATCGCGATGGTCATCGTCTGGAACGACCTCGCGCACGGCGACCGTGAGTACGCTGCCGGCCTGGTGGCGTTGAACTCCATCTTTCAGGTGCTGTTCTTCTCCGTCTACTCGTACTTCTTCCTGGCCACCGTTCCCCGCTGGTTGGGCCTCCGGGCGGTCGAGGTCGACATTTCCATGGCCGCGATTGCCAAGAGCGTCTTCATCTATCTCGGCATCCCCTTCCTGGCTGGCATGCTCACCCGTTTCGCGCTGCAGAAAGCCAGAGGCCGCCAGTGGTACGAGAAAAAGTTCATCCCGAAGATCAGTCCCATCACCTTGATCGCTTTGTTGTTCACCATCGTGGTGATGTTCTCCCTGAAGGGAGAGATGATCGTGCAGTTGCCATTCGACGTGGTTCGGGTTGCCATCCCGCTCACCATTTACTTCGTGGTGATGTTCTTCGCGTCGTTCTGGATGAGCAAGAAGGTGGGCGCCAACTATGCGGAGGCAACCACACTCTCCTTCACGGCTTCGTCCAACAATTTCGAACTCGCCATCGCCGTCGCGATCGCCACATTCGGCATCCACCATGGCGCCGCATTCGCAGCCGTTATCGGGCCGCTGGTGGAAGTGCCCGTACTCATTTCCTTGGTCAATGTCGCACTTTGGATCAATCGGAAATGGTACGGCGGCGTGTTTACCGAAATCGATACGTGCCATACCCAACGGGCGTGAGCCATGGGAGGTCGGCACATACCGGCGTGGCCCCACCCCGGTGCCGTGTTCGGGTACTTGATCCAGCAGTGGGGCACCGCCGCTTACGCTCCGGAGATCACCGTGGATGTGGCGGCTTGGGATCGATGTTTTGAGTGCCGGGAGTTCAATTCCTGCCGGCAGCTTTCGGCCGCGAGGATCTTGCTGGAGGAGGAACAGCGCCTGATCACGCTCTACCCACGGAAGGTAATGATTGGCAAGGCAGAGGAGTTGGTCGATGGATGGCGGGCCATCGAGTCCCTCCGGACGCTCGTCAATTGCGTCTGGGCCAGACGCGCATCGATCTCTCCGTCGCACAAGGCGAGATCGAAACCGCCGGTGCTCGAACTCTACCGGCTGCTGCCGCAGATCGACTGCAAGGCCTGCGGAGAAGCGACGTGCATGGCATTCGCGGCGCGTCTGTGGAAGGGAACCGCGGCGTCGTAGACGCATAGCGGCGATTCCGCCGCGTGCTTTGCTACCATACCTCCGAAGTGTCTTGGCCCAAACACCATCCGCTAGCGCCCCGAGTCCTCTCCGCGCTGCTGCCGCTGCTGCTGGCGTTGTGCCTCGTCCGGCTCTGGCTCATGCCCTTGCCTTCCAGCTTCTGGCTCGATGAGATGGCCACCGTCTTTGTCGCGCAGCACGGCTCCGGTCACCCGTCGCTGGCCGACGCGGCGCCGCAGGCCTGGCGCTCCTTGTACTACCTCGTCATCCGCATGAATGGCGCGGTCTTTGGGTACTCCGAGGTGGCCACTCGCCTGCCGTCCATTCTGGCCATGGCCGCGTTCCTCGTGCTTCTGGCCGGCCTTGCGCGGCGGCTGATTCATCCCGAAGCCGCGTGGTTCGCAGTCTTTGCGTGCCTCGCTCTGCCCGGCCTGAACTACCAGGCGGCCAACGCGCGGCCTTACGCCCTGGGCATGTGCGTGTTCGCCGCCGCCCTGCTCTTCCTGGTGAGGTGGCTCGACTTCGGTAGATGGCGCGATGGGCTGTTGTTCGCCGCCAGTGCCGCGCTGGTCGAGTACATTCACCTGTTGTTCTGGCCCTCCTGCCTGGTATTCGTTCTCTATGCCGCCGCGCGCGTGGCCCGGGGCGAGACTCCCGTGAACCCGAAGCGCGCGGTTTTGGTCTTCGCCCTTTGCGCCGCCGCGCTGCTGCCGGTAGCGGCGCAGACGCTCTCTTTGCTGCGCGAGGCGCGCGCGCACGTCATCGCGCCCCTGCCGTCGCTCTGGCAGTTTCTCCGCTCTCTGGAACTGACGCTCGTGCTGGGATGCGCCGCCGCCCTATGGCTGATCGCCCGCGCGCGGCGCTGGCGGCTGCTCTCCATAACCACGATCGTTCTCGTCGCCGCCTGGTGGCTATGCCAGCCCGTCCTCCTCTACGCCTTTTCCTGGCTGACCGGCGACGCCGTTTTTGTCCCGCGCTACCTGCAACTGGCGCTGCCCGGCGCGGCGCTCGCCTCCACCGCCATGGCGGCTCTGTTCATCCCCGCCGGCGAGTGGCGGCGCATCTCTGCCATATTCGCCCTCGGCGTGCTTCTCTTTCTGGGACAATGGCGCGAGGCTTGGCCGCGTCACCACAACTCCGATTGGCGCGCGGCCGCGCGCGCCGTCAACCAACTCGAAGCTGCCGGTGAGATCCCCGTGATTTGCCCCAGTCCGTTCATCGAGGCCCGCCCGCCGGCCTGGCGCCCCGACTACCCGCTGCCCGGATTCCTGTACGCGCACCTGGCGGTCTATCCCATTTCGGGGAAGATCTACCTGTTTCCGTTCGAGAGTTCGCCCCAAGCCGAATCCCAAGCGGCCGCGCTCTCCCGCTCGCGCCGTTTCCTGATCTACGGCTGGCAACCGCAGGTGAACTTCTGGCGGGATTGGTTCGCGCGCCGCCCCGAATTCGCCACTTGGCATCAGCGCCGCCTGGGCCCCTTCGCCGACGTGGATGTGGTAGTGTTTGAAGCGGCGCCGAGTTGACAGACGATGTCCTGCCCCTACTTCTATCCCGTGGAACCGCGGGCCTCCACTGCGATTCTGCCGCTGGGCGATCCATGGGCTGGCATCTGCCGCGCTGTCCCCGATCTGCCCTGGCAGCCCGACGAAGCCGTACTGGCGCGGCTCTGCAACCTCGGTTATGCCCGCGGAACATGCGCCCGCTTCCCATCCGGCGACGGCCCCGACGCCGTGCGCTTTACGGTCTCGCGCGACCAGGGCGCTTCCCTTCGCATCTACTACGTCATGGAGCGGGATCACCATCCGTTCGCTCACGGGCCGCTGGATTATTCCGTGGCTTCGGGAGCGTTCGTGAATCCTCCTGCCGGAGAAACTGTAAGCCGCCAGGCGCTGGCCTATGTCGAAAGCTATCTGCGCCGAAAACGGCGGGTGGAATGATGCAAGCCAAACCGGTACGCGAATCCGTGTCCGAATACTCCGAGCTGGCGCTGCCCAACGACGCCAACGGCCTGGGTCACGTCCTCGGCGGAAAGGTCATGCACCTGGTGGACGTGGCGGGCGCCATGGCCGCCATGCGGCACGCCCGCAAGCCCGTCGTCACGGCTTCCGTCGATAGCTTGCAGTTCCTCCACCCGGTCCATATCGGG
>Ga0182027_10014833_pt1 | contig 10757 bp, 8 predicted proteins | sample 712E1DmetaG_FD_121300 | JGI IMG/M metagenome (GOLD analysis project Ga0182027, IMG submission 121300) | Permafrost microbial communities from Stordalen Mire, Sweden - 712E1D metaG (Illumina Assembly) | ecosystem: Environmental > Terrestrial > Soil > Wetlands > Permafrost | place: Sweden...
TCAGGTCGGATTGGTGAAATAAGCGTGCATTTTCAATGGCCACTGCAGCCTGGGCAGCCAGCGCCGTAAGCAATTGCATGTCATCGCGGTCGAAATCACCTTCTTGCTTATTGATTACTTCGAGGACACCAATCACTTTGTCTTTGGCGATAAGCGGGAATCCGACCAGCGAGTCAGTTGAAAATTGGATTGCCTGGTCAATGCCTTCAAAATGACGCGGATCATTGCGGGCATCGCTGACATTGACCGCCTGTCGATGGCTGAATACCCAACCGGCCAGGCTGCCTTCTACCGGTACTGGCATCCCCTGCATTTGGGGCTGCTGCGCAATATTAGTGGCTGTTTGAAAAAAGAGCTGCTGGCATGTTTCATCGTAGAGTAAGATTGACCCCTCTTCAGCCTGACTGATCTCTGCTGCCACCGCGACGATGCGCGCCAGTAACACATCAATATTAATCGTCGAAGTGAGATCGCGGGCGATCTCGGTCAGGCGGAGAAAGCGCTGAAGCAAATCGGGTGAAGACACAAGGGTATTATAATTCAATCATGTCAATTGTAGAGCAGGTCGGAAAAGTAGCTGAACAGGCGTGTGGCCTGGAAAAACAGCGTACCGTGGTGGTAGGAGTATCCGGTGGAGCAGATAGCCTCTGTTTGTTGGATATCCTCCGCCAGTTAGGGTATCCCTTGATTGTGGCGCATTTTGATCACCAACTACGCCCCGAATCCGGAGGAGATGCTGCCCAGGTGGCGAAAATCGCCAGTGAGATGAACCTGCCATTCAAATGTACGACTGGAAATGTAATCGGTTTTGCGGCAGAAGAAGGATTGTCTACCGAGGAAGCCGCGCGGGTTTTGCGTTACCGCTTCCTTTTTGAGCAGGCTCGCGTGTACGATGCTCAAGCAGTCGCTGTGGGACATACCGCTGACGATCAGGTGGAGACAGTGCTAATGCACCTGCTACGCGGAAGCGGACTGGCCGGCTTACGCGGGATGAGCTATCGCCACATCTTGCCTGTTTGGGATGCTTCAATACCGGTGGTACGCCCATTGTTGGATAACTGGCGTGAGGAGACGCATGCTTACTGCCATGCTCATAATCTAATTCCAGTCGAAGATGCCAGTAATCAAAATGATGTATATTTCCGCAACCGTCTGCGCCACCAATTGATCCCTACCCTTGAAACGTATAATCTGCAATGGCGCCAGGTGATGCTGCGCACCAGCCGGGTGTTAGCCGGAGATTATGCTATTATCGAGGCTGAGACAGAAAGAAATTGGGCAGAGGTGGCGCATTCAGGTGAAGGTTACGTGGTTTTTAATCGGAATGCCCTGCTTTTGCTTCTACCTGGATTACAACGCAACCTGATAAGACATGCGGTGGGGTTGCTACGCCCTGGCTTGCGCGATCTGGGTCTGGAAACAGTCGACCGTATACTTGCTTTTGCACAATTCCCAACGCGGAGTCGTAAGTTGGAGATTTATGGAGGATTAAATTTACGCGTCGAAGGGGAAAGCCTGTACCTGGAAATCCATGCGGCGACATTATCCGGCAAGGAATGGCCGCAGATTCCTGGTGGATACCAGGCTGAATTACCGGTGCCAGGCGAGATTTTATTACCGGGCGATTGGATGATTAGTTCAGCCATTCAATCTTCATCCGATTTAATAGCAGAGTCATTCCGTAGTAATGCCTCTGCATCTACTCCGCGTGATATATCTCAAGGTAATGAAATTATTATGAGGAATTACGAAGGCTGGATAGATGCCGACATGGTAAGTTTGCCTTTGGTGGTGCGCCGGCATCGTTCAGGAGAGCGTTGGTCGCCGTTAGGAATGGCATCGGGGTCGATTAAATTGTCGGATTTCTTCATCAATAACCGGCTTCCCCAGCCGGCGCGGGAGGGATGGCCGGTAGTTTGTTCGGGAGATGAAGTTGCCTGGTTGCCGGGGTTTCGGCCCGGGCAGGCCTTTCGTGTTCGCGAAGAAACTCGACGGGTTATACATCTAAGGATGAAAAAGGGATTTTAATGACTTTTGAGGCGGCTATTTCGGTGAAGGGGTTGACCAAATGATGGTAGTACTACGGCAGCGCCAGCTCATAATCTTTGCGGCACGATTAAAAAATTTAAATGCCTAAGCGCTCAATATTCTCGCGCAGGACACTGGCTGATTTTTGCAAGCCGGCAATTTCGATTTGGTTGAGAGAGAGATTTAAAAATCGTTCCACACCATTACGAGCCACCACACATGGGAGGCTGAGATAAACATCGCGGATATCATTGAAGTCTTCGACCAGAGAGCTAACAGAAAGCACGGTGCTTTGATCGCGCAGTATGGCTTCGACGATACGAAGCAAGCCATTGGCAACGGCGTAATAAGTTGCCCCTTTACGTTGTATGATCTGATATGCAGCGTCTCGGGTCCGGGTGAAGATTTGCTCGAAGATTTCGGCGTGATACTCGCGACAGTTAGCCTTGCAATACTCCTGCAACTGCATACCGGCAATATTGGCTAATGACCAAACAGGCACTTCACTATCACCGTGTTCGCCAATAATAAAGGCATGAACGCTGCGCGCGTCGACGCCAGCATGTTCGCCAATCAGATAGCGGAAACGCGCCGTATCCAGAATCGTACCCGAACCGATCACGCGTGAAGCAGGCAATCCCGAAATCTTCCATGAAGCATAACTCAAGATATCCACCGGGTTCGTGGCGATTAATAAAAGCCCATCCGGGTTATAACGGACAACCTCGGGAATGATCTGCTTGAAAATAGAATAATTACGCTGCACCAGATCGAGGCGAGTCTCGCCGGGCTTTTGCGATGCGCCGGCGGTGATGACACTGACCACGGCGCCAGCACAGTCCGGATAATCGCCAGCCCAGATGCGGGTGGGGTGTGCTAAAGGCATAGCATGGTTTAAATCCATAGCTTCACCTTCTGCCTTGGAATGGTTGGCATCGATCAACACGATCTCGCTGGAAAGACCGCTTTGTAATAATGCATAAGCAAAAGTGGCGCCCACATTTCCAGCGCCAATAATGGCAATTCGGGTCATATTTTTACCTCCTTGAATGGTAATTGGGATTAGCTTCCTTGAACATGCTTGCTTATCTTTACCCAACGCAGGCTGACGGCGCTCAAAGCGAATAATACAGCGAATGCGGAAAATAGGGCGAAATAACCCATGCCAGGCATGAAATTGTTAAGATAGTCGGCAACGGGACCGCCGATACCAGCGCCGATGATTCCAGCGCCAGCGCCGGCCAGGTTAGAAACGCCCAAATAGCGCCCGGCTTCACCTGGAGGAACCAGATCAGTGCCTAATGCCCAATTGGCGGTATTGAACAGGCCGGTGGCTATTCCGAGAATAATGCCGGCGATATAAATCAGGTTCATATTCGCAATCCAGACGGTAGTAAGCAGTACGATGGCGCCAACTGCTGCGAGCAATCCGCTTAACCCGATCAGACGATTGCGACCGAAGCGGTCTGAAAGCCAGCCGCCAGGTAAAGCGGAAGCCAGGAGAAAGATGCCAATGAAAATCATCAATGTTCCGGTTCTGGAAATGGCCGCTTCATTCGTGATGTTGAAAACAAACTTGAGAAAATAGGGGGCTATGCCTTGAATGGAAGTGATCGCCGCCAGGAACATCAGCCGGTTGACCACCCACCAGGTGAAATCGGGCTTTTGTAGGATTTCTTTGCCTAATGTGGCATAACTTCCTCCCCATACGCCAGCCACTACCGCGACAACCATCGCAACGACCACACCTACACCCACAACAATTGCCCAGGCGGTAGTAGATCCGGTGAAAGGCCAAGCGATCAACCCAACAAGCCCACCAACAATCCCGCCACCCACCAGGCCGGCGATGATCCCGGCCAATAAACCGGCCAACATTCCTAACACACGCAGCATTGTGGGCGCGAGGGGGGCAGTGGGCGCTTCGGTGAGCGGTTGTTCTTTAACCAGGACGATGGTAAGCAACATGGTCACCAAAAGCGCCGCGCCTGTAGAGATCACTGCCCAGGTGAAATGCCCGGCGCCGATCAATTTAGCTACGGTAAAGCCCATCAGGACGATGGGAAGCAACTCCAGGATAGCCTTAACACCCGATGCCACACCGCGCTGATTTTCAGGGACCAGGTCAGGAATTAATCCTTGTAAAGCGCCGTGGGATATGTTGCCGGAAACCTGGATCAGCAAGATAGCCACTAAAAGAGCCCAGTAGTTCCAGGATAGAGCGATAAAAGCGAGAAAAACCAGGTCGAGGAGAACGCCAACGAAAATAAAAGGTCGCCGCCGTCCGAAGCGGGATGAGGAGCGATCGCTTAGTAAACCTACCGCGGGTTGAACCAACATGGCGATAACCAAACCGGCCAGGCGCATTTCGCCCAGTGCAGTATTAAGGATTATGGCAGGTACGAAGATGGCTACCAGGTATGGCATGAAATAGTTGCCTACGGCGTTGTTGCGGATGTTGAGGCCCAACCAATACAGGTTTATACTGATAAAGTCGTACCACTTTAAGGACTTCATTTCTCTACTTCATCCTTTTCTCCTGCAAGCTGCCTGAGTTTAAGGCTGATCTCGCGCCATTGGATCTTGGAAACACCCAACTTCTGCCTGATTTTCTCCTTCTCTAAACCGCTCTTCATGTCCTGCAAGGCTGATGTCCAGCGACACATATCAAAAGAGAGATGTTTATCTAAACCGGCTTCTTTGCCCAGATCTTCTAAAAGATATTCTAACCGGCGCTGTGACCAGGGAAAAACTTTTTCGGCTGGTGTATATTGAACCAGATATTCGTCATATGCAGGGATCCATTCTGAAGGGATGGCTATCTTACGCTCTTTATAACGATTCCGCGGAGCAGCATAGCGCACAAATAAGATTGGCCCATCAGGGGTTTCAAGATCAAGGTGATTCATGTTGAGCGAAAGACACTCGCCTTTTTTAATCGCCGTGGAGAGCAGTAAGAAAAGTAATGTAAAAGGGCGGGCATCTGGTTTCTTCGCTTTGCGATAGCCCTCGGCTACTTTTAGGACTCGTTCGACTTCATCATCGGTCAGCACTTGAGGTAAAGGGCTAATCACAGATTGCTGTAAAACCTTTTCTGCGGGATCCATCACCAATGCACCCCCATGATGAAGCCACCGGAAGAAAGATTTCAAGGCTGTAATGCGCCGAGATAAAGATTTAGGGCTGCATGGAACACCGCGCTTGGTTTGCAGCCACTGAATAAAACTGGTTAAATCGCGCGTGGTGATGGAACCCAAGCGTGTATCAGGAGAGAGATAACCGGCTAACAGGAGCATGTCCGCCGCAAACGCCTTGATTGTGTGAGGTGAACGCCCCTGGTCTTGCAGAAACATCTGCCAGGCCTGGATGGTGGGAGGTAGAAGAGTTGCAGAAGTTATATGGGCCGAAATAGGAGAAACAGGTTCAGGGGGCATAAGCTCATCCTTATAAAACTTGGCGCTTGAGTGCGCATAGTCAGGTTACTTGACTCAAGTTTAGTAGGAAAGTGGAGAATTGTCAAATTAAAACAGATGAGAATTTCGCTTGGGAGTGGAGCCTAAAGAATTACAATTACGGATAAAGGAACTGGCGAAGGACATTCTGGATTGCACCAGGAACCGGGAGGAGTACCCGGGCGCCATCGGCGGTTGTCCAATCGTAAACTTCATTATATCCGATAGAATAACTGCGGACTGCACTACCGTCACCGATTAACGTGACCAGGGGCAGCAGGGAAAGCATATCATTGAGAGACATATCCGTCTCTACCACACTGTGGAATTGTGCGTAAATCTGAGCGGCGTGGGTGATGGCTCCCATACTGATGAGACGGCGAAAAATAGCCAGGGCTACTTCCTCTGCGCGGCGACCCCGATCAATATCGCTGGTGGAATAGCGTGAACGCACATACCACAAGGCCAAAGCAGAATTCATGTGTACTATACCGGGGCCTACGCTGCATTTTTCGCCATGTCCGGGAACGTTACAACTATCGGTCAAATTTTTAGCAGCATTGACATCAATACCCCCCAACAGGTCAATGATTTTGGTGAATCCGTTAAAATTGGTCAGCACATAATGATTAGGGGTGACGCCGAAATTACTTTGGAAAGTAGCTTGAGTTTCAGCGAAACCACCAAATTCCTGGCTGGCGTTGATCCTTTGCATACCGACTCCAGGCAGCATTACCCATAAATCGCGCGGGAAAGAGATCATACTCACCGTTTTTTGTTGGGGGTTAATAGCTACCCACACGATAATATCGGTGCGAAAGGATGGGTCGGTAGAACGTAAATCTGAACCAAGGATTAAGATGTTGACCAACCCTTTGGGCATGGGCAAGGAAGCCACTGTTGGAGTAATGGTCGGTTGCGGCGATTGGGTTGTACTGAAAGGCGTCTCCGCCGTGGGGATTAACACAGTTTCGCTCGGAGTCGGTGAACTGAGGTCTGGTTGGAAGGCGGTGGGAGTGGGTAACGCGTTGGGATCATCCGTGGCTAAAAGGATAGGATCTTCACTTTCCTGAGAAGGAAGATCAGTAGGAGTTGCTGGCGCAAGAGGCAGGTTGCAGGCAGTTAGCAGCAGAATAAGCAAAAGTGAAATGCTGATAAGGCGGAATCGCATGTGGGTTATCTCTTTAGGGTCGGCGGTTATGGATAGGCAGGGCCGGTAGGGGCAACAGTCGGTGCAGGTGCGGATGTTCCGGTGGGAATTTCTGTCGGAGTTGTTGTATTTGCGGGAATTGTTGTATCTGTGGGAATTGCTGTAAATGTACCTGTCGCAGTCATAATGATGGTATGGGTTGAAGTTAAAGTCATTGTGTGAATGGCTGTCTGCGTTGGTGTTAGGCTATAGACCGGTGACAATGTCCGTGAGGGTGTGATGGTCGGAGTGGCTGGTGTTGGAGAGAAAGCGAGGGTGGCTACGTTGGGAACATAGATTCGACTACCCGCTAACAGCAGAGTAGAACCATCCATGCAATTTGCTACCTGTAATTCGTAAACAGAGACTCCATAAGCCCATGCCAGGTGAAATAGGGTGTCGCCTGAGCGAACCGTATATAGTATCCATCCGTAAGGAGGATTGCCGCATACAGCCTTCGTCAAGGTTATGGTAGGTGTGAAAGGCAAAGTCGGAGAAGAGGTCGCGCTGGGACTTGGTGTTGGAGTATTAGGCGGAGGTAAGTAAATGGTTGTATTGGGTAATAAAGTTCCGACCACCATACAATTAGCCTGCATGATTTTCTCTTTGGTGGTGTTATATTGGGTGGCTAAACTTTCTAGAGTGTCCCCATGACGAGTTGTATAAGCCTGCCAACCGGCCGGCGGCGGACAGTTGGTGGGTGGAATCGGGGTTGGCGTGATGGTGGGGGTGCTGGTTGGCTCGAGGGTGAGTGTAGGAGAACCTGCCGGAACAGTCGGTCGTTCAAGAGTGGGCTGCTGGGTTGCCGATGGTAGCAGGGCAATTATTTTAACGGCTTTGGTCTCAATTAATGTCAATGAGAAGCTGCCTAAAATAATCCCCGCAGAAAGTAAAAGAGAAACCAGGCCACCCAGCAGTTCTTTGCGCAGGTTCATTTCTGCTAATGTTCCTCTGATTGGGTAAGACTGATCGGTAAAACAACGCTGAAGGAAGATGAATGGCCCGAATCAGAATCTACCCACATACGTCCACCTTGCGCTTCAACCAACATCTTGGTCAGGGAGAATTCGTGGACGCTGCCCAAACCCTGTATGGTGTGGTCTTCATCCGGTCCAATGCCAGAGAATAAACTTTCCAGGTCCGCATTGGGAATACCGCCTCCCCCATCTTTAACCAGAAAATGAAAGAAACGATGATCGGGTGTCTCTTCTTGGGTGCGAGCTTTAAACTCGATCACACCGCCAGGAGGGGTGACCATAAGCGCATTTTGTAACAAATAATCGAGAATCTGTTTCAGGTTGTTACGATCTACCTGAATGAGAGGATAGTGTTCCGGAAGATCAGTCTCCAGAGAAATATTTTTTTCGCGTAATGCCAGTGAAATTGAAGCGATCGCTGGTTCGATGATAACCCCTGGATCGATTTCTTCGATCTTCTGGGTTACTGGTAAATTAGAAACTGTCGTTGTTTTAACTAATTCACCAATCAGGGCGCGCAAACGTTCAATTGTGGCTTTGAGTTTTTCTACCTGGCGGGGCTGCACAACCTGCTCGTTAGCGGAGAGAAGATTAATTTGATTGTTCAAAGAGACAACACCCTGGCGCAGCTCCTGGGCTAAAGACTGCAAATTTTCATCCGGCTCACTTGAAGAAGGTTGACCATTACTAACCTTTTTTTCTAGGGCCATGATGCGTATGTTGGCATCAGCGAGTGAGTTTTGTAAGCGCGCCACTTGCGAGAGGGTCAAGCGAAGATCTTTTTCAAGTTGAGCTGTCTCAGCGCTAATAATGGGGGGTGTGATCGTCAGGCTGGCGATGCGCAATTGTTCATTCTCCGCGCGTAACTGTTCAAGCTCGATCTGAGTCTCTTTTTGCATTGCCACCAGGGCGTCAACATCTGAGTTTGGGAATGGAACCTGTTGGTGCAAGGTGTCGATTTGTTGATGTGCAGCTTGAAGCTCCTGGCGGTTTTGTTCGTTTTCTTTGCGAAATATATTGGCCTGCTCCGTATGCTTTAATATATTGGTTAAGCTTTCTGCCAGGCTTCCCAGGTAAGTCTGGTCTTCAGTGCTCCAGGCTCTGCTGGAATAAGGTGAGAGGAGCAAGATACCTCCGATTGGATCCTGGTTGGGTAAGGTCAGCGGGACAGCCAACAAATTACCCGGGGAGGCCAGGCCAAGAGTTTCGCTAAGGGTTTTCATATCTGGAGAAGCAGTGTGGTTAGCCGGCAAACGCACACTCCGCCCCTTCAATAAGGCATTTGAAATCAACGGCAAAACATTTCTGGGCAGCATGTGGGATGGTAAAACTTCTTCACGGATTGCGTCGTATCCACCTTCGATATCAAGCTGACCATCAACATTCGGGGCTGAAACCAATAAACCTAAATCGGTTTGCATGATCTGACTGACGGCGCGAATGACTGCCTGGTGAAGTTTACCGGGGTCATCTTCTTGCGCCAAATCAATTAATGTGCGTACTGTCTTAGGGTCACTACTATAGCGCTGTTTGACCGCTTCAGAGGGTTGTTTGTCTGGGGTTGGAAGGGTGGAATCGGCCTGTTCAAGACGTTGGGGCAAGGTGATTAATAGTGGGAAGGTAATAATCTGCGCCAGGCGGATTGCCGGGGCGAAACTACCGTTCGCTGGCGGTAAGAGCAAATGGGCCAGTATACCGATGCTCATAACGGCTAAAATGTATAAACCGTTACCCCAACGATCGGGATGTTTGATGAGCAAAAAAGCAATTCCAATCAAGCACAGAACAAGGCCAAAAATGCACCAGGCCTGGTCGAGCCAGGATGCATTGAAGGGGAGTGCATTATTAGGAACATTCCAAAAACTTACCGAGAATAAACCGGCAATGATCACTACAACCGAGAGCATAAAAGTCAGCGCATCGATCCAACGGACAGGCTCGGGGAAAGCCCACAGCCAAATGATCCAGACCAGGCTAAATACAGTGAGGGCCCGATCAAGAGGTGGGAGCGCCTGTTCAAGGTTCCCTACACCTTGCCAGTAAAGACCACTGGCGGCTAAAAAAGCCAATTGAAAGAGTAATAACACAAACAATCCACTGGCCTGGCGATTGGCCTGGGCTTTGTGTGCACCTTTCCAATGCATCAAACTGCCTTGCAGCGCGGCGGCAAAGGTAAAAGCCAGAACCAGGTTATAGATTAACACCCCCGGTGTCGAAGTTAAGACATCAAAAATGGTTTGGATGAAATTTCCCATAGTCAAATCCCTGTGCTCTGATTATAGCACGGGCTTTTAATCTGGCAAGCCAAAGAGGTTGACAAATCACGCATTTTAGGTAAAATATAAGTCACCAGCCGAAGTGGCGGAATTGGCAGACGCGCTACGTTCAGGGCGTAGTGGGTGTACGCTCATGTGGGTTCAAATCCCACCTTCGGCACACAAGACAAGAAAAGGATAGATAGAATTGCGATAACAGGAAACTCCTTACCCAGAGGGGTTTTTTGTTTAAGTCATTGGTGTAATTGTTGCAACGAGTGTGCCAGGTCTTGAATCATTGCTTAAAATCGGGTAAGATAAATAAACTGGAAAAGCATATGAAACCATTTCGATTTCTGGACAAGCGGATTTTGTTGGTAGCAGGGGTGATCATCCTCATCTTGTTGATGAGTGATTTCTCCAACCGGGTGAGTGAAGTGCGGCGCATGGATGTACAGAAAGCGACGATCAGCATTATTAACACCCAACTTGTGGCTACTGAGCAGGATGTGCAGGCTGAAATTATTTATGCGACTTCAGCAGCAGCAGTGGAGAAATTTGCCCGTGAAGATATGAAAATGATAAAAACAGGCGATCACCCCATCGTGCCCATGGCGCCCGCAGAAAACACCCCGGTGCCAACCCCGGTGATATCTTCTACGGAGGAACCGGTGGCTAATTGGGAGGTTTGGTATGCTTTATTTTTTCATCACTAAGCGAAATCCAGGCGGGTATAGAAGCGCTGCGTAGTAATATTAAAACGGGTTTCAAATAACCCTACCAAAATGAGAGTGGTTGTGGTAAAATCATCTTTACTAATGCGGGGTAGAGCAGCGGTAGCTCGTCGGGCCCATAA
>Ga0182027_10014834_pt1 | contig 10756 bp, 9 predicted proteins | sample 712E1DmetaG_FD_121300 | JGI IMG/M metagenome (GOLD analysis project Ga0182027, IMG submission 121300) | Permafrost microbial communities from Stordalen Mire, Sweden - 712E1D metaG (Illumina Assembly) | ecosystem: Environmental > Terrestrial > Soil > Wetlands > Permafrost | place: Sweden...
AAAAGGAAAATCGGCGGCGGCGCGCCCCGTGCGCCGGTTGGCCGACCCGGGGGCAGCGCCTGGCCAGGATCCGTCGGAAGACCGGCGCTCCGGCGACCGGTGGACGGGGCGCGGGCTCCGCGCGGGCTCAGCAAACCACGGCCGGGAAGGTCCGGCTAGGGTTCCACCCCGGCGCTGACCGGCAGCTCATCGAGGACGGCGTCGAGCGAGGTGGTACCGAGCGCCTCGCGCACATGGCGCGCCAGCCGCTCGTGATACATCCGGAGCACCGGATCCACCTCATCGAGGGGCTGGCCACTCGGGTTCTCTCCGTAGGCCTCAAACTGCTGCTTGAATTCGAGCAGCGTCATCTGCCCCAGGGGACGGCGCGGCTGGTAATGGTAATCCAATGACGCCTGGCCCTCGTCCGGCGGAATCGCTGCGATCAGGCCCAGGTCGACCAGACGGTTCAGGCTTTCGTTGAGAATCTGCGTGGGCACCTTAATCTGGCGGCCAAGTTCCGAGGCGGAGCAGGCGGGCTGGCAGTTTTTGAAGCGGCGGCAGATGAGCAGCAGGACGAGCAGCGACAGCCCCTCGCGGATGATTTCACTCAGGTTGTGCCAGGCGATCTGGCTGCTGCGGTAATGGACATTTTGCACCGCGTAGCTGATCTGCCCGCCCACCAGCACAAAGAACCAGAAGACATACATGCCGAGCATCAGGATGGGCAGGAGGCCGAGGGAGCCGTAGAGGCTCTTCTGCATGACCACGCGTTTGAAGTAGAGAAAGGCGAGGTAGTTATTAAGAAAGAGCAGGGCGGCGACAACGATGGCGCCGAAGAACGCGGACCGCCACAGGACGCGTGTGTTCGGGATGTATCGGTAGAAAATCGAGAGGATGACAATCACCATCAAAGCCGATAAACCGGGGAGCATCAGCGCCAGTCCTTTCAGCAACTCGTCGCCAAAGCCAAAGGGCAGCTTCTCGATAAACACATTGAAGAAGGCGGCGGCTGACAGGGCGGTGAGCGACAGGAAAAAGAGGACGGTGCCGAGGGTGAGGATCGTCCAGTAGAACACAATCCGAGTCAGCCAGGACCGGCCCCGGCGCACGCCCCAAACGGCGTTGAAGGCGTTCTCGACCGAGGTGAACAGCTGGATGACGATGACGATCAGGGTGAGCGCGCCGAGGGCTCCAACGGCGCCGGAACGGCTGCTCGCGATGAAGCTGTTGAGCATCTGCACCACTTGCGGGGTGGCGGTGAGCTGGTCATATTGCGCCACCTGGGGGGCGATGAACCTGATGACGCCGTTGAGCGTGCGCACAGCGATCGTGGGATCGTTCTGATGGAGCGCGAATCCCGCCACCAGCATGGCGATGGCCACCAGCGGACCCAGCCCGAGCAACGAGGCATAGCTGAGCGCGGCCGCGCGCGTGGTGATGTGATTCTCGAACAGTCCAGTCCACGTGATCGAGGCCACCCGCAGGAGCGCGTAGCAACGTCCGCGCATCGGGCGGTCCCGGGTGGCGCCGGACTGCCAGATATCATGCTGCCAGAGCTGTCGGAGCGTGCGGAATTTCCCAATTGGCTTGCCCATGGGAAAAGATGCGGCGTCTCCCGGTCGTGGGGCAGGAGGCTGCCGTCAGGTCAGCACAAAATAGGCAAAGCCACCGATGCCGGCGAGACCCAGGAGCGCCGACAGCAACACGGGCAGATAGCTGAGCACGATGGTGCAGAAATACAGGCCGACCGAGCCTCCGGCGACCAATAGCGCCATAAGCGGTTGATCCTGGAGCCAGTAGATCAGACCGAGAAGACCGATGCCGAAGACGGCGCGAAACCGGACGAAGGGATAAATCGCCGTCATGCCCAGGGCGAGCAGGACCGCGCAGATGAGGTCGGCCAAACCCAGGAAGATCAGGGGATGCTCGCTCATGGCGGCCAGGTTCAGGTTCATGACGACGTCGACGTCCGGCAGGATCAATGCCGTGGCGCTGAACAGAAAAATCAGCGTGGCCGCCAGCAGACCGGCCCGGGCGGAGCTAGCCTGAACCTCCATGTAGTGCCGCCGGTCCTTGGTTTCGTCGGTGCGGCCTTCGGCGGCGGCGAGCATTTCCTGCACCGTGATCGGCCGATGCTCCTCCTGCTGCACGTTGAGCATCGCGACGTATTGCTTCGGCTTGACGCTCAGCCGTTTTTTCTCAGGAAAGACGAGATTCTTCACCCGGTCGCTCGCGGCGATGGGGGCCCATTGCTCGGTGGCTGCGTCGTAGAAGAGCGTCTCCGTATCGATGCCCCCCGTCTCACCCAATGTGATGAGCTGCTCAACCGTGAAGGGCCCGCGTGCGTCAGTATCCATGGGGCCGCGGATGTAGAACTCCTGGGTCGACATTGCTGCAGAATCTGGGGCAAACGTCGAGCTGCAGCAAGCGTGTTTTCTGCCGGCCGGGTTGAGGGCCGCTCGGCGGAGCGGGCTCCGATCACATCCGGGTGAGCGTGCGCAGGCCGAGGAGCTGCAGACCGGTTTCCAGCAGCAGCAAGGTGCGGTTGCAGAGCAGCAGGCGGCGGGCGCGGACCGGCGCCTCGGTGACCGCCACCTTGTCGGCGTTGTAGAAAGTGCTGAATTCACCAGCGAGTTCGTAAAGATACGTGCACAGGAAATGCGGGCGAAGGTGGTTGGTCGCAGCGCCGAGTGCGTCGGGAAAGCGCACGAGCTTGCGGGCCAGGGCCAGCTCTGCCGGCGTCTCAAACGGCGAGGCCCCCGCCTCAGATGCGGGATCGGCGGGACGCAAATCCAGCTTTCGAAAAATACTGTAAATCCGCGCGACGGCATACAACAGGTACGCCGCGGTGTTGCCGTCGAGGGAGATCATCTTGTCCCAGGAAAATACGTAGTCGCTCGAACGGTTTTGCGAGAGATCGGCGTACTGGACGGATCCGACCCCGACGATCTGCGCGATCGTGCGCCGCTCCACTTCGGGGAGTTCCGGGTTCTTGGCCGTGACGAGTTGGTAGGACCGCTCAGACGCCTCGGCGAGGAGCTCCTTAAGCCGGATGTTGTCACCGCTCTTCGTCTTCAGGGGTTTGCCATTTTCGCCCAGGACCGTGCCGAAGTCGAGGTGCCGGAGCCGGGGCAGCGGCCGGTTGGTTCGCTCGAACCATTTGCGGGCCGTGAGGAAGAGCTGTTCGAAGTGATCCGACTGACGCTTGTCCACGACATAGAGCACATCCGTGGCGTGTAAGCGCTCGGTGCGGTAGAGGATGGTGGCGAGATCAGTCGTCGCATAATTGGCCGCGCCGTCGGATTTCCGGATGATGAACGGCTGCGTCTTGAAGCGGGGATGCTCCGGATGAAAGACGACCTGCGCCCCCTCGCTTTCCGTAGCCAGGCTGCAACCGGCCAGCTCGCGGTAGATGGGCTCCAGCTTGTCGTTGTAGAAACTCTCTCCGAGGGTGAGGTCGAACCGGATGCCGAGCTGCTCGTAAATGTCTTGAAAGGCGGCCACGCTCACTTCGCCGATGTGCCGCCAGAGCGCCAGGTTCTCCGGATCGTGGGCCTGGAGTTTGACGAGTTCCTGCTGGGCCTCTTTCAGCACGGCCGGGTCGGCCTCGGCGGCGGTATTGCCGAGCTTGTAGAGGCGTTCGAATTCCTCGAGCGCATCGCGCGTGAGGGCGGCGGGGTCGAGGAGGCGTTTGTGCGCCCAGATGAGTTTGCCGAACTGGGTTCCCCAATCGCCGATATGATTGTCGCGGATGACGGTTGCGCCGCTGAACTCCAGCAACCGGCAAACCGCCTCGCCGATGACGGCTGACCGGAGGTGTCCCACGTGCATCTGCTTGGCGGTGTTCGGAGAGCTATAGTCTACGACCACGGTATGATCCTTTTCAGCCGCCGCGGCTCCGGCGGCGAGCGCAGCGCGGGTGCCATGAGCCGCGATCCAGGCAAAAAGAGCAGTCGGCTTCAGTCGAAGATTAATGAAGCCCGGTCCTGCCACTGAAACGTCGAAGAGCGGTGCTAGATCGCCCAGTTGCTCGACCAGAGCCTGAGCGACGGTGCGCGGATTCTGCCGTTGTTGTTTGGCATAAGCGAGAGCACCGTTGGCCTGGAAATCCCCGTGGACGGCATCCGCTGTTCGAACTCCGGGCACAAAACCGGTTCCGGTCAATCCGGCGCGGCCGGCAGCGCCCAAGAGAGCATGGTCGAGGGCAGCGACAAGATCGAAGCTGAGGTCCATCTGGTCACTCAACGAAGCGTCTGAAACCGTCGCAAGCGCATAATTGATCGAAGGTTGTCGCAGGAGGGACGGGCGATCTGAAGGCCGCTTTCGTCCCAAATGTCGCCGCCAAGATGGGTAAAATTGTCTCGACAAACAGGATAGATTGTTTTTTGTGATAAACTTTTACCGCCAACGGCCACACTAGATAAGTTCCATGACAAGCCACATGAGAAAGCGTCTCCTGCCATCGCGCAGATTCATCAAGCCCTCTTTCAGTTACCTGATTGAGAAGAAGCGCGATGGGGGCGAGTTTACCCAAGAGGAAATTCGATATATCATTGATTCCACGCTGGATGGAGAAATGCCACAGCACCAGCTGGCGGCGCTTCTCATGGCGATCTATTTCGCGAACATGTCCGCGCAGGAGACGGCGATCCTCACCGAGGAGATGATGCTGTCGGGCGAGGTCATCGACCTGTCGCATATCGCAAAACCGAAGATCGACAAATACTCGACCGGCGGGGTAGGCGACAAGACATCGCTGGTCCTGGTGCCTCTGGCGATGGCCAGCGGCGTCATTGTGCCCATGATGTGCGGCACTGACCAGGAGTACGTCATCAATACCCTCGATCAACTCGCGTCCATTCCCGGTTTCAAGGGTCTCCAGACCATTCCCCATTTTGTGGAACAACTGGGGCGGATTGGCGGCGCGATCGCGGCTCAGGTGCCTGATCTGGCCCCGGCGGACGCCAAGTTTTACGAGTTGCGCAAGGATACGGGAACAATTCCCAGCCTCCCTCTGATCACTGGCAGCGTGCTCTCGCGCAAATTGGCGGAGGGCTCGGAGGGCCTGGTGATCGACGTGAAGTGGGGCAACGGCTCGTTTATCCGGGATCTCGAACAGGCCAAGCAACTGGCCCGCTCAATGACGCGGGTGGGTCGCTCGATGAAGCGCCGCTGCGTCGCCCTCGTGACCGACATGAACCAGCCCCTCGGCGACACCGTGGGCACCTCGCTCGAAGTCAAGGAAGCCATCGCCCTGCTGAAGGGTGGCGGGCCCGAGGACATGAAGGAACTCGTCCTCAAACTCGGCATGGAAATCGTTCGGCTCGCCGGCGTGGCCGGTTCGACGCTTTCCGCCAAGCAGACGGTTCAGCGCCATCTGGCCGATGGTTCTGCACTGGAGAAGTTCAAGGAACTGGTCCAGGCGCAGGGCGGGGACGTCTCTTACATCGACCATCCGGAGAAATTTCCGCAGGCGAAGCATATTCGCAAGTTGCCCGCTCCGAAGCGGGGTTATGTGCACACGATCAACGCGGCCATGATCGCCCGCGGCGTCCACCTGCTCGGCGCCGGTCGGGAATTACCGCACGACAAGATCGACTACGCGATCGGCGTATCCGAAATCAAGAAGGTCGGGACCCAGGTCAAGCAGGGTGAGCCGCTGATGATGATCCATTACGACGACGAGGCGAAACTCGAACAGTCGTTGGAGTACTTCAAGAACGCCTATCGCCTCGCCCCGAAGCGCCCGACGCCTCCGCCGTTGATCGTCGAACGCGTGGCGTAGCAGTTGGTCGGACTGCGCCCTCCAAACGGCTCATCCCAAATGGCTGGCGCCATTGGGCTGAAATTGGCCGACCGTTTGGCGGTGGGTTCGAACGCAGATGAAGCGCGCATTGATTTCTCTTTTTTAAACCCGCCGATGCTGCCTCCGTCCTCCACTGCCGCCCCCGACCGCTCCACCTGGGCCAAGCCCTGGGTGCAGCTCAAGTTCGTCACATTCCAGCCGCACATCTTCCCCCGGATGCTGGGCCGGGTGTCCTCGGACGCCCGGGCGGGTGATCTGGTCGCCGTGCACGACCGCAACGGCCATTATGCCGGCGCCGGCCTCTTCCACCCGCGCGCGAAAATCCCGGTGCGCGTCGTGTGCCATTCCAGCGAGCCGGTGGGCGAGGAGTACTTTGAACAGGCGCTGCGGCAGGCCGTGGCGCTGCGGCGCGACTGGTTCAAACTCGATGAACAGTCCGACGCGTGGCGCGTCGTGAATTCCGACGGCGACGGGCTCAGCGGACTGACAGTCGACCGGTACGGCGATGTCCTGTTCTGCGACGTGGCGAGTCTCGGCATCTTCCAGCGCCTGCCCCGCTTGCTGCCGTTGTTCCATGAGCTGTGCGGAACGAAGCACACGCACCTCTATGTGGACCACGACTTCGGCAGTCTCGAGGGCATCAAGCCGTCGTTGATGAAGGAAACCACGGCCACGGCGCCGGCCAAGGTGCGCATCCGCGAGCACAACGTGCGCTACGAGGTCGATTTTGTGGAAGGACACAAGACCGGCTTCTTCTGCGATCAGCGCGACAACCGTCTGCGGTTCTCCCGGCTGGTCAAAGATGCGCGGGTGCTCGATCTGTGCTGCTATACGGGCGGATTTGGGCTCGCGGCCTCCGTGATCGGCGGAGCGGCGGACGTGACGGGCATCGATCTCGATGAGACCGCGGTCGCGCAGGCCCGGCGCAACCAAAATCTCAACCAGGTGCCGCCGGCGCGCCTGCATTGGGTGCATGCGGACGCGTTCGCCTATGCGCGGCAGATGCAGCAGAACGGGGAGCGGTGGGATGCCGTCGTGGTCGATCCGCCAAAGTTCGTCCTCACCCGCGACGGCGAGGGGCATTGGGAAGGCCGCCGAAAATACGAGGATCTCAACCAGCTGGCGATCAGTCTGGTCAAACCCGGCGGTCTGTTGGTGACGTGTTCGTGCTCCGGCCTGGTGAGCCTCGAGGAATTCGAGGCGCATGTCATCAAGGCCGCCCACCGGCTCAATCGGCGGCTGCAATTCATCGACCGCACCGGGCCCGGTCCGGATCATCCGGTCCAGTCGAACTGCCTGGAAAGCCGCTATCTCAAGGTGCTGTGGGCGCGAGTGGTGTGAACGCGACCGCGCCGCGTCGCCGCCACCATCCTAGGCGCGGCCCAGATAGCTGCCATCGGCGGTGCTGACCTTGATCACGTCACCATTCTTGACGAACAGCGGAGCCGAGACGGTCAGGCCGGTTTCGCAGATCACCGATTTCTGAACATTGCTGGCGGTATCGCCGCGGATGCCTTCCGGGGCGTCGGTGACTTTCAGCGTGACCGAGGAAGGCAGATCAACGGTGACCGGTTGGTCGTCAACAAAGAGCACCTCGACCTTGCCGTTGGCGACGAGGTAATGCTTGGCATCGCCGATCATCGCCTCGCTCAACTCAACCGTCTCGTAGCTTTGCGGATCCATGAAGGCGAAGGCATCGCGATTGGCGTAGCTGAACTCAAGCGTGCGGCGGTCCGTCGTCAGCACGTCCATCGTCTCGGTCGAGTTGAAGCGCTGGTCGAACGAACGCCCGTTCTTGAGATTGCGGAGCTTGGTCTGGACGAAGGCACGGAGATTGCCCGGCGTCCGGTGCTGGGTTTCCATCACGAGATAGGGCTCATTGTTGAACTTGATCACCTGGCCCTTGCGGAGGTCATTGGCGGACGACATAGGTAGTGGCGGACAGCGGTTTTGATGCGTTGTAAGGGTCTGGAGTAAGAAGTCGCGTCGCGCCCTGTCAAGCCGGCCGCGGCACGATCTCCGGGCTTCCCTTTTGGCGGGCCTTCTGACACTGCGCGAAACCCATGAAGCAAAGGACCATCCTGCGGGAGGTGTCGTTGAGCGGCAACGCGCTGCATACCGGCGAACCGGTCACGCTGACGATCAAGCCCGCGCCGGTCGGCAACGGAATTGTGTTTCGGCGCATCGACCTGGCCGGCCAGCCCGAGGTGAAGCCTCGCGTCGATCAGGTCATCGACCTGGTGCGGGCGACGACGATTCAATCCGGCCATGCGAAGATTGCCACGGTGGAACATGTGCTCAGCGCCCTGTATGGCTGCGGGATTGACAACGTGTTTGTCGAGATGAATGCGAGTGAGCCGCCGATCCTGGATGGTTCGGCCAAACCGTTTGTGAACCTGATCCTGGAGGCCGAGCCGGTGGAGCAGGAGAAGGAGCGGGAGTTTTTCGTCCTGGATCAGCCGGTTTCGGTGACCCGCAACAACTCCTCCCTCATCGCCCTGCCGGCCGATAGCCTGAAAATCTCCTGCACGTCGGCCGACGACCGTGGCATTCACACCCAGCACCTGTCGCTGACCATCGATCCTGACGTCTACATCACCCAGATCGCCGCCGCCCGGACCTTCACCATCTACGAGGACATCGAGGAGCTCATCAAGCTGGGCAAGATCAAAGGCGGCAGCCTGGACTGCGCGATCGTCATCAAGGGCGACAAGATCATTTCGAAGGAACCGCTGCGTTTTCGCGACGAGTTTGTGCGGCACAAGATTCTCGACATCATCGGCGACCTGGTGCTGCTCGGCGTGCCGCTGAAGGCGCATATCATCGCGACGCGGCCGGGGCATGCGATCAACGCCGAGCTGACCAAGGCCCTCTTTGCGCGCATGGAGGAGCTTAGGAACGGGCCGAAGAAAAAAACGCCCGCCCGCCCAAAGCAGGTGCTGGCGACCGAGACTTCCCTGGATATCCGCCGGCTCCTCGACACCGTGCCCCACCGGTATCCGTTTGTGATGATCGATCGCGTGGTGGAGTTCGTCGGGGAGGATGAGCTAGTCGCGATCAAGAATGTCACGATCAACGAGCCTTATTTCGCGGGCCATTATCCGGGCAACCCGGTCATGCCCGGAGTGCTGCAGCTCGAGGCGATGGCGCAGGCGGCCGGTGTGCTGTTGTTGCGGCGCGGTTCCATGGAAGGGCGGGTGGCGCTGTTCATGAGCGCGGACAAGGTGAAGTTTCGCAAAGCCGTTCGTCCGGGTGATCAGATCGTCATCAACGCCAAATTGACCCGGATGCGCGGCAACAAAATCGCCACCGCCGCGGTCAGCTGCAGCGTGGATGGGCTGGTGGTTTCATCGTCGGAGTTGATGTTCACGGTGGTCGACGAGGGAGAAATGGAGTGAGCGGAGCATGGCCTCACAAATCCATCCCACGGCCACCATCGAACCTGAGGTGCAGCTTGGCGCTGACGTCATCATCGGCGCCTACGCCTACGTCGGCGGCACGGCGGTGGTCGGCGACGGCACGGTCGTGCACCATCATGCCACGGTCGAAGGCCGCACCCTGCTCGGCCGGCAATGCGAGGTGTTTCCGTACGCGGCGATCGGCACGAAGACGCACGATTTGAAGTTTCGGGGCGGGAATCCGGGCCTGCGCGTGGGCGACCGCAACGTGTTTCGCGAGTACGTCACCGTCCACTCGGCCACCAAGGAGGGCGAGTTCACCGTGCTCGGCCACGACAATGTCATCCTGGCCTACAGCCATGTTGCCCACGATTGCGTGATCGGTGACCACCTGGTCATGAGCAGCCAGTCCGCGCTGGCAGGGCATATCATCGTGGAAGACCACGTGAACATCGGGTGGGGCACGGGCGTGCACCAGTTCTGCCGGGTGGGCGCCCATGCGATGCTGGGCGGCCTGGCCAAGGTGGTTCAGGATGTGCCCCCGTTCATGATCGTCGACGGCAACCCGGCGGTGATCCGCTCCATCAACAAGGTGGGCTTGGAACGCAGCGGGTTCAGCCCGGCGCAAATCGAACGGGTCAAGCACCTCTACCGCATTCTTTTCCGCGAAGGCCTCAACCGCGCGCAGGCGATCGAGAAGCTGCAGGCGCACCCGGAGGCGGCCAGTGCGGAGTTCCAACGCATGCTGACATTTGCCGCCGCCAGCCAGCGGGGAATGATGCCCGGAAATTAGGGCGACTGATGCAGCAGCCATGCCGTAGGAAGGTCGCTCGCGACTGATGATCGCCCGCCCCTCGACATGCTCGGGGCCCTGAGACATCTGAGCAAGCGGGCTTCCTACACCGGCAAACCAATCGGTTCGCGAGAGCCCGCCAACCTCAATGCCGGTTCACTTCTTCTTGTAGACCGGGGCCGGATCGAACAGGCGCTCGGCGGTGTAGTGAAGTTGAAACGAGGCGTCGTCGAGGCTTTCGAGCCGGCGGTAGAAGCACGATTTGTATCCGTTGTGGCACGCGGCATTGGCGGCGCCGGTCTGCTCCACCTTGATCAGGAGGACGTCCTGATCGCAGTCGGTGAAGAGCTCTTTCACGACCTGCACGTTCCCGGATTCCTCTCCTTTCACCCAGAGCTTGTTGCGCGAGCGGCTCCAATAGGTCGCCTTCTTCGTGCTCAGGGTCTTCGCGAGCGACTCCGCATTCATAAACGCGAACATCAGCACCTGGCCGGTGTTGACGTCCTGGGTGATGCAGGGAATCAGACCGTCGGAGCCGAATTTCGGCTGCAGCGTCGTGCCAAGTTCGATTTCTGGCGTCGTGGTGCGGGCGGGGAAGGTGGTGGCGCTCATGACGGATGGTGAAGGGAAGGATGGAATGGAGAGCCGTCAGGCCAGCTGCAACAAGTATTCGTAGGCGTAGAGGCCGGTGCGGTGACCGTCGCTGAAATCGAAGCGCACCGCATAGTTGCCGATCCGTTCCCAGCCGGTCACCACCACGTCCGAATAGTCGCGGGG
>Ga0182027_10014835_pt1 | contig 10756 bp, 5 predicted proteins | sample 712E1DmetaG_FD_121300 | JGI IMG/M metagenome (GOLD analysis project Ga0182027, IMG submission 121300) | Permafrost microbial communities from Stordalen Mire, Sweden - 712E1D metaG (Illumina Assembly) | ecosystem: Environmental > Terrestrial > Soil > Wetlands > Permafrost | place: Sweden...
AGCAAATTTGAATTTAAAAAAGGGCACAACCTAAGGAATAATGGATGCCACTTAGTGGCGTCTAATGTACCATATTTGGTATAAAGGACGGTACCGCGCGGGAAGTAGTTGTAAGAAATGCTGCCCGTCTGAATGAAATTATAGTCGGCGGCGGAAGACAAGAAAATTTAGGAAATAGTGTAGGTTAAACCTATTTTTATTTGATAATGCAAAAGAAAGCGCCCCCCCCCAAAGACAGGCCGCCCTCGTCCTAAGGTCGGCAAAGACAAATAATACAAGGATTTATCAGAAAAACAATATGAAATACATTTCAAAAATTGAAATTAGCCATTTCCGTTCTTTAAACAATGCAAAGGTAACTGACCTAAAAAGCTTGAATATTATTTCTGGCAAAAATGACTCTGGTAAATCAAATGTAATACGAGCTATTGAATTGTTTTTTAGCAAAAACTCATGTTCTTTTAAGGATGATTACAATAAAGAAAGAATGTCTGGTGCCCGTAAAATTAAAGAAAAGCATGTAATCACTATTGCTTTAACCTTTACTCCCCCACCTGGTTACAGCCTACTTCCAAAACAGGTTCGCGTATCAAGGACTTGGGATAAAACTGGAGAAATGATTAATGAACGGAACAATCTTGAATCTAAGTATACACAATTAAGATTGGACAAAAAGAAGTTAGTTAGAGCAAATGCTAGCTTGTCCATGTTTTTAAATAAATTTCGATTTGTATATATTCCAGCTGTGCGGGATGAACGTTTTTTTAATGATCTTTTACAAATACTCCAACGTGAGTTATTTGCTGCTGAAGATAGAAAAGCAAATAAGAATTCTAACGGACTAAGTCACCATGCTAATTCTTTTAACCAAGAAATCGGGCGGCTTACCACTGGCTTAAACGCCCAATTTAGAACCGCAACGGGAATAGATACTCACCCTTCACTTCCTACTGCAATGGAAGATTTATTCAAAGCTTTACAAATTGACACTCATCAGGGCGAATATGTTATCCCTTTAAGTATGCGTGGACATGGTGTCAGAATGCGATATATCCCCGCTATCCTGCATCATATTTCAAATATTTCAAGACAATTTTACCTATGGGGATTTGACGAACCAGAAAACTCTTGTGAATACACACTTTGCTCTCAAATGGCATCTGACTTCAAGAATGATTATTCTAAAAAAACACAAATATTTGTAGTGTCGCATTCATTTAGCTTTATTTCCTTAAGAGGGTTAGATATTTCACGCTTTCGTGTATATAAGTCAGACGGATCTGATTGCAGTTTGGTTCAGTTAATTGAAGATGATAGCCACATTCTTGAAAATGATCTTGGAATACTATCAATGAACGATAGTTTACAAAAAGTTTACTCCGAATATCAATTAAAAGTTAATCTTATGAATGAAATGGAAACAGCGTTATCTTCCTTTAAAATGCCACTAATTTTATTTGAAGGATCAAGTGACGCTATTCATTTTGAAATAGCGTACAAGGTATTATACAAGCAAGATATATCCACAAAATATCATTTAGAAAAGCATGACCATTTACCAAACGGAGACATCGGTGGTGGCGCAGGTAACCTTTGTAAGTTTTTAACTCAATTTACATGCAAACTTGATAAAAACAAATTAGTAATCGCAATATTTGATTATGACAAAGAAGGTTTTGACCAATTCAATAGCATTTGCGCTGCTGGAAAAAGCCCATGTTTATACGAAAATATTTCCCATAAACTTAAAACTGACTATAAGGTGCTAAAAAAGAAAAATGGGCAGGTATATGCAATTTTATTGGTTCCACCTCCTAATCGTATTCAATTTACAGATGATAACCATGCTGAATATTGCTTACTAACAACAGAATTATTATATAGTGATTCTATAATTACTGAGAACTATCGCAAGTATCCAAGTAAATATGATAAAACAGTTTTTTCCTTTTCAGGGCAGAAAATTCCCTTTGCAGAGCAGCAAAAAAGGAAAGCTACTACATTCAAGGCTGAAGCGATTTCCGGGTTTAAACCTACATTTGAACTTATCGAAGAGATTTTTAAATTTTCCAAAACAGGTAGTTGACAATATGCCAAACAAACGCCAAATTCTCGAAATCCTTTCCCGTGCATTATTACTTGACATTGCCCGTTCCTTCGAGCTTCCCGGACTTACCGCAAAACCCAAAGAGGAAATACTCCTATCGATTATGGGTAAGCGAAGTATTACTATAGATGAAATTCTGCAAACCCTAAAGGTTTCTGACCTTAAAGGAATTTGCCGGGAATTCTCAATTACTGCCGGTTCGGCTGGTAAGGATGATTTAATTTCTATGCTGGTTGCAGACAGTCAAGCTGCCGCTAAAAATGAAAAAGAAAAACCTGTTGAAGCTAAACCTGAAAAGAAGGTGCGAATGCCTAAAAATGATGTTAACGGCAAACCGATAGAACAATACACACACGAGCATGAAGAACGGCTCAATAATCCGCCGGTCGGATTGGTTACACCCCAGACCGATAAAGACGGCGCGAAAAAGAAATACGAATACGATCCGCACCTTGATCCTCAATTGCAGTGGGCAGGGAAAAAAGAGCATACCAGCTTTGAAGTGCCGACGGTGAGTTTGCATGTGCATGAGAGGATTGACCCGAAGAGAATTATTGAGCAGGTGAAAAAAGTGGAAACGGCTGATTCGGTTCAGGAATCATTGTTTGCAAGTTTTGACCGGCCATTACGAGAAGCCGTTGAATTTTACAAACACAAAGAAGGTTGGACGAATCGGCTAGTTGCAGGGGATTCTTTATTGGTGATGAATTCTTTGATTGAGAAGGAAGGGCTGGGTGGACAGGTACAGATGGTCTACTTTGATCCACCTTATGGGATAAAATATGGGAGTAATTTTCAACCGTTTGTAAACAAAAAGGATGTAAAAGATGGGAAAGATGAAGACCTGAGTTCTGAACCGGAGATGGTGAAGGCTTTTAGGGATACTTGGGAGTTGGGGATACATTCTTATTTGACGTATATAAGGGATCGCATTCTAACCTCACATTCACTTCTTAAGGATGACGGCTGTATTTTTGTTCAAATCAGCGACGAAAACATACATCATGTACGAGAAATACTTGATGAAGTTTTTGGCCCTGCTAATTTTTGCGGTTTGATTGGCTTTCAAAAAACAGGTGGTTTTGCTCCAACGCTCCTATCCTCGGTATATGATTATCTTCTGTGGTATGCCAAGGATAAACCTTCAATTAAATACAGAAGAATGTTTCGCGAACGAAGTCAAGAAATGACAGATGGTGGTTATACTTGGATTGAAACACCCTCCGGGGAAAGGCGACGATTAACAAACAAAGAACTTTCGGGACAAGAACCTTTACCCAAAGGCAAAAGATTTCAGACAAGCATTTTAGTTTCCGCTGGAGCTTCAGAAAAAGGCTCAAAACCCTTCCTGTTCCAAGGCCAAGAATATTTTCCTGCGCAGGGTACACATTGGAAAACATCACAGGAAGGTTTACAATCTCTTCAAAAACGAAACCGACTAATTGTTGTTGGAAAAACACTAACTTATGTGCGATATGTCGACGATTTTCCAGTTACAGAATTTAATAATGTTTGGGATGATACAGTACGTAGCACCTATGCAGCACAAAAAGTATATGTAGTTCAAACTTCGGAGAAAGTAATCCAACGTTGCCTTCTCATGTCTACCGACCCCGGCGACCTCGTCCTCGACATTACTTGCGGCTCCGGTACTACTGCCAATGTTGCAGAGCAATGGGGCCGCCGTTGGATCACTTGCGACACCTCTCGTATTGCAATTACACTTGCAAAGCAGCGGCTGATGTCTGCAACATACGATTTTTACGAACTCACTCAACCTTCCGAAGGTATATCATCTGGTTTCAAATATATAACTGTTCCCCATATTACCCTTAAGTCTATTGCCAACAATGAGCCATCATCACAAGAAACACTCTACGATAAACCTATTATAGACAACAAGAAAAAACGAGTCTCGGGCCCTTTCACCGTTGAAGCAGTCCCCGCCCCAACAGTCAAATCTTTCGATGATGTAGAATCATCCCTATCCGGTGTATCTGACACTTCCGTTTCACGCACCGGTGAAACTCTCCGCCAATCCGAATGGCGCGAAGAACTCCTTCGCACTGGTGTGCGCGGGAAGAATGGCCAGTATATCATGTTCTCCCGTATTGAACCACTTTCGGGGACACGTTTTATTCAAGCCGAAGGCGAAACAAAATGGTCTGATGCCGGTACTAACACGGTAAAAGAAGCTTCGCAAAGTTGGAAACCGCAAAAAGTTCTCATTTGTTTTGGCCCTGAGCATGCCCCGCTTGAACAGCGCACGGTAGAAGAAGCATGGCAGGAAGCTCGACCATTCAAGCCCGATATTCTGCTTTTTTGTACATTTCAATTTGATGAAGAAGCTGCAAAAGATATTGACGAATTAAAACCAGAAGTTACAGGCATGCAGCTTCTTAAAGTGCAAATGAACGCCGACCTTCTCACCGATGATCTTCGTAAAAAGCGTTCTTCCAATGAAAGTTTTTGGCTTATTGGCCAGCCTGAAGTAGACATGAAAGAAATCAAAAAGGGCGAAGACAAAGGTAAATATCAGGTTGAAGTACATGGCTTTGATTATTACAACCCCAAGACTGGCAATGTTGAATCCGGTGGGAAAAACCAGATAGCCATGTGGATGCTTGACACTGATTATGACAATCGCAGCCTTTTCCCTACGCAGATATTCTTTCCTATGGCCGGAGCAAATGAAGGATGGGCAACGCTTGCAAAAAACCTTCGGGCAGAAATAGACGAAGAAAAGATAGAAGTTTTCAGAGGTACAATTTCTTTACCGTTTGCACTTGGTAGCCGTAAACAGGCCGCTGTTAAAATTGTGGATGATCGGGGTATTGAAAGTCTGAAAATTATTCGTCTTTAATTTGAATTCTGGAAGGCAATTATACAATGGCAAATGCAATTGATAAACTTATAGTAAATAAACCGTATATAGAGCCAGAAAAGCACTGGTATTACGAGCGTGAAACAAGATCCTTTGAACTTAAAGAGGGTCGGCGTAAAGCTGGTTATATTATCGCAACGCCCCAATCAAAAGCCTTTGATGATCCGGGGATACCTGTTGAAATTGAACTTGTAAATAAAATACGACCCCGTGTTAAGCAGTGGCGCGAAAATGGGTATGCGGGCGTAACAGGCATGACAAAACGGCTACTTGAACATTGGCAAGATCCGGAAGAACGGAAAGACCGCCGATTCTTTTTTTGCCAACTTGAAGCAATTGAAACTCTGATTTGGCTAGTTGAAGCACCCGATGCAGAAAAAGTAGGAATAAATATCCCATCTGATGGTGGTGATTTTGTGCGCTGGTGTTGTAAGATGGCAACTGGTTCAGGCAAAACGATAGTAATGGCAATGCTTATAGCATGGCAATTTCTTAATAAGGTTACAAACGGAACAGATAAGCGTTTTGCCAAAAACGTATTCGTTGTGGCTCCTGGTTTGACGGTTAAGAATCGACTTAGTGTTTTAAATCCCAATGCTGTTGGAAATTATTATGAACTTTTTAACATTATCCCACATGCTCTCTACGACAAACTGCGGCAAGGCAAGGTTTTAATTCAGAATTGGCACAGTCTACAATGGGACACCGAAGAACGGCTCGCAAAAAAGAAGAGCGTTGATAAACGCGGAGCAAAGAGCGATGAAGCCTATGTTCGTGAAGTGCTTGGTGACATGGCAAATGCCAGCAACATTCTTGTAATAAATGACGAAGCGCATCATGCATGGCGCATGGCGGGTGCAGCAAAGACCAAAGGTGTTAAAAAAGAGGAAGAGGAAGCCACAATCTGGGTTGGTGGCCTTGACAGGATACATAGGGCGCGAAACATTTTAAAATGTTTTGATTTTTCTGCCACTCCATTTGCCCCAACAGGTAAGCGCGCAGACGAGGAAGCTCTATTTCCTTGGATTATAAGTGATTTCGGCCTCACTGATGCAATTGAATCAGGTCTTGTAAAAACACCGCGTGTTGTTATTCGGGACGATAGCAAACGAACCGAACAGCTCAAATCCCGGCTTTATCATATTTACATGGACGAAGAAGTAAAGGATGATTTAAACCGTAAAGCAGAAGAAACCGAACCACTTCCCGACCTTATAACAAACGCCTATTACTTGCTTGGTAAGGACTGGCTTGAAGCACGCAAAGCATGGGAAACGGCGGGACACAAGATCCCACCTGTAATGATTACTGTTGCAAACCGTACAGAAACCGCAGCACGTATTAAATATGCCTTTGACCATCAAGAAATTCAAATACCGGAACTTTGCGACCCCAAAAGAACGCTGCATATTGACAGTAAGGTTCTTGACGAAGCTGAATCTCAAGTTGAAGCGCAGGAATTTACAGCCGAAACTGAAGGTGAAGAAGAAGGGGAACGTAAACTTTCTAAGAAACAGCAAGCGGAATTACTTCGCCAGACTGTCGATACTGTAGGCAAAGTTGGCCAGCCGGGTGAACAAATACAGAAAGTTATTTCGGTTGGCATGCTTTCTGAAGGATGGGATGCGCACAATGTAACACATATTATGGGTCTTCGGGCTTTCTCTAGTCAACTTTTATGTGAACAGGTTGTTGGCCGTGGACTTCGCCGCAATTCTTATGATGTTGGTGAAGATGGCTTGTTTGAACCCGAATATGTGAATATTTTCGGTGTGCCATTTACATTTTTACCACATGAAGGCGATGGTGGCGCACCTCCCCCACCACCACAACCAAAAACAAAAATTGAACCCGACCCAAAGAAATCTGAATTTGAAATATCATTCCCGAATATTATTCGCATTGACCATGTTTACAATCCAACTTTGCATGTGGATTTAAAGAAAGTGCGTACGCTTGAACTTGATCCATATTCAAGCATAACCGAAGCAGAACTTGCGGCAATCCTTGAAGGCAAAACAAATCCGGCAGCACTTTCGGCAATTGATTTAAAGGAAATTAATGATAAATTCCGCCTACAGACCATAATTTTTAAAATTTCTCAGAAGATTTACAATAACGAAAAGCCACTTTGGAAAGGACGTAAAGAAGCGTTTCTGATACAGCTGATCCGTATCATTGAAGATTACATAAAATCTGACCGCATCGTAATAAAACACGATCTTTTTAACCAAGACGAATTGAAAAAGAAAATTCTTATTCTTCTCAATATGAACAAAGTTGTTCAGAATATTTGGGACGCTATCAGAACAGAAAATACGCAGACTCTTACGCCTATTTTTGATTCTGAAAAACCAATTCGCTCAACTGGCGACATGCAGACATGGTACACTAGTAAACCTTGTGAGGATGTCGATAAATCACACATTAACAAAAGTGTTTATGACAGTACATGGGAAGCAACAGAAGCATTCATTCTTGATAAAAATAAGAATGTTGATGCATGGGTTAAAAATGACCATCTTGGATTTGTAATTCTTTACAATTACAAAGGTGTTATCAGTAAATATTTTCCTGATTTTATAGTAAAACTCAAATCTGGTAAGCACCTTATTCTCGAAGTCAAAGGTATTGATGACGAAAAAAACAAGGCTAAACGATCTTACCTTGCTGAATGGGTAAAAGCGGTGAATGGGCAAGGCGGTTTTGGTATTTGGGATTGTGCAGTATCGTATAGTCCGGGGGATTTGGAAAATATGATTAATCAACAAAATAGAGGTGAATAGAATGGTCATAACAATAAATGGCCCACAAAATATTGGCCAAATCCAGAAGCAATTTATCACCGGGAATCTTTTCCTATCGCCTGTTGAATATCAACGCGAAAATGCTTGGAATTATGAACAAAAAAAACTTCTTGTTGATACAGTTTTTAGGGGAATGGATATCCCAAAGATTTACCTGTGGAAAGTAGATTTTCCTACCCTTGTTTCTGGGTATCCAGACGGTGCTACAAAAGACTTATATAAGAAGATACTGGAAAAGAAACGATTAGAAAATGATGATCCTGAACCTTACGTTTACGAAGTCGTTGATGGCCAACAACGCATTAGGACATTCTTAGAATTTATGGGTGCAAAGGCACCCAATGCAACAGTTTATCGTGGGGCTTGGCAAGAGCCTTTCGAAACACTAACTGATACGCCGATGGCTAAAGGTAAGTCATATTTAAAACTTAATGCAGAGCAGCAAATTAAGTTTGATGAAAGCCCTCTTTCCGTTATGATTCTTGAAAAAGCTTCTATTGATGAAATCCGCGATATGTTTTTAAGGTTACAAAATGGTACCCCCTTGAATGCACAACAAAAGCGGGATGCCCTTGGTTCAAAAGTGGACATTATTGTACGGCAATTCGTTAGGCTTCCTTTTTTTACTCAATCTTTACCTTTTGGTAATGAAAGCTCTGGACATCATCAAATTGCTGCGCAAATGCTTTTGCTTGAATCGAACGACAAGATTGTCAGTTGTACTTCGCAAAGACTTGACAGATTTTACAAAAACCATAAGGCGTTAGTTCTTGATGAAGTACTCACAAAGCGCGCACGCAAGATTGTTGACTACCTCGGAAAAGTATTTCCCTTAAAAAACCCGCACCTTAATCGATCGTATGTTGTTAGTTTGTACTGGGTTTTTTCGCGAATTCTTAAAAACTATCCGCTCGACGATTCGGCAGTTACTCAAATACGTGAGAATTTTGAACAATTAAATCACGATAGATTGATTGCTATGGAACGAGATTACGCTAACAAACCATCAGATGATATTTATGAGGATTTAAGCTTAGCAATGTCAAGAGGTACAGATGGTCTTGAGGCGATTGAAGACCGTCATGATATTCTTACGCAATTTTTATTTAATAAAATTGTTCTCACACCATATCCAAGCCTCGATCCAATTCGTCTTTTTTCACATGAAGAAAAACTTATTCTATACCGCTTATCTAGTGGAAAATGCCAGATTGAACATGATGGTTTTATTTGTGGGAAACCTATTTCCTTCGAAGATTCTGCTGTTGACCACATTTTACCACATAGTAAACAAGGAAAAACAGAATTAGCAAATGGACGCATCGCATATAAACTTTGCAATATTGCCAGAGGGAATAGAAATGATTATAACCCCAAAACTGATTGCAATTTTCCCGTGAATTCTACTGAATCAGAATCGGCTACATCACAATGAATTCAGTGTCTTCGCTCATACTTCACTAAGTAGCTAAGAATGAGTAGACCATAGGAGGCATATTTTGTTTACTGGCTTATCTTATCCGCACATGGCGCCCCCGTTGGATTGGCTCATGGTTCAACTACTTTTTTATGATGAAATAAAGACCGTCGTTCCAGCCTCGGAAATTGCTGGTTTGCCTGAAGCGCACCGTCGTTTTTATGATTCAATTCCAGGCGCAGTTTCATTTGTTAACCCGGAAAACGAAGCCCTTTGGGGAACCGCAGAAGAAAGAAACCGTTTGGTGCGAGCACTTCAGCTTATTAAGCGTGATGTGCCCTTTAACAGTAAAAAACTTAATATTGTAATATCAAAAGATGGCTCGTCCCGGATCGACGGTTGTGCATTTCTTCATGTTAGCAAAACATCACCAGTAATTATATCGGCACTAGAAAATCTCGAACTTATTCCACAGAAATCTAATGAAATTGCAAGAAGTTTTGTTAATGCAGAAAATTGGCTTGTTGTGGAAGAAAATTCTGCGGATCTTTTAATGGGGTATTTGTCAAATACTATTTCTAAGCGATATGGCTTTTGCCCTATTACGTACAAGGATTTTCCATTCATAGTAAATTCGCTCAACGATTATGCTGTGAAACCTGTTTCGGATTCTCAATCAATTTTAGCATCCGAGATAATCAATCTTGAATTCCCGTATGAAATCTCTACGATGGGCATTGCAGATTATAAGATTCTTAGGTCTGCATATGCCGACATAAGAGTATCCTTTCATGAATTAATGCACAAATTAACGGAATTAAACAGGCTTGACAATATCAACAACTCCAAAGAATTTTACGATAGATTGAATGTAATTGTATCTGGCTTTGATGAAAACTATCGTAAGTTCAAAAATAATCGCATCATCCGTAACGTTCGTTCTTGGTCACCATGGGGCGCATCATCAATTCTAACAATCGTTGGTTGCGCCACTTTGCCAGTACCGTTCAATTTCATTATAGCTGGTGGTTCTATATCAATTGCAGCAATAGATAAAGTTCTTTCTAACGGTTTTGCTGTAGAAAATGCTACTCTTTTTAATAGGTTATCAAAACTAGAAATATCCATTTTGGCAAAAGCGGATATAAAATACCTTTTATAACTCAGCGCCTCCGCTCATCCTCCGCTCCGGCGCAAAGAAATAAGAAGGGGGGGGCGCAGAAAAGACATAAGATAAAATACGAAGACCGCCGCCGAGAAAGACATTAAACTATGGTAGCAGCCGGGCAGCACATCTTACAACACGACGCATGCAGGGCTCCCAAAGCGCCGCCCCAAATTGCCGCAATTCAATTGTACCGCATGTGTGTCCCGTTGCCCGTCATGTCGTGTCCTTCGGCACTCCGTCGGGCTGGCCGTCACACATGCTCAATAGCGGCAACTTCTGCATGCGCGGAACGTTGTAAGCAATTTTTGCGTTGAATGAAAGTGATAGGTTTGCGCCGAAAACCAAAGAAATTAAGAGAAAGAATGATCTGAAG
>Ga0182027_10014836_pt1 | contig 10755 bp, 8 predicted proteins | sample 712E1DmetaG_FD_121300 | JGI IMG/M metagenome (GOLD analysis project Ga0182027, IMG submission 121300) | Permafrost microbial communities from Stordalen Mire, Sweden - 712E1D metaG (Illumina Assembly) | ecosystem: Environmental > Terrestrial > Soil > Wetlands > Permafrost | place: Sweden...
GAGCCTCACATGCTCCTTTTTAATGTCGAGCCTGCTTAAAACATCGTCGCCGAACAAGACCTTATAGCTGGAACGCATGTCGATGAATTCGATGGGATATGTATCGAGGGACGACAGAATGTATTCTTTGGTCATGAAAAACGGCGTGGCCACCTTTTTTTTCGACCAATATGCGGCAGGAGAAAGCGCTTTTGCCAATTCGGCAATATCGTCGCGTTTCAGGACTATAACGGTATTGATATCGGAAATACCGGGCCTGTATTCATGGGTTACCGCGCTTCCGTACATCAAGACACTTGACAAATTGTCTTGGAAAGCGGTTTTATAATCGGTAACGTACTTGTCGACTATATCATTGGGATTGCGAATAATTCCCACAAATAAACTCCTTAAAATCTTCCAGAAGCACCACCGCCGCCGCTCATTCCCCCGCCGAACCCCGAAAATCCGCCCCCGCCGAACCCGCCGCCAAAACCTTTGCCACTTGACCGGCCGGATGACATAGAGGAAAGAAGCATAAAAAATAGAATCGAGCGCCCACCTCTGGTTGAAAGTAAAAATAATAAGATGACACCGGCAAAAAGCAAACCAAATGCATTGATTTTCCTCGGCCTGTTTCGCGCAGTGACCTGATAATCCTGATACGCATTACCCGAGATTTCGGCCAGGGTGGTGTTATGGGCCTTGGCAGCCAATGTTGCCAAGGCAAGTAAAATTGCTCCGCACCCTTGGTCCCAGTTTTGGTTGGAAAGCATTGGCCCGGTTTCGCGTATGATACGGCTTGCGACGACATCAGGAATATATCCTTCGGAGCCATATCCAGTTTCAATTCTTATTTGTTTGTCTTGCGTCGCAATGAGGACAAGCAGACCTTCATCAACGCCTTTTTTCCCTATTCCCCATTTTTCAAACAGCCGGGTGGCCACGTCGTTGATATCGCTGCCGTCGAGCGAGGGAGTCGTCACCAAAACCAGGGAAACCCCGATTTTATCGACAACCATGCCGGACATTGATTCGAGCGATTGTTTCACATTTGGCGACAACACGTTCGAAAAGTCGTTTATTGCGCCGAGCGGGGCCTTGTCGAGGATTGTTGCTGAATAAGAATTAAATGTAAGAAACAGGAATACGGTACTGATTGTCAATAAACGATTATATGGTATTTGATGCATGGGGCGGTTTATTTTCGTGAATTTACGGTAGTTTTAATATGCTTATTTCCTTTTGCAGCTTCTCAACCTCTGCGAAGTTTTCATCGGTGACCTGCCGGATTTTTTTTGCAAAAAGTTCCAATAATTTGAAATGCTTCGAGGTAAGTTCCTGTTCCCCTGCAATTATTGAAACGATTGCATCCAAATCTTCTTTGAACCGATAATCATGCAGAAATTCCCTGAATTGTTTTTCGGCAGCGGAAAATACCTTTTTCTCTTTCCGGCAATAGAGCATATTGGGAATGAAATCCTTCATGATTTTTTCCTCAATGTGCATTTCAGGAGAATAAAACGGTTTTTTAGGCGGTTCGTTTTTTTCTATTTGGGAAATAAGAAATTCGATTTCATTGCGGACTTTTTCGATTTCCTGTTCACGGAACCTTGCCTGATACAGAATGGGCAGGGAATTGACGCTTAATATTGCGTTCCCGACATTTTTAAAATACCCTGCAAAAAAAACATCGCCGTTTTGGGACATGATGTCTTCGACAGAGGCGAATGATACGATTTTTGCGGGAGTTGGGATGAAATCCTCAAGCTCGTCGATATTTTCCATTTTTTCCTTGAGCTTGTCCGGGTCTAATGCGGATTCCAAACCACCAAGTTTGTCGAGGAACTCTTCCAATCCTTCTTCAAGCGATATGCCCATTTCAGATTTCAGGAAATCTTTAAGGTTGTTCTGCTCTTTGTAGTTTCCCTGCGCAACCAACAGTCCGTTATGGACCATTGACGCAATAGGATGTTTCATGGCCATAAGATCGGCAGTATCGACATCGAGGACCGCATAGACCGTTAATCGTCCGTCAAGTTTCTGCGCATCGCCTTTTTTCTGTTCGATTCCAAGAAGCATTTCCGGGAGCTTTCTGCGTAGTGGATAAATTACAATTTTTTAAAATACATGCTGCTCTGTTGGTCATTATAAAAAATAAGCCCGGAACAAAGAATGTTCCGAGCCAGCAATTCCGCATTGTTATGCGGTCGAAAAGACAAACGTTATGCCAAAAGTTTACTAACTACCGGAGCGGAAATACGGTCGTAATCGGGCATTGTGCCGATAAGCGGCCGAGCATAATTTTTAAACGCATCGGTCACGGTTGAATTTTCGACATCGATGAAATTATCGGGCATATGCTTCGTATCTTTCGCAACGGTTTCAAGCGGTGTGAGAAAATACTCAACGGAATAATCGCCGGTCCGGCGTATCGCCACGCTGCCGCCGACATCGGCCCAAACCGAGAATTGAACGGCCTTTTCACCGACTTCGCGAGCCTCCTGTGCGTCAATTTCCGACACGCAACCAAGGAAACTTCGCTGCAGGTATCCGAAGGTATCGCAGCGGACTCGTTTGATCTTGAGCTTGTCTTTGACAAGACCGGAAAGTGCGTCGCCGAGCGCACCGGTACCGGAAAGCTGCACATTGCCGTGCGCGTCTTTTTCCGCATTCTTCGACAACGAGGCAATGATCGGCGTGCCGTCTTTATCGGTAATGCCTTCGGACGCCGCAATGATGCAACGGCCGTATTTTTTGTAATTTTTGTCAACATCGGCCAGGAACTTGTCGGCAGCGAAAGGTTTTTCCGGAAGGTAAATGCAATGCGGACCATCGTCCGGGAATTTCTTGGCAAAAATCGACGAGGCAGTAAGCCAGCCGGCGTTGCGACCCATGATAACGGCAATATAAACGCCCGGAAGGCTGCGGTTATCGAGATTGAGGCCTGCAAATGCAAGGCTTACAAAGCGTCCTGCAGAACCAAAGCCCGGGCAATGGTCGGTGGTGCGCAGGTCGTTATCGATAGTCTTGGGAATATGCACAACGCGAAGTTCATAGCCTGCCTGTTTTGCATTGTCGTTGACGATTCTGCATGTGTCGGCCGAATCATTGCCGCCGATGTAATAAAAATAGCGGACATCATGTGCTTTAAGGACTTTAAATATTTTTGCGCAATATTCGGAATCGGGTTTGTCGCGCGTGGAAAACATAGCCGAAGACGGGGATATTGCAACTTTTTCAAGGTTATGCGTTGTTGCCTGGGTAAGATCCAAAAAATCTTCTTTTACAATACCGCTCACACCATGCGTTGCACCGTAAATATTCTCGATGCAGGTATATTTTCGAGCCTGAAGAACGGCACCAACAAGGCTTTGATTAATGACCGCAGTCGGTCCACCGCCCTGTGCAATAACTGCTTTTCCAACAAGTTTAGCCACAGTAAAAGCTCCTTTTGAATGATGATACGGGAAAGACCAAGAACAGACAGAGTAAAATAGAAGATATCAGTGAAAATTTCAAGAAAAGGATGATAAAAAAAACCAAATATCGGGTTTCCCTGATATCCGGTAGTGGTTGTGAAAAGGCTATAATTTTATCCGCAAATTGAGCGGACCATCATCCATGTGATGACCCGCCTACAGGAACGATAAGAGAGGTTATCGCCCTGTTATTGCAATTTTTGTCATAAAAGTGCTGGTTCCTTGTTCAATTTTTAGCACATACAGTCCAGGGTTAAACGCTTTTTTATCGAGAATAAATTTTACACAATCGGGCGAATATTCTTTTTTCACAAGTAACCTTCCCATTATATCAAACATTTGAATATTGACAGACGATTTCATTTGATTTTCAATTACAATTTGATCCTTTTGAATCTCAATGTTGTCATGGTTAAAACTTTGACTTAAAATTTTCATATTGTTTTTTACAGGCGCTGATGAAATCGTTATAGGTATCATACCTTCATTAACCTGAACGGTTTTAATGGACATTCCCGGCTGAGCTATGCCGGGTTGTTGCTGCACGGTGACGACAAATAAATCAACATAAGTGCTGTCTATTTTATCATTTGTTGTTAAGGCAGCGTTATAACATTGGAGCTGATTGTCGAATTGTGCACGTAAATTCGCATTCCTTATCATAGGGGAAATATCTTTTATTGATGCAACAATCGACGGATTACACTGTAAAACAAATTGACCTGCAATAAATCCCTGAATGTTTTTTGCATGGAGGGTGTATTGATAAATATCGGTTCCAATATTCTGAGGGCTTGAAAGTGACATTTCGGCAACCGTGTTGGAACTTTCCTTTACCGAGCGTTTTTGCAATGAAGCCACATTTTGAATTGGGAAATTCGCAAACAACCCGACACTATATTGAAAAATAAGCGCAGCATCGTAGCTTGATATTGTACCATCGCCGGAAACATCGGCAACGGTTTTGGTAAAATTCGGATATTGACTATTTGGTAAACTTATTTGGCCGACGACATATTCCAGCACACGTGCCGCATCCAATGCCGTCACTTCCCCATTACCCGTAACATCACCATACATGACCAACGGTGTCGCAACAGTAATTTTCCCGGGGATGAGTGTTGCAATAACCTGACTGTTTTCGTCCAAGCGCACATTTTGAATGTCGATATAGGTCGAACTTCCGAGAATTGCATTGGGCTTTATGGCAAATTCGCATCGTATAAGTTCTCCTTCGCCGTACGAAATAGCTTTTGTCAATCCGCCCATTGCAATAATTACCGAATCAATGTTTGTTGCATTTGAAACCAAATCCCATCCATTGGCAATACCGCTGTCACGGGAAATCGCCGCAAGTTTGACAATAGACGTATCAAAATGGAGACTAAATTGACAGGAACTTATGCTGAAATTTTCAAAATTCGTTACATACAAAGGCACCCAAATGGAATCTCCGGGTTTTGCAAACACCGATTTCATTCCAATATTTATTTTATACGGTTTTTGCACGGTATAATGAGTCATTATCGTATCTGGCGATAATGCGTAATTATATAATTTGAGTTCATCTAATTTACCATTAGTAAAGCACCGAAGAGTTCCATCTATAAGTCTTTGGCACCCTATTCTTGCGTTTACCGTTGAAGGTGCATATCCGCCTGCACAAGGAAGTGTTGTTTCGCACACACCATTTACATACACTTTAAGACTAAGCGAATCGTAGGTTCCAACAATATGATACCATTTGTTTCCCTGCATAATGGTGATAGACTGTGCCTGGTACCAACTTGCACCATAGGCATCAGACATGCTCAACTCAACATTGCCGCTTGGCGTAACATAGAGCCCATAGCCGTTTCTGATTCCTGATGCAACAGCCTGTTGGTCGAAAATATACGCACCAATGGATACATATGTCGATGGCAGAAGGTTTGAATAAAGCCAGCATTCGACTGTGAATCTCTTCAAATTAAAACTGTCTTTAGAATTATTCGCAACAATTTCGTAATTTCCACCGGCTAAGCCTATAGCGTTTCCTTTTACACCCGGGACTGTTGTGGCTCCTGGAATTTGCAATGTATTTGAAACAATTGCATTGTAACCGTGGCCAGTTACATCGTAATACGTTGATGAGGAACTTGAATCGAAGGTCCAGCTTGCCACCAATCCTTGGCTGCACAAAGCCGTTGTTGCAAAAACAAAGAGATTCATGAGGATGGATCGATTAAAAAATTTCATAGTACCTCCACCTATTGATAATTTGCTCAATTAATTGCAATAGCCATGCCAACAACATTTGAATTGCATTATTGCTATATTATTATAAAATTCTGTAGGTTTTTTTTAAAGAAAAATATCAAAAAAAGGATTTTACGTGTCAGAATTGAGACGGTAAAATCAATTTATTTGAAGAGATGCTAAATAGCGAAACATGGTACTTCTGCTCATACCAAGCAATTGAGCTGTCTTTTCTTTATTTCCCTGGCAGTGTAAAAGTGCTTTTTCAATAAAATTCCGCTGAAAATCGTTTGTGGCTTTATTGAGGTCGAATTCAACATTTTGATTTTGATTCCGGTAATGTTCAGCAACCTCAACAATACTGTTTGTCGAGGTTACAACCCCTTTATGAACAGCATTTGCCAATTCACGTACATTTCCCGGCCACTCGTATGAACGAATGAACCGCAGCGAATCTTCAGAAAAATCAACAATTTCTTTTGCCGGATATTCAAGTTTGAATTTTTCAAGGAAAAAATATGCCAATAACATGGAATCATCCTGACGATCGCGCAGAGGCGGGATTCTTATGAGAAATTGACTTAGTCGATAGTAAAGATCCTGTCGAAACTGTTTGGCCGATACCATTTCCAGCAAATCCCTGTTTGTTGCGCAAAGAACCCGGACATCGATAGCTTTTTCGCGTGACGAGCCGACAGGACGAATGAATCCCGATTCCAATGTACGCAACAATTTTGCCTGGGTTTCCATGGGCATTTCCCCGATTTCATCGAGAAAAACAGTCCCTCCATGCGCGGCTGCAAATAAACCTTCATGGTCTTTTGTTGCACCTGTAAATGCACCTTTAACATGGCCGAAAAGCTCAGATTCAAGCAAATTCCCATGTAACGAGCTGCAATTGATTGCAACATAGTTTCCATTCCCACGCCGACTTTTTTCGTGGATTTTCTTTGCAATAATGTCTTTTCCTGTCCCGGTTTCACCTTCCAATAATACGGAAATATCGGATTCCGAGGCAAAATACATTTGTTTGAAAATCTCATTCATAGCAGGCGACTGACCGATAATTCCGCTTCCGTCCGAAGCATTGAGAAGTTTCCGGATTGAAACATTCTGTTTTTCAATAAAAGCAACATGACTGATCAAAAGCCCTGCTATTAAAGAAAAAAGCTGGAGGGTTTGCAGATCTTTTTCCGTATATGAATAAGCTGTTTCGGTTGATCCAAGATACGCGATTCCGATTTTCTTTTTTGCAACCGTGATAGGGCAACAGATAACCGATGACAATTTCAATTCGCAAATACTTTTCGATTGAGAATATGAGGGATCTGAAAGCGCATTGGGGATGCATATACCTTGGTTGGTGGAGATTACCTGCTGCACAATGGTATCGCTGAACTTTTCGTACGGATCTTCGTTTGAGGACGATACAAAAACATTGGGTTTTCCTTCCTGATCGAACGTAAAAATAAAAGCATGGGTGCCGCCAATAATTTTGAAAAATATGTCCATTGTCTTTTTCATCAGTGCTTTTAAATCAGTTTCACTTGACACAGCGTCGGAGAAAAAAGACATGTTTTTCAACATTCTTGCGGATTCGTCTTTTGTATCTGATATTGAGGTTATTGTGCTTACTTGAGCAAGCTTGAATTTGCTTGAGCCAATGGTAAAACAATCACCGGGCAAAATGTCGGCCTTTTTAAATTTTGCGCCGTTCAATTTAATGAAGGAGGAATGAACAAGATTTTCTATAGTGCAATGCGTTTGGGTAATGCAAAGCCTAACAGCAACATCTGGAATTTTTGGATCGTCGACGACAAGATCATTTCCGATTTGTGCCCCTATTAAAAATACCGGAGAATTTATTGTGATATCATTTTCAGAACCATCGGAATATCGTACGATTTTAAACATGATTAAAACACCAGGGTCCCTTTATGAATTGTTAAGTTATTCCAAGAACATGACCTTGTTTCAAGCCTATTGTCCACCACCATTCGCAGATGAATATACAAGTCGTCCGATATCGTAAAAGTCAATCTATTAAGCGTATCCTGAACGGAATTTCCCATGGAAGAGTATATAAAATTCATTGTCGTATCGGTTTTCGAAAGCCATAAAACCCCGGAAAAATAATCGCGGACGGTTGTTGAAACCAGGCCATTATTGCTTTTGCATTTTATTTCCGTACTGGCGTTTATGGCAGACAAATAAATTCCTGCAACATCGCCGGCCCATTGCCCGGTGTCTTGGCTCGTTGACACAAAAAATCCACATTCATAGCCATTTTTCAAAAATTCAAGCAAGAAAAATTCCACGCTGCACGTAAAATCGCCCTTGATCCTAAAAGAACTTCGAATGCCGGTTTTGCAAACCGGACTAAGGGATTCCGAATCGCTTTGTGGAAAAATAAACTCCAAAGTCGCATCGGCTATACTGATAAAATTCCTTTTTATATAATTTCCAGTGTCCTGAGTATTATAAAAAACCCAGTCTTTCATTGGTAACAAATCAAATGTCTCAATATATACTTTTGAGAAGTTGTATCCAACAGTACATTTTCCATTTTGTTGATCAACAATATCGAATTGGCCTGAAAAACTTCCCAGTTGATTTCCTGGATAAAACAATAAAACCGTTTTTGGTCCTAATGTTTTTTGAATAAGGCCGCTTGACCCTATCCACAAATTTGAAACAGTAACGATACTGTCGTTCAGGTCGGAAACCGTTAACGAATCAATGAGACTGTCGGGATAATACATTGTCCTGTTTTCCAAAGTACCGTTCAGAACCGACGGTACATTATTTCGAAGAGGCACATTGACATTATGGTAACATGAAAGAGCACAAATGAATACAACTATAGTAACGTAATAAAAAACCGTCTTGGTATCAATAGTCATAATCAAACGCTATTTCTGGAAAACAATTTATATAAAAACCGATTTTTTTCTGATTGTTTAAAGTTTTTTCATACTTAAAAAACAAATACGATCCGCAAATTCCTGTTGCCGCGGAGGCAACGATGTAAACGGTGGAATAGGTGTCTTCATTTTTAACCAATGATTTCAATCGGGTATATTCCTGCAAATTTCCCTGAGATGCCGCCATTTTGAAGTCGGAAAAACTTGCCGCAGCCTTTTTATATTCAAAATACCCTTCAAACCCCAATCCAATGCACGCGAGCATACATATACTGGACGTTGCTAAATAATATGTTTGTGAGACTGCCTGCTTTTCCTTCCTCAAATTCAATTTTGTTGCTATGATCGCCATGTCTTTTTGCTGTAGCAATGAATCTTGTTTTCGTTTTTCGGCTCGTGCCTTTTTAAAATCCTCCAACGATGAATAATAAACTTCCCGAATTTCACTAGAAATATATTGCGAATCTACAGTGATTGTAGAATCCAATAAAAATGCATTTTCGAATTCCGTCCTTGCTTCGGAAATTCTTCCCTTGGCTGCGTACGCTACACCAAGTACTTTGAAATAATAAGAATTTTCCTTTTTATCTATGGACAATAAACCATTGTTGGCCAGAGGTTCTAATTTCCGGATAATACTATCATATTCCCCCCATTTAAAATGAGCATCGACATCGGGAAATATAAGAGCCCCTGTTGCATACGAACAGATTGACAAAACAATAACAAACAGAACAGCATGTCTAAGATATTTCATATCGGTTTCATATAACGGCAAAAACATCATACATTAATGTGCTCCGAGAATTTCACCAGTCGATGAAGAATTTGGGGTCAACCGTATTCGTTGTTCAATCGTGTCGTTATTCTTGCATTCAAAAGAATTTTCAAATTTCTGAAAACCTTCTTTTTGTACCGAAATCGTATGAGCTCCTGCTGAAACCACTGCAAAAGAAATGGTTGGATACTCACCCACAAAAATGCCGTCGACCGATATTTTTGTCCAGGGCGGATTGGTTTTAATAAATACAATCGAATTGCCTTTTGACAAATGAGGTTTATCAGTATCGCTCGTTGAAATAGAATCGAGATGAGTTTCCATGATTGCAGGTTTATTTTGCTTGCTTTGCTTTAAGACCGTTTTTTTGCCCGTTGCTGTTTGGGAGATCTTGCTTACGATATCAAGTTCCAGCTTTATTTTACGATTTTGGTCGATTAATTTTAAAGTGTCTGGTGAGGACCTTACTGCATCTTTATTTATCACGGTATGAGAAACAATCGAAGGATCCTGCTTTCCCCTTTTGTGAATTTGAAGCGATTCTGTTTTATAATACGCAATACCTGCAATGAAAAGCACAATAAAACAAAGTCCCCAGACAATTTTTTTTCGTATTTTTATTCTTTTATCTGCATTGGAAAGCATTTTTATTTCAGCGGCATTAAGAGTACCGAAATATGCCGCAATTGCCAATTCTCTAATTGCAACTGCTTTATTTCTTTTTTGAAAATTGATTTTAGCTTTATTCCTGAAATGATTAAATAATTCTTCTTCTTCCGAGATTATAGATTCGTGTTGGTTTTCAAGGAACCGTACGACCCTGTCTCGTGCAACCGTCAGCTTTTCCTGCCTGCAGAAGTTTTCAACTAATGTACAACATTCTTCAGTCGTTGGTCTTTCATCGGGCTCTTTTTGCAGACATTTATCAATAATCTCCGTTATACACGGCAAGACCTTTTTATTTTTTATAAATACCGGAACCGGCTGACAAGCTTCAATTGCATGGAACACATGATTGATTGTTTCACCGGAAAATGCAGATTCTCCCGTTGCACACATATACATGACCAACCCAGCGGAAAAAACGTCGGTTTTTTTGGTCACCCTCTTGCCGGCTACCTGTTCGGGCGACATGAAATTGGGAGAACCCATAAACGATCCGGTCATTGTCAAGGACTCGTTGCTAAGAAGATGGGCAATGCCGAAATCCATTATTTTTACATATCCATTCTCAGTAGTGTCCGGTTATAAGTCAAACAAATTCAATTGGATACAAGGTTCATTGGTTGATTCGTAAATATCAACATCATAAAACGCCTCTTTTAAGGGTGATTTCTCGAAAAGGGAGACACTC
>Ga0182027_10014838_pt1 | contig 10754 bp, 4 predicted proteins | sample 712E1DmetaG_FD_121300 | JGI IMG/M metagenome (GOLD analysis project Ga0182027, IMG submission 121300) | Permafrost microbial communities from Stordalen Mire, Sweden - 712E1D metaG (Illumina Assembly) | ecosystem: Environmental > Terrestrial > Soil > Wetlands > Permafrost | place: Sweden...
GTGATTGAGAACGTGGTACCACAACCACAACCACAACTACTACCACCGATTCCACCCAGCAAAAATCCCAAGCTCAGAACACTCCAAAGCAACGACACCAACGAGGTGCACTTACTAGCGCAAATATACTGCGCGATCGTCATTTTCATTTCAGTGCTCTTGCCAGTTGTTGTTCCGGCGAACAAGTTCGTTGTGTTCAACTGCACTGTCCACTTTTCGGTTTCCATACTGGCGTTTCTCACTGCGAGCCGACTGCGCACCGAGCAGAAGTTGGTTGTCCCGGCCGCAATTGGTGCAACACTCAATTTTGTGTCGATAGTTTTCACCACACTGTCTGTAACTGTGGTTGATGCCACTATTTTTGACGTTTGTTCGTGGACTGCATCACTTCAAGCAGTTTACTTTATATTTCTTCCGTCAATCCACATCAGAGAAGAATTATACAAAACAACAAGTTGATCAATGTGGCCTCTCTTTCAAAAAAAACAAACCGATAGATTTTTTATTTCTATGTTCAAAGAAATAGATCAGACTGATTGGGGGGTTTCTTTGAGTTTAGCGCTGAGATAGAAGACCCTGTTTTTGGTGGAAGAACGAGAGCGCGACCACTTGCTGTAGTCGATGCTCCCTTTTTCCCACTTCCACTACTTCCTGCAGTTCCTCTTATCGACGAAGACGACGATGCGTCTGGTGTCACCAGCTCAGAGCGTGCCTTGATGTACGATAGATGCGTTCTTAGTGCCGCTACGCACATTGCCCATGCCTGAGGCTTAGCTGTCACCTTTTTAGAGTCCTTCACCTTCCCAGTTTCATCGCAGTTTTCTTTTGGCGTGACATACAGCCCCTGGTCTTCCATCGTGGCGAGCATGCGGGAGAGCATCGAGATACCATTCTCGAGTTGCGCTTCTGACGAAGTGTCTACGCGCGTGATGTAATTGAAAATTGACCACAGTGTCCATTCTTTGATCTCCTTTTCTTCTTCTTCTCCTTCTTCTGGTTCTTTATGTTGTTGATCCGACTCATCCTCTTCTTCGTGGTCTTGTTGGTCGTCTTCGCTTCCAAAGAGATCCTTCTCTCTATTCTTTTCTAGGCGTCTGGCTATAGCTCTCTGTCTTGCCAGGTTAGATGGGCCCCTGATTGTCTTCTCGAATTTATCCTTTATCATCTGCACCAATTCGACGGTGTTTCCGCCCTTTTTCTTGCGCTCGGACATTATGAACGTCAGGAGAGCGTTCACTTCATCGCTTAACTTCTCGGGATAAGTTTGGTCTATTTTGGAAAAGAAGCAAAAGTCGTCTGCTGGAGTGTGAGGACCAAACACGTCTTCTAGTTGAGCGATGCTTGGGTGAACCACTGCTACGAATTCTTCTTCCTGCTTCTGTTGCTTACGGGGGCGTGGTCCATCTACCCCATCACCTTCCTCTTCGTATGTGTCTTCTTCCCCTTGACACTGTCTTTGCCTCATTCTCCCCTCACCCTCTCCTATTCTTGACGTACCAACGTTTGCGAACGCGAACTGCGCCGCGGATGCCTCATCATCTCCCAGTCCAAGTAGAGAATCCATGACATCAGACCCACTGGGTGGAGCGATAGGAGGAGATTGTTGTTGCTGTTGCCGCTGTTGTATTGCAGCAAGTGAAGCAGACATTGAAGTAGGAATAGTGATGTCACGTGGAGCGAGCGTTGCTTGGCGGTGTTGAATTTGCTGTTCCAGTGCTGTGTACAACGGTGGTGTTTCCGATGAAGAAGACGAAGACTCTGTTGTGTGTTTTGATTTCCGCGTTCTTTTAGTGCTCATTTAGGACACAACTTTGTGGGTAAGGCACCGAAATAAATAAAATATGATTACTTGTACTTCTCAAGATAAAACTACTTATAAAACAAAGTAGCATTAACGTATTCTCTTTGTTAAATTTAACTCCATTTTTTTTTCGAACGGCTATGGATGACACTGGCAGTGAAGAGGGTTTGTTAAAATCTATAAGGAAACTCCTTATCCAGCGAAATAGCAGAGGAGCAAAGTGGCCGCGTCTCCCCGTGTTACTGACCACTTATGTCGAATTCAGCGACTTTACTCTCGGTAGTCTGAAGGCACAAAAATTGATGGAGCGCGTCTTTTGGTTGATGGAGACGAATTCCACGGCAATCCCACTTTCCGACTACCAAGCAATCTTGCACATCATTGACGTTATTTGCGACGAATACACAGAATTTATGTTTACCCGATTCAACCAGTCTTCCAGCGAATTCGACGGCCAACTCGTGGAGAAACGGCTCACGCGTGGAGACCTCCCATCCACATGGATTGACTCGTACGAAACCTGTTTCGTAATCTACATCAGAGCAAAGTTTATGCACCACTACATTTCAAGCTATATTTCATATTCCGTTCCTGTACCAGCTGGAGATGTTCATCGCCTTCCGTCAACTCTTTACAGCCAGTTGAGTGCATTGTCGTTCCCAGGGGTGCGGAGTCAATACATTGCACAGACATCCAAACTAATTTCACAGTACACCGCTGTCGACATCATATGGGCACTCGAGACGCTCGCGCGTGTGTGGTACACCATAACTTACGATAAGGACATTGAGTCCTACATTTCCGCTCTCACTTTGCGGTTTTCCACGTTCATGTCGTGTGGGATGTCCTTGAAAACAGACTTTTATGGCGGGGAATTCCCCGAAGACAATGTCACAGGGTTTCCCGCAGAAGATCTTCATGCTGAACCAGACAAGGAGAAAAGAGACACAGAAGAAGTCTGCTTGCCTTCTGCACTCTTTCGTGGGATCGTGAGTGCTCGTATAAGAGCGTTCAGGAGCGTTTCCTGGCGCATGTCTTTCTACAAAACACTTCCTTACAAAGACTTGTGCGCGTGTGTGAAGCGCGCACAAGAACTCACTGGAGCACAACACACTAGTCAAAAGCGCCCACACGAAGATAGTGGCGTCCCACAAACAAGTTTGGAAAGTTTTGATATTCACCGTGGAAGTAGGGATATAGCAGAGTTGCTGTTTCGCTACGCAACCGAGAGTACAACAAAAGATGTCTCACGTGAGTTGTATTCCAAAAAGCTCGCGCAGGTCTACCTTCTCCCAGGAGATGTCGGGGTATTCTCTGTTTTAAAACAGAACTTCTCCAAGACAGCGACCAACATCATCCTAACCATAAAGGGCGATAAGTATGGAAACGAACTGCTCCGCATAGCAAAAACGGTTGGAATGATACCTGTGCTTCGAAAGTTCATCGACCGCCTCAAACAACCAATACCTGAAACCAAAATTCTCAATAGATCGTCCGCCACAATTGAAGAAGAAGTCGGAGGTCTTGCTGTACTTGAAGTACTGTTCAAAAATAGATACAGTGTCAGTTGGATCGATACATACTTGGTGACTTCACGCAATCATATCGACGCTCTACTTTATAACAGAGATAGATCAGTCACTGAACAAACAGAAGACGTCCGTCTTACAGATACTGCTTACAAGCGCTTGCCGTTGGTTGTATTCTTCACAAATACATTCGATCTGTTCTATGACAATGTAATCTACAAGACATCTAGCTTCTTCGATACAATTGCAGTGTGGTTGCGAATAATCGCTCTGGTCTACGACAGTCGTATTCCCATCAACGGATGCAAATCGCATCAGTACGGAGACATTGTCAGAAATGGACTTGTCTTAAGAAGCATTGGTGACTTGTGTTCAGTTGTTGTCAAAGGTCACTCTGATTATGTCATTCGTGCTGACCAAAAGGAGAAGACTAAAATTGTTACCAAGAAGATTGGGACTACAAGTGTCAAAGTCATTGAGACATCGTAAGAAAGAGAAAAAAAAAGAAGGGGAGATAGTAAATTTCTATTTTGCGTGAAATAGTTCAAGTGCCAAGGTGTTATGAGATTGAATTGCTATGTCAATGGCAGTCCTTCCGTCTTTGGTTTTAAGTTGTATGTCTCCTTTTGCTTCCAAAAGTCCCTTTATGATCTTTGTGAAAGCCGCAGTTTCGATACCGTTCTCCGGATTGACGCTGTGATTTGCAATTGTGTGCAAAGGCGTGCATCCGTTGTCCATTGCCTTGTTTGGATTAGCCCCTGCTTTGAGTAGCACATTTACCACTCCGTCGTTCACGTGAGAACACGCGCGAATGAGCAGAGTTGTGGTGTCGGAGAACTGATAGTTTGGGTCCACATGCGCAAACCGTATCACGTTTGAAATGACCTCTTGTGACCGATTGCACAAGGTCATAATCGGCGGAACGTCCATTCCATCAGGAGCGTAGAGATCAGCTCCACTTTTTAGGAGCTCTTCTATCACTTGGAATGAGCTAAACATGCAAGCCACACCAAGTGCGGTCAACTTGTTGTCGTCTATGTTCTTTGTATTGGCTCCGGCTTTCAGCAATAGCATACACATCTTTGGAGATGGTTGCACACACGCCAAATGCAGTGCATATCTTCCGTACGATATACGATTTGGATCTGCCCCATAGGTAAGGAGAAGGTTAACTACCTGCGCGTTATTTCGTGAGCACGCAGCAAGCAATGGCGACATTATTCCGCCTTCGTCAGAGTTGACGTCTGCGTCAGCAACAGTCTTGACCATCCGTTCAATTTCTTCAAATTTTTCGTCGTCCATAATCGCAACTGACAGTGGGTTCTTATTCTTTGTCGCATCGGCTGATGTTGATGCAACTGCCATTGGTGTGTGTGTGTGTGGTGTAGTATGAACCAACCAACAAAATATAAAGTTTTTTTGAAAAAAAGTTTTTTAATGTATTTCGTGTTGAGTATGTGTGTGTTTTCTTCTTCTCTCCTTTTTCAATTAGTTGGTCCAATTGTGACTCGACCACCGTAGATGAGTCCGGCAGCCAATATCAATAGCAGAACCGCAACAATTGATGCGACAATAATGGCAACAATCACCCCAGCTGCAACACTTCCTCCGGTTGGAGCTGGTGCACCGCCCTGCAGACACGGCTTGTCGCCCTTTGCAACGCAAGTTCCACCAAGGCACAGACTGATGTGGCATGTGTCGTCAAGATTACAGAGAGTTCCGTCTTGTAGTGGAGTGCGAATTGGAAGACCAGTCGTTGGGTTGCAAGTGATGATCGCACATGTGTCGTTGGCTTCTACGAGGTTTGTTAAGCTGAATTTGTATCCCATCCGGTGACGGTGGCTATGTTCGTGATGGTGATGATGATCTTCTTTCTTCTCAGTAGGTGGTAGTATTTTCGATCTCTTGTCGGGGTTTTGTGGAGGGGTCACTTGACTATCGACTTCTTCAGAAAGTTCTTCCTCTTCAATGTCTTCACTTATGTCTTCGTCGTCATATGTAGTTCTGGCGGGAATGCATTTCATAAAGTATGTTTCATCGTCATCATCAACACTCTCTGTAGAGTCGTTTTGGTCATGGTTGTGATGATGATTTCTTCCTTGTCCATTATCTGTTCTTTTAGTTGGATCAGCTTCGTGATGGTGGTGGTGATGGTGATGCACTCTGCATTCCTCGCAAGTGAAGTATTCACACCGGTTAGTGAGCAGGTCGTCAAGTTCGTCGGGAGCGTCCCGGACGGTATGAACACATTGTCCAGTGGTGTTATCGCAAGTGTCAATAGTGCAAGCCAAGTCATCAGTGCAGTCAACTGGGATATGGAAGATGATGCCCTCGACACACGTGTCGATGGTGCATGGGTTGTTGTCAGTTGTGGGTTTTGGATTGCGGATCCAATCTCCGGTTGCGGGGTCACAGTAGCAAACTTCGCATGCGCCGCATTCTCCGGAAACTGGTGTAGACACACACCCTATGCTTGGGTCGCAACTGTAGACCATGCACAGATCACAGCCAGTGCACTCGATGGGCTCGTGGAGGCAGAGACCCGATGAGCGTGCGCAAGTGTCCCATGTGCATGCATTGCTGTCGTTGCAATTACGTGGAACATGAGTGCACTCACCCTCTCCTGCCAGGCAACCGTCCACAGTGCAAGGATTGTCATCCCGACAATCTCTCGGCTTGGCGTGGCACCGACCGTCGACTCTGCTAGTGCGGTTTACCATGCACGGATCGTTGTCCTCGCATTCAGTTTCCACACACACGCACTTGCCAGTGTCTGGGTCACAATCGCAAGTCGCGCGCGGGTCTGGAGATGTGCACACAACCGGCTCGTGGTAGCACCTACCGGTTCCCACTCCACACTTGGCGAGCATGCACAGGTTGCGCTGCCTCCTACCGTTGGCTCCCTTTGAAAACATAGACAAGTCGTGTAGATCCTTTGCGTGGCCTCTGAGAGAGACGAGTTCGTCTTCGCAGTCTTTGGGATCGTGGATGCAACCAACTCCATACTCGCACGAGTCGATTGTGCATGGGTCGTCGTCACTGCAGTCAACAGGAATTGCGTAGCACTGGCCGTCGCGTCCGTCGCATTTGTGCAACTCGCAGAAAGACCATCCAGGCATTTGTGTGCCGTTGAATTCAATGTCTGACGCGTTGATAACAACTCGCTCTGTTCCACAGTGCTCGAGCACGTGTGTGCAGACGCCGGTGTCGAGATTGCATTGATCAGACGTGCAAGAGTCACCATCGTCGCAAGTTCCGATAGTTCCGAATGCTGTGCATTCTCCAGTGTCCATGGAGCATGTCTGCACAATGCAAGACCCAGGAGTGCTCGGGCACGTCTTTTCTCTATGCCTGCATTCGCCCATAAAGCAAGAGTCGACTGTGCACACGTTTCCGTCGTCACAATTCTTTGGAATGTATGAACACGAGCCAGTGCTTGAGTTGCAAGAGTCGATGGTGCAGAGGTCGTGGTCGTTGCAGACAACTGGTATTGGAACACATCCTCCGCGATCGGCCAGGCAGGTATTTACCATGCACAAGTCGGGCAGAACTTCACAGACCACACGCTCTCCTTGATTGCATAGGCCAGTCGTAGGATTGCATGAGTCAATTGTGCATGGGTTGTGATCATTGCAGTCTTTTGTGGCAGGTGCAAGACAAGTACCCGTCGCGGCATCACAACCACGAGTAACACACATGTCAGTACTTGTTGGGTCAATGCACTTTTGAGTGTGCATACAGACTCCACTGACGCAAGTGTCGTTGGTGCAGAAGTTGTTGTCGTCGCAATTAATCGGCACGGCCACCGTTCCACAGATTCCAGTGTGTGTGTCAAATGGATACTCGTAGCATGGTCCTTGGGGTGGTTGCGTGCAAGCAATGCTCATGTGTCTACAACCTAGCGCTGACATGCATGTGTCTTCAGTGGTAGGGTCGTGGTCGTCACAGTTGACTTCGCGAGTCCAACATCCGCCAACTTCACTGGAGCACCCACATGCGAGACACATGTTCTCTGTGCTATTTACAAGCAAGTAGCCATTTGCACTGCAGTTGCAGTACTTCTGCTCGGTGTAGCAACTCCCAGTGTCAGCAGCGCACAAGGAAATTACACATGGGTTGTTATTGACACACACGACATCTTCAAGGAAACATCCTCCTCCATTTGCATCGCATCCGCACCTCTGACAGAGGTTGCTCGGATTCCTTCCGTTCTCGGTGCACCCACAACTCTTCTGTGGGTGGATGCACTCCTCAGTGTTGGTGTTGCAAATGTCGTCAGTGCATGGGTTGTGGTCGTCGCAGTCAAACAATGTGAAAGTGCACCCTCCGGCGTTCTCGTCGCATACGGGTATGAGACACGCGTTGTCCATGGGGTTGGGGCAAATGACTTGTGTCGATGACACAACACCTGTCTGTGGATCACAAGAGTCAGTCGTGCACATATGACCGTCATCGATCCGAACGAGTTCTGTGCTCCACTCGCCAGTGAATCTATTGCATACCAGCCGTGCGCATTTTCCGTACTGCGCGAGCGTGGCATCGATGTCCTGATTCGACCCGTTGACGTATGCAATGGAAGTGTGGTGGCAGACACCTGTGTTTGAATCACAAGAGTCGAGCGTGCACTCGTTGGAGTCGTCACATGTGTTCTCCCAAATAGTCTGGCACCCAGCGTAGCGATCACACGCGCGGAGAAGACATTTGTTATGACTTTCTTCGTTGCAGTCAATTGGAACGTGCTTGCAGCAGCCAATGGTATGGTTGCAAATGTCGTTGGTGCACCGATTGTGGTCGTCGCATTCTTGGCATCCGCACTCGTAGCAGGTAATGTATTGGCAGACACACCGTCCTGTTGAAGGAGCACATTCGCAAGTTTGGTTGCTGGATTGCGCAGCGCACTGAACTGGCAAAGTTTCTGTCACACACGACAACTCCACGTCACAGTCATTTCCAGTGTAGACATCAGTGTCATCACATAGAGGATTGATGATAGTAGAGAATGCACCACTGATTGACACATTCACGGCCATTGTGTCTTCGGTGTTTGCAACGCAACCACCACCAGAGATGCTGATGCTTCCAAAGTTGATAAAGTCGGGACTGATCTGCACTCCATTGTAGTAGATGGAATACTCTGCGTAAGGGACGTTGATGTTGAAGTTGTCAAAGTGGATTCCATTTATGATTGATGGAGAAATGTCCGGAACTATGGTGGCAGTTCCCATGATGTAGATGTCGTAGAGGACATCTCCGGGAAGTGGAATTTCTACAATGCAAGGCGCACACGATATTGACCCGTATGCGTAAGACGCAAAGACGTAGACATGCACGTTGGTTGCTGGGTCGATACTCCCAGTTGTTGTGATATTCAGCACTGGTACCACAATTGGGGTGGCTTCGCAATGCAGGCCCTGAAGGCATTTATTTGCATCGGCTTGAGCTGCGCAGACATCGCTGGGAGAATGGGTGCATGACCCGGTGTTGGCATTACATGCGTCGAGTGAACACGCTGTTTGGCTGAGACAGGTACCAAAGTCTGTTTCGGTGTCGTTCTCTGTGAGGAATGACTCGAAGATGCAATTGAAGTACTGGTTTACCGGGCTAGTGGTGTCGTTTCCAAGTTCGTAGACAAACTGTTGAGCAAACATTCCAGCCGCGAAGCTTCCAGCATTGACGTAAATCGTCTGAACTGATTCCACGATTGCATCGCAAATTCCACATACTTCTTCTTCGCTACAGTATTGGGTCCTGCATGACACACCCATTGTAGAGCACTCGTATGTACAAGTGTTCACCAGCGTGACATTGTTGAAGTACTCTTCGTCGCAGTAGGCCACACAGTACTGCTCCATGATGGTGCACATGGACGAGCACAAAAAGTCTGCGTCGGTAGTGTTACCGGTTAGGCATTCTGACTGTATGGTTTCACACGAGGATCCAGTGTCATGGCAGGCGGCTTGTGATGTCTGAATTCCGAATATCTCTTTGTTTATTCCTTCAATCACACACCTGTAACACAATTCATCTGCAATGATATCACGCTTCCGGGCCACATTAGCGAACGGACATCCTGGAAATGCAATCGTGGCTTGGCTGATTTCTGTTGTGCTCCCGTTGATCACATTGTCGAAAATTGAGGTAACAAATTGGGAGAATTCCGGGCATAGAACTTCGCTCCTAGAACATGCTTCATAACAAGCATCACTATTCATTAAGTTATCAGTGATGCACCTCTCTGTTGCACAGTCGCGAGTCACCACTGTACAGACTCCTGATCCGAAACCTTCTGATGCAGTATCACAGTAGACGCGGTCACACGGTAGGCCAGATGGCTGCGAGCAATCCTCGTTTACTAGGCATTGCGGTGGATCGGTAATAACAAAGCGACTTGTTGATGTAGTGGGTGTTGTTGGTGTTGTTTTTGGTATTGTTCTGAGCAAGGCGGAATAAAGAGTGGTTGGTTGTTGACAATAACAACTGAGTGCTAACACGCTCAAAATTAACAATGTGGTTGACTTTGCTAGCATGGCTTCTTTTTGTACAAATAATGGGAGAGATGAGAAAGGAGTTATTCTCTTTTTTTGTACTTTTACTCAAAAAAGTGTGTGACAGAGTGTCTTTTAGATGTCTTGAATTATGTTTTTTAAAATATATCGGTGTTCTCTGCCATGGAGTCTCCCCCCCCCTGTGGTAGTTGGTCTCAATATTTTGTGTCTCTGAGGAAGTGTTTCATCGCAGTTGGTTGGCGCAGGAAGTGTGATCCGCATAATCCACGCCCAAGTGTGTGATTTATGATGGGTGAAACTCATCTTGGTTAATGTCTGGCGCACGAGTTTACCATTGGGTGTGTGTGTGTGTGTGTCTGGCGGACCGCATGGCAAAAATCCACTTTTTTTTTAAAGTCGTTGTTCTGGTAATTTAAATAAAAAAACAAAGATATCTTATTCTCGGATGTAAAATATTTTACGAATTTTATAAAAGTTTTACGGAAAAAAACTTTTTTTCAAAAAGTTTTAATAATTTGAAAAAACGTTTTTAATTTTTAAAAACTTTATTTTTGGCAGGTAAAAAATTTATTTAAAAATGAAAAACGTTTTTCAAAAATAAAAAAATTATTTTTGGCAGGGAAAAACTTTTTTAAAAATTAAAAACGTTTTTCAAAAATAAAAACTTTTTTCTTGGCAGGTAAAAACGTTTTTCATTTTTAAATAAATTTTTTCTGAGCCAAAAATAAAGTTTTTTTGGCCAGAATTTTTTTAATTTTTTGAAAAATTGTGCACCTTTTTTTTATTTTTGAAAAAAGTTTTTTTGGCTCAGAAAAAATTTATTTAAAAATGAAAAACGTTTTTACCTGCCAAGAAAAAAGTTTTTATTTTTGAAAAACGTTTTTAATTTTTAAAAAAGTTTTTCCCTGCCAAAAATAA
>Ga0182027_10014841_pt1 | contig 10753 bp, 7 predicted proteins | sample 712E1DmetaG_FD_121300 | JGI IMG/M metagenome (GOLD analysis project Ga0182027, IMG submission 121300) | Permafrost microbial communities from Stordalen Mire, Sweden - 712E1D metaG (Illumina Assembly) | ecosystem: Environmental > Terrestrial > Soil > Wetlands > Permafrost | place: Sweden...
GAGCCTTTGAGGAGAGTTGAACTCCTGACCCCTTCCTTACCAAGGAAGTGCTCTACCACTGAGCTACAAAGGCAGCGGAGCGGAAGACGGGGCTCGAACCCGCCACCTGAAGCTTGGAAGGCTTCCGCTCTACCAAATGAGCTACTTCCGCATGTTTCAGGTAGTGAGGTAGTGAGTTGGCGAGGTAGCGAAAATATTTCGCTTCCCGCTTCCCGCTTCCCGCTACCTTCTTTTTGTGGGGAGAGAAGGATTCGAACCTCCGAAGGCTTCGCCAACAGATTTACAGTCTGCCCCATTTGACCGCTCTGGTATCTCCCCTTTGAATTCACTGAACAAGTGAGCCGATGGACGGACTCGAACCGCCGACCTGCTGATTACAAATCAGCAGCTCTACCAACTGAGCTACATCGGCATAATAATTTTAGAAGGAAGTCAGCTCATCCGCGACAAACGCGGATTCTGGAATATTTCAACAAATCAAAAAACAATCCACCTTGAAAAGGACTGCAAAAGTATGAACATTTCCATTACCGTGCAAGGATTATTTTCAAATTTTACCACAAAATCGCACTTTTTTTTAACAAACTCCGTACCGAAGTTGTAACAACCTGAATAACAATTTTATATCAAGGGACATTTCCCGATTTACAGTATACGGAGGATGTCTGCCTCTGATTTTTGTATTAAAAAACGGGGGGCCGGAATCCGGCCCCCCGTTTTTTAAATTCACAGGTTTATATTCTCCTTACTTTTTCTTTGTACCTGACAAGTTGTTTTCTCAATGCCTCAACAGCCTCGTCGGAGGCCTCCTCAAACGACTTTGCCTCCTTCAGGGCAAATAAGTCATTTCCCTTGATGATCAGGCGCATTTCGACAATCTTGTTCTCCCGGGATTCATTATTATCAACCTTCAGCTTGACTTCGGCACCGATAACACCTTCAAAAAAATTATGCAGTTTCTGCAGGCGTTCCTTGATAAAATCCTCAAGCTTTTTATCCACTTTGAAATGAACCGCATTAATTATAATATTCATTTCCACCTCCTTTTTTTATGCCCTTGGATGGGCTTGTTTATAAATTTCCTTTAATTTTTCAATTGTGTTGTGAGTGTATATTTGTGTGGCAGAGAGATTTGCATGACCAAGAAGTTCCTTTACGGCATTCAGTTCCGCACCGTTATTTAATAAATGTGTGGCAAACGTATGCCTAAGAACGTGCGGACTTTTTTTATCAAGCGTAGTAACGATGCCAAGGTATTTCTTTACGATAAGGTACACCTTTTTCGGATAGATCCGTCCGCCGGAATCGGTCAGGAACAGTGAAGGGAGATAACCGAAATTCTTTTGTTTTTCCTTCAGGTAGTTTTTCAAGAGGGAACCGAATTTCTGAGAAAACGGTATTAATCGCTCTTTATTTCTTTTACCGAGAACCTTTATGGTGCTGTTATGGAAATCGACATCCTTTTCCTGCAGGTTGATCAACTCGGATAACCGCATCCCGGTAATATAAAACATCTCCAGGATGATCCTGTCGCGCATAGCCGTGTAACCTTCGCCGGATATCATCTGGTCGAGCAACAAGCCCATCCTGCCCGTTTCTATGAATTCAGGCAATCTCTTTGCCGATTTGGGCGGAGTGATCTTCCTGACAGGATTCCCGTTTACCAGACCTTCTTTCTGAAGAAACCTGTAAAATGATTTGAGCGTGGTAAGTTTCCGGTTCACCGAGCGGGGTGAATTCCCGTTCTCCATGAGCGAAACCAGCCATGACCGGATCATCAGATGGGTTATCCCTGCAAAATCCGAAGTGTTATACTGAATACTCAGGAAATCAGCAAACTGGTCCAGGTCTGTCCGGTAAGCGGTTACAGTATGAGGCGAATACCGTTTTTCGTATTGTATGTATGCAAGAAAGCGATCCTTCACTCGTCAACAAAAAAAAAGAAACTTTGTTGAATATCTAACAACAGGTAAATATACACGTATATTCACCTTCAACAAAATTTCTTCTTATAAAAAATGTTAAACTCTGCTACAGGGCTTGTTCCGCTTGCTGTAATTTCTGGATGAAGATAGCACGTGAAACCGAATCCCGTTTTTTCACGGAAGGTTTTGTAAACTTCTGGCGTTCGCGTAACTCTTTAACCACACCGGTCTTTTCAAATTTACGTTTCAGTTTTTTTAATGCGCGGTCGATGCTTTCGCCCTCCTTAACAGGTACAATGATCATGTTTTTTTCTCGCTTTCTGTAAAAGGTTAATAAATGTTAATTTTTCATAAAAGGGCTGCAAAGGTAAGAGCTTATTTTGGAATATCCAAACAAGATGGTAAATTAACATTTTGCTGTGCATAAAATCAATCTGAAAGATAATTATATGCCCTGACATTTAATATCTTTCCGGTCACATTAACCCCGATTCTCTTTTCAGATACAAATTACCGCTTGACAACAATGCACAAATAATGTTATTTAGAAAAAATTTGCACATTATGAAAAAAATTCATGCCCTGCCGTTATCTGTTATCGCGATATCTCTTTCTCTTTGCATCTCCTCGTGCAATAAAAACAAAGCCACCGACTCTTCCGGAAAAAAAATGGACCAGCTTCATGTTCCTGCAAATTTCAACTGGGAAACCTCAAAGGAAGTATCGCTTTCCGTTGCAATTGACCTGCCCTCCGGGACAGGTGCCTTGTCGAGGATCAGGGTTTACGACGGGGACCCCCTGAATGCAGGGAAACTCATGATCGCTGGATCAGCAGGCTACAATTTTCCGTTTGTCACAGGGCTGAGGATTCCAACCGCAAGGAAACAGATCTTCCTGGAAATGACATCCCCCGAAGGTAATTCCCTGGTTTCGGCAGTGAATGTTCAGGATAATATTCAATATACGTTCCAGCCATCCAGGGCCGGATTGAAAAACGATCTTAATACACTTGACCCCGATTGCAGCAGCGGTTGCGATGTGACTATCTCCGGCAGCGGAAATATAAGTATCACAGGTGGAAAGACATACTGTGTGACCGGAACTTTTACAGGGAACATCAGCAGTTGGACATCAGGGACATTAAAAGTCTGCGGCACGGCAACCATTCCTTTTATAAAAATAAATGCATCCGGTTGTTACATTATTGTGACCGCCGGCGGGCATCTTACGGTCGACTCCCTTTACATGAGCAGCACTACAATGCTTACCGCATACCAGAATGCGCATGTGTCAATAAGGGGTTTCTATATGGCGATCAACTCGAAGATCATCAACTATTCAAGTGATTTTGTATTCCAGGCTCCTTTTTCCTTCAACGGTCAGATCCAGAACTACGGGAATATGGTGCTGAAAGGAGATGCCACCCTGCAGGGGACAGGAGGGATGCTGACTAACTCCGGCTATTTCAATCCCCAGGGTTACTTTAAAGTGGATGCCCCGTTAACCAACGACGGGGTGATCGAGGTCAATAATTATCTGCACCTCAATAAAGCCGACGGAAGCGGATCCGTTGTCAATAACTGCAGGATACTGGCCCATGCCAACATTCATGTTTACGGCGCGACGCTGCTGCTGAACAACGGGTATATGAAGAGTGACCAGGAAGTCCATCTTTTCCAGTACACAAGCACCGTGACTTTGCAGAACCAATCCATGATTTCAGGGCAGACCTTCGTGATGGAACGAAATGTTCTCGGAGCCGGGGGAACAAGCACGATAAAAGTTACGGGGGCTGCAACTCTAAGTGATGTCACGAAAAAGATCGACGGACCTGTCGAACTGGCCACGGGTGACGGAACATTTGCAGGAAGCAGTTCCTCCAACTTCATCGACGGGGCAAAGCTCACCAGCATTGCAAATGCAACGAATTATATTCCTGTTTCAACATGTAACCCGGAGGGGATAGGATCTCCTGCACCTCCCGACAGCGATGGGGACGGTGTACCGAATACTCTTGATGATTATCCTAATGATGCCACAAGGGCCTTTAACAATTATTACCCGGCAAAAGGGCAGTTTGGAACTCTTGCATTTGAAGATCTCTGGCCATCCAAAGGAGATTATGATATGAATGATCTCGTCCTGGATTATTGTTTTAAAATCGTCAGTAACTCCCAGAATAAAATCGTAGATATCATTCCCACTTTTTATGTTCGTGCTGTCGGCGCTTACCTTCAGAATGGATTCGGATTTCAGTTCGATAATCTGCAGCTATCTGCAATAGGTTCAGTTACAGGATATTCCATAAATGGGAATTATATCAGCCTCTCTTCTACCGGTGCCGAAAACAACCAGGCTCACCCCGTAATAATTGTGTTCGACAATGCATCCAACGTGACCCATCCCATAAACGGATTTTTCTTCAATACCCAGAAAAATGTACCCTATGCACTATCCGACAGTTTGCAACTCACCATTCATTTTGCCATACCTCAGGATCCCGCAGATGTCGGAACTGCCCCTTACAATCCATTTTTGATCAAGAACCTGCAGCGTGCCATTGAGATCCATCTGCCCGACCGCGTACCCACTTCACTGGCTGACCCGGGCTTGTTAGGAACAGGGGATGATAATTCCAACCCGGCATCCGGAAGATACTATAAAACAAATACAAACCTCCCTTGGGTAATAAACCTACCCCAGTCCTTCGATTATACATGGGAACAGGTCCAGGTGATAAGCGGGTATTTATTTTTCGGGACCTGGGCCGAATCGGCAGGTGCAAGTTACCCCGACTGGTATAAGAACCTTGGTGGATATCGTAATGCTTCTATGATCTATACAAAACCAGGGAAATAGTCATGCACAACGCAATCGGCCCTTTTGAGTTTTACCATGAAACAATGGCCGCTCTTGGCGGGACTGGCATATGGTGTATTACGGGGAGATCATGGGAACCTATGGAAAGTAGCGAGGTAGCTGGGTATTGAAATCAGACCAGCTTGATTCGGTATTTTGTATTGATCTCCGGATTTATTATTTTCGCGCCCTCATATCTTGGGATGTTAGCTCAGTTGGTTTAGAGCATCGCCTTGACAGGGCGGGGGTCGTGGGTTCGAATCCCTCACATCCCACAAACAGCACTGAATTCCAGTGCTGTTTTTTATTTCAGCCATTTCATTTTCGTGCAGAATGTTTCTTCCGGATGGATTATTGATCATTAACTCACCAGGAATTACCAGGTTGGGTTTCCTTTGAGGATCGTTACGGATTTCATCGACGGATAGAGCTTGCAAAATATTCCGCATCCCATAAAGCAACATATGCACGGGACATTATAAGTCAACCGGCAGAACATTTTAAAACCGGGCAACACGATGACCTCCGGACAGACAGGTATACCATCATTTTTGTCATTTTTCCAGAGATTTGTCACTCATTCCCGAAAAAACTCCATACTTTTACTTCCGGTCATTGAAAAGGAACTTGTCGCCCGTCATTAAACACCCACCATATTTAAGTAAAATTATTATCACCCATGAAAACAACTTTTTTCCGTTTTATGATGATCCCGGCTATTTCACTTGCCTGGACCACAGCCATCCTTGCGCAGAACTACAATCTGCAGGACATGCCTCTCCTCGATCCCGGTATAAGGACCGGGGTTCTCGACAACGGTATGCATTATTTCATCCGTTCGAACAATCTTCCTGAAAAGAGAGGTGAATTCTACATCGCCAATAACATCGGGGCCATCCAGGAAAATAACGACCAGAATGGTCTTGCGCATTTCACCGAACATATGTCGTTCAATGGCACAGACCATTTCCCCAAAAAGGGTATCCTGGATTACCTGGCTACCATAGGCGTTAAGTTCGGGACCAACGTGAACGCATCGACCGGAGTTGAACAAACCGTGTTCAACATGTCCAATGTTCCGCTGACCAGGGACGGGATACTCGATTCCTGTTTGCTGATCCTCAGGGAGTGGGCTCATTATGTTTCATTTGAGGACACGGAGATAGACCTTGAAAGAGGAGTTATCATGGAAGAATGGAGAATGTACGGATCGGCGGCAGAGCGTATGAGAAACCAGCTGGCGCCTGTAATTTATTCCGGCTCGAAATATGCCATACGCAACGTGATAGGCGATACTGCAGTGATCGAACATTTCAAATACCAGACCATCAGGGATTTTTACCATAAATGGTACCGTCCCGACCTGCAGGCGATCATTGTCGTGGGCGATTTTGATGCCGCTGCAGTGGAAGCTAAGATAAAGCAGTTTTTCAGCAGCGTTCCGAAAGTCCAGAACCCGGCTCCCAAGGAAGTTTACCCGCTGCCCGACAATAAGGAACCGCTGATCGGGACGGCAACAGATAAGGAAGCCACTTCCACCATCGTGACAGTAAGTTTCAAACACGACGCCATCAAAGACAGTGGTAAGGACCTTGGATACATGAGATTGCAACTGCTCAGGTCGTTCATCAATATGATGCTGGGCATGCGCCTTAATGAAATTGCCCGCAGCGAAAACCCTCCCTTTATGTTTGCCGGCAGCAATTACGGTAGATACACTGCGACAAAAGATGCTTTCAACGGGTATGCTCAGTCGGCTAATAACGGCTCCTTGAAGGCGCTGACCGCCCTTCTCACCGAACTGCAGCGAATGAGGCTGTACGGGTTTACCCCGGCGGAATATGAAAGGGCTAAAGCTGAGTTCATGCGCAACCTGGACTCCAGGTATATGGACCGTGATAAACGCAAAAACCGTGAACTGGTACGCCAGATCATAAGCTATTTTCTCACTAATTCACCGAACCCGGGAATAGAATATGAATATGCTTTCGATAAAACCGAGATCCCGGGGATCAGCCTCGATGAGATCAATAATGAAGCCAAAAAATATGTCACGGATGCCAATATGATCATCACCATCACGGGACCGGCAAAAGAAGGAACAGCACTCCCCGGCATTGACGGGATAAAGAATGTATTGAACACTTATGCGAATGGGAAAATAGGACCATATGTCGACAACATGGCCGGGAAAAAGCTTATCGACAAGGAGCCGGTACCCGGTAAGGTTACTAAAATTTCAGGAAATAAAGTCTTCGGAACAACCGAATGGACTCTGTCAAACGGCATGAGAATCATTCTCAAGCCCACCGATATCAAAGAGGATGAACTTTTCATCAGCGGGTATTCGGAAGGAGGTGCTTCAGCCCTTAAAGATGAAGACCTCGTGGCTGCCAATTTCCTTGGAGATGCTGTCGGTTCAATGGGACTTGGCGCATTTTCCCGAACCGACCTTACTAAGCTGCTTGCCGGGAAAAGGGCCAATATTTATCTTGGGATCAGTGATGATCAGGACATTCTTTCGGCCCGCAGCTCGCCCAGGGACATTGAAACACAGCTTCAGCTCATATACCTGGCCTTCACAAAAATTCGCTGGAACGAAACAGATTACAAGACCTGGTACGATAAAATCAAATCCAGCCTGGTCAATGCAGATGCAGAACCCAGGAAAGCATTCAGCGACACGGTCATGGTGATGGTTGCCAATCACAATAAGCGGGTTCAGCCTGTGACTTATAAATCGATGGACAAGATTTCTTTTGCCCTTTTGCAGGATATATACAGGCAAAGGTTTGCCGACCCCGGGAATTTCACACTGCAGTTTGTAGGAAAAATAGATCCGGATGCGCTGAAGCCGCTTGTCGAAAAATATCTTGCCTCGCTTCCAGCCGCATCGAAAAAGGATGTATATACCGATCGGGGGATCAGACCGCCCAACGGTCATGCGAAACGTGATTTTTCCCATGCCAGTACTACTCCACGGACTTCCGTTTACATCAATTATCATGGGAAATGCGATTATACAGCGGATAACAGGGTGTATGGGGCGGCTATACGTCACATCCTTGAGCTGCGTTATATCGAAAAGATCCGTGAAGATGAAGGAGGGGCATACAATGTCAGGGTTTCCTTCAATACGGAAAAGCTGCCTGTCCCCGGCTTCAGCTTCATCGTCAATTTTGAAACCGACCCGGTCAAAGCCGATAAGCTTGTCGCCATTGTCTACAGTGAAATTGCCGGCTTCCTGAAAAACGGTCCCGCCGAGTCCGACCTGCAGAAGTACAAGGAATACGCTTTAAAGCAAAGGCCCGAAGACATGAAGGAGAATGCCTGGTGGAATACCGTCATCCAGGAATTTTACACCAACGACCTGGATTACTTAAGCGGCTATGAAAACAGGGTCAAAGCCCTGGATACCAAAGCCGTGCAGGAAGCCGCCAAAAAATTCCTTGGTCATGATGATATCATTGAAGTGATCATGCGTCCCTGACAGATGAAAATCAAGGTCCTTGGAGCCGGTGGTGGTGAAGTTACCGGCTCAGCATATCTTATAGAGAGTGAAAAGGCGAAAGTCATTGTGGATTGCGGTATTTTCCAGGGAGGGAAGCATGCCGAAGATCTGAACAGGTTTAAAACCAGCGATGTTTCGAACCTGGACGCGGTTCTGATAACCCATGCCCACCTGGATCATACCGGCCGCCTTCCCCTGCTCAGCAAAATGGGCTGCCCGGCGCCTGTATTCTGCACGGAAGCCACGCTTGAACTTACTTCCCTGATCCTGAGAGATTCGGCACACGTCCAGGAACAGGACACACTCAGACTGAACCGGAAAAGGCAAAGAGCCGGGATGGAAGCTCTCCGGCCGATGGTATCCCATGAGGATACCGAAGATATCATTAAAAGGCTGATCCCCCTCCCCTACGACCAGGATCTTCCTGTCGCCCCTGGCATCAAAGCGAGTTTTGCCGAGGCAGGGCATATCCTTGGATCCGCATGCATACAGCTCAGTATCGAAGAACAGGGAAAAGTGAAAAAGATCATTTTTTCGGGCGATCTCGGACCCAGGGGAGCGCCAATCCTCAAAGACTTCGAGGAGCTTCACACGGGAAACGCGGTTTTTATGGAATCCACATACGGAGACAGAGACCATAAACCCCTTAAGGATACCGTTGATGAATTTATTTCCATCGTACAACATGCTGTTGCCACCGGGGGGAAGATACTAATCCCCACATTTGCGGTGGGAAGGGCACAGCTAATGATCTCCCTGCTGGCTTCCATGTTCAGGAAAAAGGAAGTTCCTCTTTTCCCTATTTTCCTCGACAGCCCCATGGCCATCGAGGCCAGCAGGATCTATATGCGCCACAAGGAACTTTACGACGAAGAGCTGCTTGATTTCATCCGGGAAAAGCCCCTGGCGGAGGATCTGAGAACCCTGAAGATCTGTTCCACGTCGGAGGATTCCATAGCCATAAATAATATCCCCGGGCCATTTATGGTCCTGGCCGGAGCAGGGATGTGCAATGCAGGCCGCATCCTTCACCACCTTAAATACAACCTCTGGAAGCCGGAGACTCATGTGATCATCGTGGGCTACCAGGGTTCAGGCACGCTCGGAAGGATGCTGGTGGACGGGGCGAAAACAGTGCGAATCTTCGGCGACAAGATAGCAGTCAATGCCACGGTTCATACACTGGGCGGATTCAGTGCCCATGCAGGCCAGAAGGACCTGCTCGACTGGTTTTCGACCCTTGCGCCCCTTCATCCGAAGCTGATTATCATACATGGTGAAAACGGGCCCAGGATTGCCCTTGCTGAAAAAATTGATAACGAATTCTCTATTAAAGCATATTTACCGGGATTAAATGAGGAACTGGATATCTGACCCGGCCAGAAGCAGTGTAACCTGAACAGAAAAAAATTTGAAATAATTTATTGCACGTATGAAAGATTCTATCCGCCGGACAAAGATAATCGCCACGATAGGCCCGGCAAGCAACAATCCTCAGATGATACGCAGCCTGTTGCAGGCAGGCATGAACGTTGCCCGTCTCAACTTTTCGCACGGCAATTATGAAGATCACTCAAAAGTGATAACGTACCTGAGGGAAGCTTCCGATGAGATAGATATGCCAATCACTCTGCTCCAGGACTTGCAGGGACCAAAAATCAGGGTCGGCAAACTGCCCGGGGATCAGCTCCTCCTGGAAAAGGGAAAGCTTGTCAGCATGATACCCATGGAAGATTACAAGGGACAGGCCGATGTCATACCGGTTGATTACCCCCATGCTGCGGAAGAAGCTGCAGAAGGAATGGGCATTTTGCTGGATGACGGCCTTCTGTCCCTGACTATCACGGGAGTCAAAGGGAATGCCCTCATCTGCAAAGTAGTGGACGGGGGAGTGCTGAAATCGCGGAAAGGCGTGAACTTTCCTAATCTCAAGCTGAAACTTCCTTCACTTACCGAAAAAGACAAGCAGGACCTGATATTCGGGCTTGAGCATGGCGTTGACTGGGTTTCACTGAGCTTTGTCCGGTCGGCACAGGACATGACCGGCCTAAGGGATTTTATAAAAAATGCAGGTTATAACAAGCCCCTGATCGCCAAGATAGAAAAGCCCCAGGCGATAGACCACCTTGACGAGATCATTGCGGTTTCGGACGGGATAATGGTGGCCAGGGGCGACCTGGGTGTGGAAATGAGCCCCGAAAAAGTCCCTCTTCTCCAAAAACATATCATCGAGCAGTGCAACCGCATGAGGAAGTCTGTGATCACCGCCACGCAGATGCTGGAATCGATGATCCATGAACCCAGGCCTACCAGGGCTGAGGCCAACGACGTAGCAAACGCGATCATAGACGGCACCGACTGCATCATGCTTTCCGGTGAATCGGCTGTCGGCGAATACCCTGTGCAGGCAGTGGAAATGATGAATAGGATAGCATGCGAAGTGGAAGCAAAAATCGAA
>Ga0182027_10014842_pt1 | contig 10753 bp, 6 predicted proteins | sample 712E1DmetaG_FD_121300 | JGI IMG/M metagenome (GOLD analysis project Ga0182027, IMG submission 121300) | Permafrost microbial communities from Stordalen Mire, Sweden - 712E1D metaG (Illumina Assembly) | ecosystem: Environmental > Terrestrial > Soil > Wetlands > Permafrost | place: Sweden...
CACCTGACTTGCTCATTCTAGTGTCCCCGAGATGACTTTTTTAGCTCTTCTGTAAGGGTTCTGAAACTCAAGGTTAACCCGGAATCTTATTTCCATAGATAATCACGATACTATCACAGATTGGCCGAAGTAGTTTTACGCACAGTTTATTGCTAATCCCAGTCAGTCTCGGTAACGGGTTACATATTCCAATAGAATTTCATGTCTTAATTCTTGTTCATCCGGGTCATCTTTTAGTGTCCCCAAATCACAGATTTTGAGATCAAAATTGGGGTTTTTTGGCAAATGTGAGCAAGTCAGGTATTAACAGATAGGAATGTCATTGTCAAGTATCAATATTGGTTTCTAGCAAAAAATATTTATCGCTAAAATTAATAAGTAAAATATTTCAAAATGCAGGTTGGCATGATCTCAGAACAAAATATTATGAACCCAAAAAGATTTAAGTCATCACTGAATTGTGCCTGCTTTTGTAATAATTTTTGGAGAATATTACATTTTTTTGAAATTAGGTGCTTGACAATGGTATTTGTTCCTGCTAGTATGTTTGTATGGTAACGATACCACTATTTATAAACAATTTAATATCCAACAATGTCTCTTCGAAGGGAGGTGCGAGTAATAATCAATAAACCCCTTTACGAGTTAATGCTGTTGTTCCCAAACCTACAGTAAGTTCATTCAAAGTAAGGAGGAAGAAAGATGTCTATCAAGAAGCTTGTTTCAACCATTTTAGCCTTTGCAGTGATTGCCGGTATGCTTGCGGCTTGTGCTACCCCAACCCCTGCCCCCACCGCTGCACCTGCTGCCACCACTGCAGCTGCGCCGGCTCAGCCTACGGCTACGACAGCCCCTACTAATGTCCCAGTTACCCTTTCCTATATGGTTAGTCAGGGATGGGCTTCTGATGCCGAACAGGCGCTTGCCAAACAATTTACACAACAAACCGGAATAACAATTGACTTCCAGGTTATTCCCTCCGACCAGTATTTTAACCTTTTGAAAACCAAACTCAGCTCAGGACAAGGTCCCGATCTCTTTGGCGGACAAAGCGGTAAGACTGACCTGGTAGTGAATTATGATGTGGAAAAGAACGCTGTGGATTTGTCGGATCAACCATGGGTTAAGACAGAAGATCCCCTGGTGCTCGATCAAGCCACGGTCAATGGCAAAGTATATGGTTTGACAGTCTGGAATACCCTGGGTACTACCTGGGTGATCAATTACAATAAGGATATCTTTTCCAAGTTGAACCTGAGTGTTCCAACCACCTTTGCAGATTTGAAAACCGCCTGCCAGAAAATCAAGGCCACCGGAATCACCCCTATTTACGAGCCAATGGCCGACGGGTGGCATCAGGTCTTATGGTTTGCAGAACTGGGCGTCCAAATCGAGAATCTTGCCCCCGGAACGGCTGACCAGTTGAATAACAATAAGGCAACCTTCGCCAAAAACCCAACCGCATTGCTGCTCTTGCAACAATATAAGGATCTGTATGACTCTGGTTGTTTCGGGGATAATGCATTATCCGATACAGTCGCTGACCAGACCAAGATCATCTCTTCGGGCAAGGCTGCTATGACAGTAGGGAACCTGACCTTCGATCAGACGGTTAAGCATGATTATCCTGATTTCAATACCGATAGCCTGGGCGTGTTCTTAATGCCGCTAGCCGACAATCAGGTCTTAAATACCAATCCAGCTGGCCCATCCATATTTATCTGGACAGGGTCCAAGCATATTGACGAGGCGAAGCAGTTCTTAAATTTCTTAACGCAACCTGACAGCCTGCAATACCTGGTCGACAACGACCCCAACAGCCCGACTCTTCCTTTCCCCGGAATAAAGAGCAAATTGCTTCCTTTCCAGCAAGCCTTCTTGGATGCCAGTACCAAACGGGGAGTTGTATACCAGACTTCAGTTAAATATGTAAATCCGCAATGGATGGATATGGGTAAGGATATTGTATCCATGTTCACTGGTGCGGAGACTCCGCAACAAGTTCTAACAAACATTGATAAGCGCCGCGGTGAAGAAGCCAAAGCTGCCAGTGATCCTAACTGGCCATAGATGATTCTGGTTTTCACTGATTTGATTAATTAATCAGATTAGATAATTGTAGTAAATTTTCCAACCCAGTATACTTGAGTATACTGGGTTGGAAATTCAAAAAAGGGAATTACCCGATGAAAGTTCGAAGTAAACTTAATTATCCCCTATATTTTATTCTTCCTGCCCTGATTTTGTATTTAATATTCTCCATCGTTCCAAGCCTTAGCGGGATCTTTTACTCATTTACGAACTGGAGTAGTTATTCCACAAAGATAAATTTTGTCGGCTTAGAAAACTTCAAGACCATTTTCTCAGCCAGTGAAAATTATTTACTTTTTATTAAGAATACGTTCATATTTACAATAATCACTATCATAGCAAAGACAGTAATTGGCCTGGCACTGGCTTTGCTATTAACAGAAGGAACCAAGCGCTTGGCGTATTTTTATCGGATGATGATCTACATTCCGGTCATTCTACCAGCCATAGCAGTTGGGCTTATTTTCAAATCGATATTAAACCCGTCTACCGGACTTCTGAATACTTTCTTAAATACGGTGGGATTAGGTGTTTTAGCCCAGAAATGGCTGACCAACCCACACATTGCATTGTATTCCGTCATCGGAGTGGATACTTGGCAAGGGGTGGGGTATATCATGGTCATCCTGATTGCCGGCCTCCAATCCATTCCCCGCGAATATTACGAGGTGGCAGATGTAGATGGAGCTGGTTTTGGGGCCAAGCTAATACATATAACCTTGCCGATGATGATGCCCGCCATTACTATCGTCACTGTATTGAATTTACTGTATGGATTAAAGGTATTTGATATTGTTTATGCGTTAACGAACGGTGGTCCTGGGTTTGCCACTGATGTAATATATACTGCCGTATTTCAGGCTTTTAGTCAGGGGCAATGGGGCCTCGGCACAGCCTTTTCCAGTTTGTTATTCGTATTCATGAGCGTGCTGGGTTATTTTGTAATTCGATTGATGGACCGCGGGCAAGTCAGAGATTAAGGAGTTTCTCATTTATGTTGGCAAAAAGATCTAAACAAGTAGGGGCTCATTTATTGGCCATTTTAGCTTGCCTGATCAGCCTCATTCCATTCTATTTGATTGTAACAAATTCCTTTAAAAGTTTATCAGAAGCGAGTTCGATGAGTGCTACCTTACCTACTATCTGGCATGTGGAAAACTTTGTTAATGTGATTGCAGCCGGAAAACTAGGTCCAAGTTTTCTTAACAGTTTATTTTACGCTACTGCCTCAACGATCATTGGAACTCTAAGTGCAGCTATGGCTGCTTTTGTCCTTTCGCGCAATAGGTCACATTTCAATCGTTTTCTGTATTTTTTTATCATCTTAGGAATTGCATTGCCGACGAATTATTTTACATTGACCAAGGTCATGCAGATCACCCAACTCATTAATACAAGGGCTGGAATGATAATACTGTTTGCAGCCGGGCAAATTCCATTCGGTGTTTTCCTTATTTATGGTTTTCTTGATACTGTTCCAAAGGAACTAGATGAGGCTGCCATCATTGATGGATGTGGACCGTTTCAACTCTTTTTCAGGATCATCGTTCCGTTGATGATGCCTGTGTTGATCACCGATGCCGTCCTATCCTTTTTGGGAGTCTGGGGTAACTTCATCATGCCGCTCTACTACCTTAACAGTACTGCTAATTGGCCAATGACTCTGTCCGTTTACGACTTCTTCAATATGTATCATATGAATTGGAATCTGTTTTCGGCTGATGTTTTAATGACCGTTTTACCTGTAATCTTGGTATATTTTGCTGCCCAGCGCTACATCCTCTCAGGAATGACGGCTGGCGCCGTCAAGGGGTAGTCAGCGATAAAAGGGTGTCAAAAAATAATGATGACCTTTTTCTCTGAGCATGAAATCGCCAGGGAAACTATTCTGTGATGCAGGCTCAAGAAGTGTTTTGAATAATCCAGGCGAACGAAAAACCGATTAACTATCTGGTAGAGCAAACAAAGCAGGCCTGCAATAATCGTTTCTAGTTGAAGAAGAATGGTGGTTGAGTTTTGATAAAGAGAATCAAATATGAGTAATTTTGACCTTCGTTTTCGTCAGATACACCTTGATTTCCACACGAGTGAAGCGATCGATGGCGTCGGTGCGCAGTTTGATCCGGTAGAGTTTGCGACCACGCTGGAAAAAGCACGGGTGAATTCGATTACATGTTTTGCTCGTTGTCACCATGGTTGGATCTACTATGACACACAATTAAATCCAGAGCGACGACATCCGCACCTCGCTATCAACCTGCTCAAGGAACAAATTGATGCCTGCCATGCCAGGAATATTCGAGTACCGATCTACACCTCCGTTCAATGGGATCACTATACTGCTGACAGATTTCCTGAATGGCTTGCTTTGGATGAAAAGGGGTGCATCAGCTCTTTTCAAGCCTTGTCACCGTTTGAGGCGGGCTTTTACCGCGATCTATGCCTGAACTCTCCTTACGTTGAAACCTTTCTTAAGCCGCATGTGCGGGAAATTGCGGAAAATCTTCCGGTCGATGGCCTCTTCTTCGATGTTGTGCGGCCAGTAGTATGTACTTGCCACTACTGCCGAGCCAAGATGGACAATGAAGGTTTAGATTTCGACAATGCGCGTGCCCGCAGACAGTTTGCTTTGCAGACCATCAACCATTTCAAACAAGATATGACGAACTTTGTGCGGCAGTTCAATTCCGAATGTACGATATTTTATAACGAAGGGCACATAGGCACACGGCATCATCCTGTTGCTGATGTTTATACCCACTTTGAGCTTGAAAGTCTGCCAAGTGGTGACTGGGGTTACTTGCATTTTCCGCTCACCATGCGCTATGCGCGCACTTTTGGAAAAGATTGTGTGGGCCAAACGGGTAAGTTCCATACCGGCTGGGGCGATTTTCACTCTTTCAAGAATGTGGAGGCATTACAGTACGAATGCTTTCGCATGTTGGCACTGGGAGCCAAATGCTGCATCGGTGATCAACTTCATCCCCTGGGTAAACTTGACCCGCAGGTATACGAATTAGTGGGATCAGTATATCGCGAGGTAGAGAAAAAGGAGCCATGGTGTCAAAATATCAAGCCATTGGTTGATATCGGAGTCTTAACACCTGAAGAATTCTATGGCGCTGAAATCGGAGGATTACCTCCCGCGTTGATGGGCATTACGCGAATGTTGGATGCTAGTGCGCACCAATTCGATATCATTGATACTGGTAGTGACCTATCATGTTACAAGGTCATCGTTTTGCCGGATAATATCCCGGTTAATGCTGACCTGGCTCAGAAATTGCGGGTTTTCCTTGATCGCGGAGGTGCACTGATTGCTTCATTTGAATCAGGTATGAATGAAGACGCTAATGAATTCACCCGTCAAATGATGGGAGTCCAACTCAAGAGCGATGGACCGCATGACTTGAACGGCGAACTGGTTCGCGGGAAATTCTTTCCGCATGCTGACTATGTCGAATACTTCTTTCCTGGGAAGTTAAATCAGGGATTGGCGCAGACCGAATATGCTTTATACATTCATGGCATGGATGTCGAAGCCTTACCCGGCTCAGAAGTATTGGTGAACAAGGTCTTATCCTACTTTGATCGTACCTACAAGCATTTTTGCTCCCACCGGCAAACACCTTCATCTGGGCAAGTAGATGGGCCTGCGGTAATCAGGAAAGGGCGGACCATCTATTTTGCAAATCCTGTTTTCACGGAATATAACAAACTGGCGCCGAAATGGGAAAAGCAACTGTTCTTGAATGCATTGGGTCTGCTGTTGCCCGATCCGCTTGTACGACATAATGGTCCAACAACTTTGCTCGTTACGGTCAATGAACAATCATCCGAAAACCGGTGGGTTGTCCATCTGCTTCACTATATCCCTGAGCGCCGCAGTCAACAAATCGACACCATTGAAGACGTGATCCCTCTCTACAATTTGAAAATTTCTATCAAATCGCCCAAGATCAAAACAGTAAAATGTGTACCTGAACAAGAACTGTTACCCTTCACCCGCAATAATGAACGTGTCGAGTTCATATTACCTCAATTGGTAGGACATCAAATGATCGCCTTGGAGTTATATTAAGCCGGATTTCGGTACCCCCGAAACCATAAAATCGAAATGTATTTGATGCTGTGATAAAGACACTGTCGAAAATTCGAAATCTCTTTTTTTTAACGATTTCTTGTGCCTGTTTTTGGAGTTATGAAATGAGTTTATCATCCAACTTATACGATATTGCTTTCATCGGACATATGTGCTTCGATGAAGTGATCACTTACCATGGAGAGCCGCGAGTGGCGCCGGGTAGCTCAGTACTGTGTGGGGCGCTGGCAGCGGCACGCGTGGGGAAAAAAGTAGCTGTCATTACAAAAATGGCTCTCAAGGATGAAAATATTCTTGATTCAATACGGAAAAATGGAATTGGGATTTATGCCATCCCGGCTATGGAAACAACTTTTATGAAAGTGGTGCATGCCACCGCTAATGTCGATGAACGCCAAATCTTTCAACTAACAAATGCTGGTTTTTTCTCTCTGGATGATATGCCAATGCTGACTGCACGACAGGTGCATTTAGCGGGCATTACGAATCAAGAATTTGATTTGGAATTTGTAAAAGGTTTAAAAGAAAAAGGATATCGCTTGTCGGTAGACATGCAAAGTTTTGTGCGTCAGGTAGACCCCATCACGCACGAGATCGCTTTTCAGGATGTGCCTGACAAGGTTGAAATAGTTCGTCAAGTACATATGGTGAAACTGGATATCGTTGAGGCGAAAATTTTGACTGGTACCAGCGACTTGGAACAGGCGGCTTTGATCATTGAACCTTGGGGCTGCCCTGAAATTCTGATTACCAACTCAGAAGGTGTTTTGGCCCGTGTAAATGGAAAAACCTACTATGAAAAATTTTCCAACAAGAGCGTGGTTGGCCGGACGGGGCGGGGTGATACTTGCTTTGCAGCTTATATGGCTCGTCGTTTGGATTACGGCGTGGCTGAATCACTGAAATTTGCCGCGGCTTTGGTATCCATCAAAATGGAAACGCCAGGCCCATTTTGTGGAACTTTAGACGATGTTTTGGAGCGGATGCAAGCCAAGCCCATTAACTAACAATCCCTTTTCAACCAGTCTCATCAACTGATTTCGAAATTTATTTTACAAAAGGAATAAACCCCATGCACTTGCATAAAACCCCTATCAAGTATTTTCAAGGCGATCCATGGACGATTGTGGAAACCGGCTTCGACCCCAATTATCAGCGAGTTTCTGAATCTGTTTTTTCTTTGGCGAATGAGTTTATGGGCGTACGCGGTTATTTTGAAGAAGGATACAGCGGGGACCACTTGCTTGGCAGCTACTTTAACCATCTGTACGAGATGATGGATATCCGCCATGACCAGTTGTTCAAAGGATTTATAACACAAGGCGCAGCCATGATTAATGCGGTGGACTGGCTGTATACACGTTTGTGGGTGGATGGAGAAAAACTTGATCTGGCAAAATCGAAATTTTCCGGATTTACCCGTAAACTGGATATGCGCCAAGGGGTCATGACACGTGAATTTGTATGGGAAACGAGTAGCGGCAAAAAACTGAAACTTATCTTCTTGCGCTTTACGAATATGCGGTCGACCCATCTAGGTTTCCAGCGCATCCTACTGGAGCCGCTAAACTTTTCAGGCTCAGTCCAATTCAGATCTGGTCTGGATTTCAACACCCATTATGAAATTGGGGCTGGTTGGGATCAAACCGGTGAGGGTGGATTTAAGCAAGATGGGCAGATTATTAACTTTTGGAATTGTGAGCGTAAAGAAGAAGTCGATAATGGATGGGCGATTCAGGCACAGACCAATCGCAGTGGACACCAATTATTCTCCAGTTTTCGGCTTAATTCGGATCAGGAACTCAATACCAGTCTAGTTGAAGATGATAAGTTCATTGGAGTGGATTTTACTCTGATGGTTCAACAAGGCATCACCTCGTTTGTTGAAAAAATAGTTGTAAATGATTGGCGTAAAACACCGGATGTAGAGGTGTTATGGAAAAGGGGATTGGAATTGTTTCAACAGTACGCCCCATTCACATTTGACAGCGGCCTTTTGGAACATACAGCCTTTTGGAATAAAGTGTGGGACATTTTTGATATTGAGATTGATGGCGACCCTGATATCCTTCAAGGTCTGCGATTCTCTGACTTCCAGACCTATCAGTCCTATCATGGTGAGAACGCTGATCTCAATGCGCTTTGCAAAGGGTTGACAGGTGAGGTGTATTTTGGTTGGGTTTTTTGGGATAGTGAAATCTACTCCCACCGACTGATGATGTTTGTCGACCCGTCTGTGGCAAAGAATTTGTTGCTTTACCGTTATCATCGCCTACCACAGGCACTGGAACGCGCCAAACAATTGGATTGCGAGGGTGCACGCTTTCCGTTTGCTACCATCACCGGCACAGAAGACAGCGGTACCTGGCAGCATGTAGATCTTGAGATCCATGCCGACATGGCCATTGCCTATGCCATATGGCATCAAGATAAGATTTGTCCCGACAAACCTTTCTTATATCATGAAGGGATTGAGATGCTGCTGCAGATTTGCCGTTTTATGGCAAGTGCTGGTGGGTGGAGTCCTCTCCACGGAGATTTTGGATTCTATGGTGTCATGGGGCCTGATGAATTCCATATGATGGTAAATCACAACTGTTATACCAACGTCATGGGCAAGAAAGCGTTCGAATTCACATTCAGTGTATTGGATGAAATGCAGCGAGAAGCGCCAGAAGAATACCGGCAGGCAATTGCCAAAACGAGTCTCAAACCTGAAGAACTTGAGCAGTGGAAGAAAATGGCACAGAAGATGCGGATTCTCAAAGATGAACGCACCGGCGTCTTTGAACAGCATGCAGGATATTTTGACTTACCGCATGTGGATCTGCAAAATATCCCTGTTGAACAAATTCCGATTTACAAGAATTGGGCTTACATCAAAATTTTCCGACACAACATGGTCAAGCAGCCGGATGTGTTGAATCTGATGTATTTCTATAGCCAGGATTACACCCTGGAAGAGAAGCTTGCAAATTACGAGTTTTATGAAGCTCGGACCATTCATGAATCGTCTTTGTCTCCTTCCTTACATGCCATTCTTGCAGCCGAATTGGGCAAGATGGATGAGGCCTATAACTTTTTTGCATACGGCGCTCGATTAGATTTGGATGACTATAATCGAAATACTGATCAAGGATTGCACGTAACTTCCGCTGCGGGGGTTTGGGCAAGCATGATTTTTGGATTTGGCGGCATGCGAACGGATGGGGACGTCCTCATATTCAATCCCACGCTACCTAATCAATGGAAATCATATCGCTTTAGAGTTTATTACCAAGGAGCAAAAATCGAAGTTGTGGTGGATTGCGAGAACGTTCAATTTCGGGTGATCAGTGGTCCATCGGTGACGGTCAACATATATGAGAATAACTATAAACTCAGCTCCGAGAGCATGACCGTGAAACTTAAGCAAACGAGTTAATTTGGTTTCGACTGGGTTCCAATCGAAAAGAGTTCACGACGTCTGAGATCAAGGCAATTTAATTAATTCCCCCTTTTTCGGTCTACGAAAGGTGGTCAGTCATTGGATAATCCGCCATGTAAGCACTCAAGGATCTACAATTGCATGCGAACCGACTGTTTAACCTGGTTTAGTATGCGATTTCTAATTACCAAATAATTGTCCAAGAATAGTTATGAAGGAACTGATATTATTATCAGTACCGTTCTGTGAACTAAGGTTTTGTAATATAAAAACGTATATCAATCCCAGGAGATACAGATATGACCCAAACTACGCCAATAAAATTTATTAATCCTCAACCTTATCTTGGAGAAAATCATCCAAAAATCGGTATCCGCCCTACAATCGACGGGCGTCGTATGGGGGTACGTGAATCTTTGGAAGAGACCACCATGGGATTAGCGAAGGCAGTATCTGATCTACTGACTCGGAATTTACGCTACCGGGATGGTACCCAGGTGGAGTGTATTATTGCGAATACCTGTATCGGCGGGGTGGCAGAAGCGGCAGAAACAGCCGCCTTGTTTTCACGTGAAGGAGTAGGCTTATCCATCACAGTGACTCCTTGCTGGTGCTATGGATCAGAAACAATGGATATGGATCCATTAATCCCAAAAGCTGTTTGGGGATTTAATGGAACTGAACGGCCTGGAGCAGTTTATTTGGCTGCAGTTCTGGCGGCATATAACCAAAAAGGATTACCTACATTTGGAATTTACGGACGTGATGTGCAAGATGCTGGCGACACCAACATCCCGATAGATGTTCAAGAAAAATTATTGCGGTTTGCCCGGGCAGGGTTGGCGGTTGCTACAATGCAAGGAAAATCGTACCTGTCTATTGGCGGGACTGCAATGGGTATCGCCGGTTCAATAGTTGATTCAAGTTTTTTTGAAAACTATTTGGGTATGCGGGTCGAAACAGTAGATATGTCCGAAATCACCCGCCGTATAGATGAAGAAATATATGACCCTCAAGAATTCACCCATGCTCTGAAATGGGTAAATGAAAATTGCCCTGAAGGGCGTGATTATAACCCAACCGGTAAACAGCGATCCCATGTTCAGAAACAAAAAGACTGGGAAACAGTAGTC
>Ga0182027_10014843_pt1 | contig 10753 bp, 12 predicted proteins | sample 712E1DmetaG_FD_121300 | JGI IMG/M metagenome (GOLD analysis project Ga0182027, IMG submission 121300) | Permafrost microbial communities from Stordalen Mire, Sweden - 712E1D metaG (Illumina Assembly) | ecosystem: Environmental > Terrestrial > Soil > Wetlands > Permafrost | place: Sweden...
AAAATAAAATTATTGCTTTAGGAGAAGATGCGATAAAAGGAAAATGGAAAAACAGTGAGATCCCCGATTTGTGGGATGGGAAAGCAAGCGAACGAATTGTCGAAATAATTAAAAGGACAATATTAAAAAACGCGCTTTAATTACAGGTGTCACTGGCCAAGACGGATCATATTTAGCAGAGCTTTTACTTGAAAAAGGCTATGAAGTTCATGGAATGATCCGTCGGGCAAGTTACTTCAACAGAAATCGAATTGAACATCTTCATCAGGATTCACACGATAAAAAAGCGAATTTTATCCTGCATTATGGTGATATGTCGGATAGCAGCAACATGAATCGAATATTGGAAAAAGTAAATCCCCATGAAATTTATAATCTTGCCGCTCAATCGCATGTTGCAGTATCATTTGAAGTACCTGAATATACCGCAGATGTTGATGCTACGGGAACATTGCGCATATTGGATGCAATTAAAGATACCGGTATTAACCCCAGGTTTTACCAAGCTTCGACATCGGAATTATATGGAAAAGTTAGGGAAACTCCCCAAAGCGAAACAACACCATTTTATCCTCGCTCACCTTACGCTGTTGCAAAACAATATGCTTTTTGGATTGTTGTGAATTATCGTGAAGCATTTAATCTTCATGCAAGCAATGGAATTTTATTTAATCACGAGTCCCCTCGTCGTGGGGAAAATTTTGTCACAAGAAAAATCACCATGGCAGCTACAGCAATAAAAGCAGGTAAAAAAGATTGCATCTATATTGGTAATCTGACCCCGCGCTTCACAGCGGGATAAGTTGTAGCTGTGATTTTATCTACGCAAAATTCGTAGATAATTTCTATATAGATACTAAATGCAAAACGTGATTGGGGCTATGCGCCTGATTATGTGAAGGCTATGTGGCTGATGTTACAGCAGGATAAAGCCGACGACTATGTTATTGCAACTGGTGAAACCCATTCGGTTCGTGAATTTATTGAAAAGACTTTTAGTTGTCTTGATATGTCAATTGTTTGGTCCGGTGAAGCTGAAAAAGAAATTGGCACCGATAAAGCAAGCGGAAAAGTAATTGTTCGGATTGACCCTAAATATTATCGTCCCACGGAAGTGGATCTTTTATGGGGTAACCCCTCTAAAGCCAAAAAAATTCTTGGATGGAATACTTCAATATCTTTTGAAAAATTGGTTGAGATTATGGTTAAAGCTGATTGGGAGATGTTAAAAAAGTAAAAGAATAAAAGATATTTTAGCCGCGGATACTTCGACAGGCTCAGTACAAGTTTTCGCGGATGGGCGCCGATGAACACGGTTTAAAATAAAATTAGGGTTTTTGAAGAAATCCATGTTTGGTTCAAGAAAGGTTCAATCAAAATCAGGAAGGTCGGCTATATATTTTTTAATTGACAATAGAAAAACCTCAGCGCTTTGTAATGCCATTTCCGCTTGATCCTTTGTGGCAACGGCCTGTTCTTTATAATCAAATTCTTGTCTGTCGTCAAACAAAGAATGAAAGATTTGGGAATTTGCTTTTTCCAGTTTGCCCGTCATGATGAACTCTTTATCAAAAATCCCGATAATCCCCGAATGCTTTGATGTTTTTGTGAGTATACCTGTTTTAAGATAGAGGGCAAGAACGCAATAAAAAACAGCATAGTATGCACGGTTAACAACAGACTGTGGCGAACACCCTTGAGCAAACATGATTTTGCCATCATTAAGAGTGACGTCTGCTTGTTGAAGCCGATATGAAAAAAGAGTTTGCCTATCAGTCATATGGCAATACCCTCCCGCAGAATGTTCTGAACAATGGAGGACAATCGGAGCGGACTATTTTCTATTTCATCTCTGCTGAAAATAAGAGGTGAAATTACTGTTTCCGTATCTAATCCAATTTGCCATGAAATATATCGAATATGCTTTTTTGCTTGTTGATTCAATGTTTCTACTTCGATAAAAACATCCATATCCGAATCGAACTCTTCCTCTTCTCGCGCACAAGAACCGAAAATCCGAAGGGAAATGATAGGAACATCTTTGGATAAAGCTTCTTTCATTTTTTGTGCAATGGCAAAATATCGTTCTTTCAATTTTTTCTTCCTTGCCGGTTTTGATAATGATAATAATATAAATCAAAAGGTGTATCATGTATAATTTTAAACCTAAATTCGGCAGTTCGAAAGAAAGCTAAAACTATCCAGTTGCGACATGTCCTCCGAAGCTATAGCGAAGGGGGAAGCAACGGATTAAAACAGAGAAAAGAAATTGGCCGCGGATTGGCGCGGAAACGCGCGGATCAGAAAAAAATATTTGGGTTTTAAAATAAAGCAAATAAAAATACCTGTTTTACTATCCGCGAGTATCTGCGCTAATCCGCGGCTAAATGGTAGCATGATAAAAAACAGCTTTATCTACCTAAGCTCAATGTATTTTTGAAGTATGAACTCAAGATTGCTAAGTTTTCCTGAAAAAGGATCGTTTTTTTTATTCGGACCCAGACAAACAGGGAAAACGACGCTGGTACGTTCACGGTATCCGAAAGCTTGGTATGTCAACCTGCTTTTTGAAGAAACATTTTTCCGATATTCCGCAGAACCAGGTTTATTTCGACAACAGGCTATTGAGCAGATTACTCGACAAGGAATAGAAACGATTGTTCTTGATGAAGTGCAACGTATTCCTGAATTGCTAAATGATATTCAGGCTCTTATTGATACGCATCCTGATGTACGATTTGTTTTAACCGGATCCAGTGCTCGGAAGCTCAAGCGAAAAGGGGTCAATCTACTGGCCGGCCGGGCTGTTGAACGCAGATTGTTTCCTTATGTCCAACAGGAAGTTGGCGATAGTTTTTCGTTGGATACGGCATTACGATATGGAACTTTACCGAGTATCTATGGTAAGGACGAAGATACAACAAGAGATTTGCTTACTTCCTATGTAAATACCTACCTGAGAGAAGAGATCCGTCAAGAAGCTTTGGTGCGAAATCTCGGCGCATTTTCGCGTTTCCTTGAGATAGCTGCAAGTCAGAACAGTGAGCTGGTAAGCTTTTCCGATATGGCGCGTGAATGTGGAGTATCCTCGCATACTATCAAGTCGTATTATGATGTTCTTGAGGATACGATGATTGCTTTTCCGTTGCAGGCCTGGTCGAAAAGTGCACGAAAAAGAATGGTCGCGCATCCCCGGTACTATTTTTTTGACATTGGAGTAGTAAATGCGTTAAACCGCAGACTGAGTGCCGAACTGGATCCCAGGACAAAAGGAAGACTATTCGAAACCTTTATCATACTGGAACTCAATCGCTATTTGCACTATTCTCGCAGTGAAGCAAGACTTTTTTTCTGGCGAACCAGTGGCGGTGCTGAAGTTGATCTTGTTGTTGAAAAGCATGGCCGGTTAATTGCGGCATGCGAAATAAAATCGTCACGCGTGATTGACGGCAGTGATCTTTCGGGGCTTAAATCATTTAAAGAGGATAATCCCGACACTCCATGTTTTTTAACATGCACAGCCGAACTTCCCTATGAAAAAAGTGGATTCCGTATTCTTCCTTGGCCAATACTCATTAAGGAAATTACAGCTCTTTATTAGTACCTATATCTGAATTAGCTACGCTTTTTGCGTAGACCATGGTATCGAGTATATAATATATAAAGTAAACTTATCCCATAGCGACATGTCCTTCGAAGCAATAGCGAAGGAGGAAGCATGAGGTTAGTTTAATGGAATTAAAGAAAGGCGTGGCCGCATGAACGCTGAGGCTTTAGATTTGTGGAACAGAGCAAAAAAAGCTTTGGGCGCAGCGGAAACAATTGTTCATGAAACCCCGATTCTTCTGCGTCTCGTTCATATTATGCGGCATTTCATGCGGTGTCTGCATATTTTGCCCTTAATGGGAAAACCTTTACAAAGCATAGTGCATTGGAATCTGCAGTTCATAAAGACTTGGTAAAAACTGGATTGTGGCCAGCTGATTTAGGTAAAAGTTTTTCTTGGCTCGTATCTACGAGAAGTACCGGGGATTATGGCGGTGGTTTGCATGTATCGGAACAAGATGCTTTGAAAGCTGTTGAAAAAGCACAGCAAATACTCATATTTGTAAACATGCAAAATCCTAGCATTTTCACTCAGTAATATGGCTTTATGACTATTCCCCACGTAGCCGCGGATTGACGCAGATAGGGCGAAGACCCGATGTAATATACAAAAGCTTTACAGCCAATCTTCCAACGCTAAACCTTTAACCCGACTGAACTCTTTTGTATTATTTGTTATGAGGATGCTCCTTGTGGCCAAAGCTGTCCCTGCAATTAAAATGTCAAATGGCTCAATAGTACGGCCTTCTGATTCAAGTTGTTTACGTATGCGGGCAGCCTCACCGGCGCAGGAAAGATCAAAGGGAAGCACGGATACTTCACTCAAGAATTCATTAAGCAGATTTATCGACCTTTTAGGATTGTCTGATTTATAGGCCCCTGCGGTCAGTTCAAAAACAACAATAGCCGATACGGCAAGTTCTGAACGTAATTTAGATTGAAGTTTTTCGGCAACATTCCCTTTGTTTTTAAAATAAAAGATCACGGTATTTGAGTCGAGGCAAAACATTTACCATTTCTCCCGAAGGGCATCTTTACCAATATCTTGGTGAATATCAGCAATTAAGGGCATATCGGGTATCGATCCGGCAAGCTTTTTAAAATTTTCCGACCACTCATCCTGTGCGGATTTTTTCAATTGCCGAACAATCCATTTGCTCATAGATAAGGAATTTTTTTCAGCTGCATTTCTAACGATTATTTCTGTTTCACGATCAAGATATATGCTTAAATGACTCATATGCCCTCCAAAGTATCATATAATATATAATATACTCAAAATATCTTTTGCGTTCAATATAAATATGGAAGCGAAGGAAAATAGATATTTAGCCGCGGACACTTCGACAGGCTCAGTACAAGTTTTTGCGGATAGGCACGGATCAGAAAAATATTTGATTTGAAAAAAAACAGTAATTATTCTTAGGAATATGAAAATTTACTAATAATACTATCCGCAAGTATCTGCGCTAACCCCATGCTTCCCACTTCGCTATCGCTTCGGGGACATGTCGCAAGGGATAAGTTTACTTTATATATTATCTACGCTTTTTGCATAGACATAGTACCGAGGCATACCGAGTGTATAATTCAGATCTAGGTACTAATCCGCGGCTAAAGTACAAAGATGCTATGTTTTTTCCATAAGTAACCATTTCCAAACCGGTATCAAATGAATGGTATATTTCTCATGTTTAACTATTGCTTCTTGGTCATCGGTAAGAATTGTGCCTTGGGATAATTTGAAATAATCCAAAGCTGCACAAAGACCGTCTAATTCTCTTTTGGAGTTTTCGCTATTAAATAGAAAACAAACTTGGTATGCATGAGATATTTTAAGGCCGGTTTTAACGATAAAATCACATTCGTAGCGATAGTTGTCCCAATAAAAGAATTCTCCTAGCCCCTGTGATTCCCTTCTTTTAAATTCAATAGCTACCAGGTTCTCTAAAAACTGTCCTTTGTTTGGAGAAAAGAGCATTGTCATTGCAGAAAGTAATCCATTGTCGACGCAATAGATTTTTTTTTGCGAGGCTTGTTGTTCTTTTATCCGGTAAGAGAATTTACGGACAAGAAATATCAGGAATGTTGATTCAAGATAGCTTGTGTATTCCGTGATGGTATGAGAACTTTGGATCTCGCACCGAACGGTGATCTTTTTAAATGATATTTTCTGAGAAAATGAATTGAGCAGAATTACTGCCAACTGTTCTAAAACTACCGGAAACCGGACTTGATGACGCATTAAAATATCTTTGGATAAAACCGCAGAAAACATTGTACGCAGGCGCTGTGGCCCAAAAAGGTGCCCTTCAAAAATTCCTCCGAGAGCAAGGTATTCGTCAAATAAAACTTTTATAGCGGATTTTTTAGCGGTTGATAATGTGGTTATCGAAGGGTAACTGTGCTTTTTGTAAGAAAGAAATTCAGGAAAAGACATTGGAAATAGCTGCCAGACATCAAATCTTCCGGTAAGATGTGTTCCCATTTCCGAACTCATAAGATTGGAATTTGAACCTGTAACGATAATTTTTTTATTTATTCTTATTCGGTTAATAAATAATTCCCATCCGGATATATTCTGGATTTCATCGAAAATGAAATATTCCGGTTCACCATATAATTCCTGGAAAGCCTCGATTAACAGTTGAAAATGTTCCGACCTAAATTCAATCAGACGTTCATCATCAAAACTCAGGAAACAATAATTTGAACGTCGGGAAAGCAAATGTGCAAAAACAGATTTGCCAGAGCGACGCATTCCGGTAATGAGCAGAATATTGGGATTTATTATCATTGCACTGCATTTATCCAGACCAGAACGTTCTATTATTGAAGCGGCAGAAATACCTTTTACCATTTCTTCTTTTTGATCGACAATAATTTGACGTAAAAATTCTTTATTCATGTTATTCCATTTTAGAATTCGTTATACCATTTGTGAGCCCCGCTAAAAGGGGTCGGTCGCCCGCGTTTTCGTACACAATAGTTAAATTAAAGATACATTTCAATGAAAATGTGCGCAAGTATAATGTGAAATATTATTAAAAAATTGTTAAGTATAACGCATACATTTACTAATACCTGCGGCTTTATGGGTGGTGAATATTAGCCGCGGATACTTCGACAGGCTCAGTACAAGTTTTCGCGGAGGGGCACGGATCAGGAAAAAATTACAAAAACAGTTTGAATCCCACTGCGAGCAACATTTAAATTAAGTTACATCATCAGTAACATAATAACAACGTAACTAAATAAACTAAGTATGACCTTTTATAATCGAAAAACAGAAATAGAGCAATTGAACGGGTTATACAAATTGCCAGCCGCGCAATTTATTACCCTGTACGGTCGTAGACGAATCGGCAAAACAGCATTATTACAGCATTGGACGGAGAGTGTCCTTAAAAAAGATTGTCTATATTTGATGGCAAGGCGGAGTTCTTCTCATTTGTTACTTTTGGAGTTCAGCGCGGCGCTTGGCCGTTTTATGGGACTTTTGGACACGGGTTTTGCCTTTTCGGATTGGAATAATTTCTTTTTACAACTAGGAAAAATCGCAGAGCGAAAAAGGATTGTTGTTGTCATTGATGAGTTTCCTTATCTGGTTGAATCGGTACCGGAAATTGCCGGTATCCTGCAGCGAGCATGGGATCTTGAACTAAAGCGCACAAAGGTGTTTCTTGCTGTAAGCGGCTCCCATTATCATATGATGGTTCAAGAATTTACCTCTGAAAAGAGGCCATTATTTGGTAGAACCACCGGGCAAATTTTACTCAATGAGGTTTCTCCGGATCAACTGCATATGTTTTTACCGCATTATGGGGCCGACCAGATTGTTGAAACATTTTCGGTTATTGGCGGTGTACCCAAATATCTTGAAATGTGGGATGATTCCAAGCCTGTCTTGAAAAATATCGCAGATGCATTGCTTTCACCAGTTACCATTTTCAGACAAGAACCGATGTTTTTAATTCAGGATGAGATTGCAGAGCCGCGAACATACCTGGCAATACTTGAAGCACTTGGAAAGGGAGCATTGACACCAAAGGATATTTCTATTGCAACCGGAATTGCGTTGCCACATATTGGTAATTATCTTCAAACATTACTTATGTTAGGATTTATACGAAAAATAATTTCCCTTACAGCAGAAGATCCCACAGCAACACGAATGTCACATTATGAAATATGCGATCCATATCTGCGGTTTTATTTCAGGTTTGTTCATCCGCATCTTTCTCTTCTGGAGCAGAACCGAAATGGGAAAGTTATCGAAATTATAGAACAAGGATTTACTAATTATGTTGCAAAACATGGGTTTGAAGAAATTTGTCGTCGAAGAATTATAAAAATGGGCGATGAGGGGAAGTTGCCTTTTTTCCCCCTGAGTGTTGGGAGATTTTGGAATAAGCAATCGGAAATTGATGTTGTTGCTATCAATAAAAAAGAGCAAGTGGTATTAGTTGGAGAATGCAAATGGACTCAGAATAAAATTGGAGAAGATGTCCTTGATGATTTAATCGCAAAAACGCGTACGTTTCATCAAATATCGGATTATCGATTTCATTATGCACTTTTTTCAAAAAATGGATTTACCAAAGGGCTTAACAATAGGATAAAAAGGGATTCCATTTTTCTTTTCGAAAGTACACAAAAAGATCTTTTAATATTAAAGCAATAAAAATACCTGTATTATTTTTCTAACCCCATGCTTCCCACTACGCTATCGCTTCGGGGACATGTCGCTATGGGATAAGTTTATTTTATATATTATATGCGCAAAATGCGTATATAATCCAGATATAGGTACTAATAATACTATCCGCGTAGATCCGCGGCAAAAAAGGATACAAAAAAATGCTTCAATCCTCTAAAATTTTCATAGCAGGCCATCGAGGTCTTGTAGGTTCAGCTCTAACGCGAAAACTTCGCGAACAAGGATTTAATAACCTTTTAGAGCGCTCGCGACAGGAACTTGACCTTACCAATCAACATGCAGTTGAGGTGTTTTTTGCCTCAGAAAAACCCGAATATGTTTTCCTCGCAGCCGCCAAAGTCGGCGGAATTCATGCCAACAGCACTTACCCCGCGGAATTCATATTCAGTAACATGCAAGTGCAGATGAACATCATCAATGAAGCATGGAAATATAAAACGAAGAAACTTATGTTTTTAGGGTCTTCTTGCATTTATCCCAAATTGGCGCCGCAGCCCATGCCCGAAGATTGCTTACTTTCAGGGAAGCTTGAACCGACAAACGAACCATATGCTTTGGCAAAAATCGCGGGTATTATTATGTGTCAAAGCTACAACAGGCAGTATGGCACTAATTTCATTTCCGTGATGCCCACTAATTTGTATGGTCCTAATGATAATTACCACCCCTTAAATTCGCATGTATTGCCTGCCTTGATACGCCGATTCCATGAAGCAAAAGTAAATAAAGCGCCAATAGTGACAATCTGGGGAACAGGAAACCCGACCCGTGAATTTTTATATTCGGATGATCTTGCGGATGCATGCATTTTCCTTATGGAACATCATAATGGCAATGATAAGGTATTAAACGGGCGTATGAGGATTTTGTGAAAATGCTTGGAGATAAGGAAAAAGCGAAGAGGTTTTAGCCGCGGATTTACGCAGAAAAGCACGGTAAGAAGAGAAACCAAATACCAAGAGTACCTATGGTACGCCTCATCCCTTCCCTTCTCCGTAAACGGAGAAGGGAAATACCTGCTGCAAATTATTGGTAAAAAATAGCTGGTTTATAGTTTGGCAAATTTATATAGTATTATTGCAAAAGGAAATTAGCGCTAACATATAAAATAAATATACAGAACTAATGCTGCAGCAATAGAGAAATTCCGTAAATAGCCAATCCCGCCAAGCCCCCGACAATAGTCCCGTTGATTCGTATGAACTGCAAGTCTCTTCCCACAGCAGGTTCGAGCGTTTGCACTATCTGCTTTTCGGTCCAGCCGCCTACTGTTTTTTCTATCATTTTTTGGATATCGGGAGCAAAATGCGGTAAAGCGCCAAGCAGTATTTTTTCCACGGTTTCGTTCAATTTCCTATGCAGCGCAGCATCGGATTTCATTGCCGTGCCGATGCCTTTTATTATCGTTTCCAACCTGTCGTTCATTGCTTTATCAGGATTATTTACTTTGGATTCAAGAAACCGTTTCAGCTCTTTCCAAAGTGTCAGCACATATTCGGAAAACAGGGGATTTGCCATGATCTTATCAATAATTTGAACTGCATTCTTTTGATATTCGGTCGATGACTTAAGTTTTTCGACGAAATTCTTTAATTGTCGTTGAATCGCTTTTCTGGTTGTATGGCCGGAATCATTATCAATGGCATCGATCTGGTCCTTTAGTTTACCGATAATATATTTCGCGAGGCCGTTTGCCACGTCTTTTTTACCAAACCAATCGGGCCAAATTGTTGGTAGCTCGTCGAGAATGTATCGCCGTATGACCGGCAGGCCTTGGCGGACAATTCTTCGCCCGATCCTCAGCCCTTCGTCACAGAGGTTTTTAAAAGACTCTCCGTGCGTCAGAAATTCCAGTATGCCGCCCGCAATGTTTGCAAGTTTAAGTTGCTGAATATGCGGTAATACATTGGTTTTGATTATTGTATAAATGTCGTCGTCTTTGACAAATTCCAGAAGTTTGGGCAAGGACGAAACCGATTCTTTCGCTATTTCACGAGCGTTTTTTTCCAACAGTTTCGACAATGCGTCGCTGAAATCGACTTTGTTGATCAAATGCTTTTTTATGACTTCTTCGGTGAGAAAATTAGTAACCACGAATTTGCCGAGTATGGAACCGATTCGGTCTTTGCTTTTGGGAATTATCGCAGTATGCGGAATGGGAATGCCAAGCGGGTGCCGAAACAACACGACAACCGCAAACCAATCGGCTAAAGCTCCCACCATCGATGCTTCGGCAAAAGCTCGGACTATGCGTAACCAGGGGACTTCGTGTTCAAAATATAAAGATAAACAGAAAATGATCGTCATCGAGCCGAGCAAACCGGATGCAATTAACTTCATGTTTCTCATAGGGCAGGCCCCGGGAATGGCGATGAAATAGCTAACCCCATGCTTCCCACTACGCTATCGCTTCGGGGACATGTCGCA
>Ga0182027_10014844_pt1 | contig 10753 bp, 8 predicted proteins | sample 712E1DmetaG_FD_121300 | JGI IMG/M metagenome (GOLD analysis project Ga0182027, IMG submission 121300) | Permafrost microbial communities from Stordalen Mire, Sweden - 712E1D metaG (Illumina Assembly) | ecosystem: Environmental > Terrestrial > Soil > Wetlands > Permafrost | place: Sweden...
CCTTGGTGCATCGCTTATTTCACAGCAGGCATCTTTAAACTCGTTGCTTGGTAATGATCAGGTTACTAATCCTGTTGTAAAAAACGAACTTTTTATTGATCCGCCGGTCATCCCTTCAGATTCAATATTATCCTACGCTTTTCATAACAGGGATGAAGTGTTGATTAATGAAAAGAAAACTTCACTTGCTGAATTGAGATATGATCTGACAAAATTGCAGAATAAACCCTTGCTAAGTTTTGAGGCATCTGCCGGAGCAAAAAACGGATATATTCCCGACCTGAATAAGTTCACGCCAAATTATGTCTTAGGTCTTGGGCTAAGGGTTCCACTTTTCGACGGCATGAAAAATAAGTATAATCTTTCACAGGCTCAATCGGCAATAACTTCTCTGTCCTATGAATCTGAATTTACAAAACGTAAAATCTCAAACGAGGTTTATGAGGCCGAAGCATATATGTTTGCTGCAAAGAAAAAAATCAGTCAGTTTGAGCTTCAGCTCAGGCAGGCATTAAAAGCATTTTCACTTGCTGAAACAAGTTTTAGATCCGGGGTAATTACGAACCTTGATCTTTTGGATGCAAGTACTGCCGTTTCTGAAAGCAGGTTGAATCTTCTCAAATCAAGAATTGATTATGCAGCAAGTGTTTATAAGCTTAAAGCAGCATTAGGTGAAAGGATTTATTGATATCCAATCATACTTTACATCTGGTAAGGCCCAGGTTCAGGGAAGATTTTGAACCAGAAACAACAAGAGCAGATCCCAGCGCTGATCCATTGGCAATTTCAGATGTATATACAAATTTTGAAGAATAGGCATTTGAGATTGAATTTTGAAAAAGTTCATTTTTGGAAAATCCTCCTGTTATATAAATATTTTCAGTTTCATCGATGGCCGGGAGCACCAGATTGACTGCTTCTATGGTAAGATCACCTAATTCATTCATTAACTGATGATAAGCCTCCTCGAAAGTACTGAATTCGTACACGTCAATATAATCTTTAAGATCACGGGAATATGGTCCGGTTTGAAAGAAAACTTTTTCCCCGTGGAATTTCGACTTCAAAGTGGTTGATAATTGATTATCGGCTTTGACTTTTTTATAATAATCTTCTGGCTTCCTGAAATGATCACATACCTGTTTTAATGCCGTTTCATGCAGATGTCCGAGGAATAATCTTGAAGATTTTACCGGTTGCCCGGTTATACTCATATAGCAGAGACAATCTTTGTCAAGTTGGTCAGCGGTTAATTTTTCAGTATTAAAGGGATTCATGTTAATGCACCAGGTCCCGGTAGAAATTAATAAGAATTTCCCTTCACTGCTTGAGAAATAGGGCGCCAGTGAGGATGAACTATCGTGAATACCTATTCCGATCTTGACTTTTTTTCCATCCACATCTATTTCATTCAATGTTTCAACAGGTACAGGTTCGGGCAAATTCAGTCCGTGAACTTTAATCCACGGATGATAATTCATATTATCAAAATCCCAAAGAGCAGTATGACATCCAATCGAGGTGTGTTCGGAATAAATCTTCCCTGTTATTATATATGATAGATACTGTGGAAAATGAAGGATATGTTTTATTTTAGAAAATACTTCCGGTTTTGTTGCCTTGAGCCAAAGTGGCTGTAGACCCGAATTTAGCATACCCAGTGCGGGAGAAGCTGTTCTTCTGCAAAACTCATCCCTCCCGCCATGCCTCTTATAGAGGCTCTCAGGGATATTTTCATCCATAGGTTTCAGATAATTATAAACAGGAGTAAGTCTGTTGCCATTTTCATCAAGATAGACTAGAGTTGCCCCGTAAGTGGTAAAATTAACAGCCTTAAGTTCATATTTATCAGAATGTACTAATCTGGTCAGAGACTCCTTAATCCACCGTCCAATATGTTCAATATCATCACATTCAAAGCCATCATCGTCCTGAATTTCAGCAAATTTCTCTTCAATTTCTGAGACTATTTTAAAGTCCTCATTAAAAAGAATTATCTTCTTGTTCGTCTTTCCAATGTCATAAATAGCTATAACTATCTCTTTCATTTTTAAAATATTTTGCCCGTAAAGCCTCACCAAGACTTACTATGTGTCGGATAATTCTTCACTTTTATATCTAATTAACCCCCTTCCCATCCTTCCCCCACGGGGGAAGGAGTAAATCATTTCCCCCGTGGGGGAAAATGAAAGGGGGTAATAAATGATTAATAACAGTAATATATTCTATTACTGAACTTGTAAAATTATCTTTTCAGAAGCACTTCTTTTTCGTACTTCACTATCTCTTCAATATATTCCTGTCCTATCGGAACTTTATTCTTCATACAATAATAATCATAAACAGCTCCGAACGGTTTTGTTTTAAGAAGCTCAAGCAATGCGAGTCTTTCAAAGTTTCTGGTTTCTTCTTCATACTTAACAAGGGTTTTAAAAGGCTCAAGCAGAGCATACATAAAAGCCATCTGGGCAGAACGTGTTCCAATAACATAAGCGCCAATACGATTGAGACTTGCATCAAAGAAATCCAGACCAATATTTACCCTGTTCAGAGCTTTTGTCCTGACTATTTCCTGTGCAATCAGCAACAGTTCTTCGTTAAGTGTAAGAACATGATCGCTGTCCCAGCGAACACCACGCGTTAAGTGCAAAAGTATCTCATCAACAAAATGCAAAATCGATGAAATTTTGTCCCCTACCTGTTCAGTAGGATGAAAATGACCGTTATCGAGAGTTATTAAAATATTGTTTTTTATTGCATAACCAAGATAGAAATCGTGTGATCCTACAACCATCGCCTCAGAACCAATGCCAAATAGTTTGCTTTCAACCGAATCTTTAAGATGTTTTTTTGGATATTTAACTGCGAAGATCTCATCCAACGATTTTTTCAGCTGTTTTCGCAGGGTATTCCTGTCAACTGGGGTATCTTTCATACCATCTGGAATCCAGATATTATGTACGGCAGGAGTCCCGAGTTGCTTTCCCATTTCAGCGCCAATAGCCCGGCATCGTTTAGTATGCTCAACCCAGAATTTTCTGATCTTTTCATTCTTGCTTGAGAGAGTAAAGCCATCGTCAGCTAAAGGATGAGAGAAACAAGTACAATTGAAATCAAGGCCAATACCTCTCTTCTTAGCCCAGTCGATCCAGCCCTGAAAATGTTTTGGCTCGATCTGATCGCGGTCAATAAGTTTACCACCGAACTCACCGTAAATTGCATGTAGATTTAATCTCTGTTTACCGGGAAGAAGCGACATCACCTTATCAAGGTCAGATCTCATCTGTTCTATAGTTTTTGCTTTGCCTGGAAAGTTCCCGGTAGCCTGAATACCACCTCCTCCAAGAACAGATCCGGGTTTTTCAAAACCACCTACATCATCAGTTTGCCAGCAATGCAAACTGATATTTATGTTATCCATTTCAGAAAGCACTTTGTCGGTATCAACTCCTAATGCCGCATATTGTTCCTTTGCAAGCTGATATGATTTTTCAATTATTTCCTTTTTCATATGTAATATTGATTTATATGTATTAATGTCATTCTTCTATAAGATCTGGGCACTAAGCCTTAACCTTAACCTTAACCTTAACCTTAATCTTACCTTGCCTTAGCCTTTCATGTCGTTTTACCTCACCCTGAATCCCTCTCCCGGGAGGGGATTTAGATGAATTCACTTCCTTTCGACTTTTTACTTTTATCTTTTGTCTTACTCCATATAGAACACCTGTTCCAAAGGAATTGTTACCGGAGAGTTATCGGGATTTGTTTCCATAATATCAGCCATAAATTTCCACCACTTTTTAACAACTTCAGTATTTCCAAGATCCTGCGAAGAGCTCTCACCGGATTGTTCCTGATAAGCAAAAAGCGTATTGGTTTCTTCATCGAGGAAGATGGAATAATTTCCAATACCTTCATTTTTTAATAAACGTATAAGTTCAGGCCATATTTCGCTATGACGTCTTTTATATTCTTCCCTGAAACCCGGAAGCATTTTCATCTTAAAACCGAATCTTTTTGTCTCCATTTTTCTAACCCAATTTAACAACAAAAGTTGAAAGTATAAGAATAATTATTCCGATTGACAGCACAACCAAAGTTTTTCTTTTGGCTCCCTTCCATTCATCCAGAAAGATACCCCATATATTGCTTATTGCGATGTTTAAGGCCATCAGGATACTCCATCCAAAGACAGCCATACCCTGCGGAAGTTTACTTGAGCCCATTCCAAAAAAATGAAATTGAAGGAACCATAGGAAGCCTGCCATGAATGTAAAAAAAAGATTATTAAACAGAACGCTGCCAGATACAGATATATAATCCCTGTAGGTTTTATTTTTGATATTCAGGTAACCGCAATAAATTAGGTTCGTAATAAAACCTCCGAAGAGGATGAAAATGAGGGAAGGGTTTTTTTGGAAGAGAGGGTTTGTACCATGAGCGAGAGCTACAGTTTCTATGGGCTTTGCTGATTCGAAACCGAAATTAAAACAAGCGCTCATCACCCCTGCGAAGATAGCAATAAGTATACCTTTTTTCAGAGCAAATTCTTTAACTGCTGCTCTTTTTTCCTCCTCCGTCATTTCTTTGCTCTTTAGTGAACCTGCATAACCAATAACTGCAATACCAACTACGGTAATTGATACACCAACTATGGTTAATATTCCGGCGGTTGACGAAAAGAGGTTATCTCCGGAAATTATCGGAGGAATTAAAGTACCGAAAGCAGCACAAAGGCCTAATGCAATACTCTGCCCGAGAGCTACCCCCAGATATCGTATGCTTAATCCAAATGTCAGTCCGCCAAAACCCCATAAAGCTCCAAAAAACATTGCCATTAGTTTAGCAGAGGATGGTGCTTCACGAATGATCGGTATGAGCTCACCCTTCGGAACAAAAATCAATGCGAATAACACAGGTGCAATGAGCCAGGCAGCAACACCCTGGCTTATCCAATACGATTCCCATGCCCACAATCTGACTTTTTTAAATGGTACATAAAAGCTCGCAGCGCCTATGCTTCCCAAAGCTATCAGTATTATTCCTGCCAATGGATTCATGTAAAATTCTTTAATTAGAGTGATCTGCAATTTATAAACTTTCAGGCATGAAAAAGACTTTTGAGATATTTTTTTATTCAGACATTTTTTTATAACCTTGATACTAATTATCAAATATTCTTAAACTATGAAATCACTCAAACTTACGCTTATTTTTCTTTCTCTTTTCGGAATCACTTTTGCTCAGGATCTGTCTTTAAAAGATCTGACTGTGGATCATAAGCTGAATCCCATAGGAATCGACAATAAACAGCCCAGGTTTTCCTGGAAGATAGACGGAGTAGGAAATAATATCATGCAAACCGCTTATTCAGTAAGGGTCGCTACAGATGAGAAATTTTCACCTTCAAAAATTGTCTGGCAATCAGGTAAGGTTGAATCTGATGAATCGATTCTTCAGCCTTATAAAGGTACTGACCTTAAGTCGGGACAAAGATATTTCTGGCAGGTAAAAATTTGGGACAATAAAGGGAAAGAATCAAAATGGAGCACTCCGGCTTACTGGGAAATGGGGCTGCTCTCGCAATCTGACTGGAAAGCAAAATGGATTGAAATGGAAGGCGATACGTCAAGATATTCTCCTGCACCCCATTTCAGAAAAGAATTTCTGTCAACCAAAACAATTGCCACTGCAAGAATATATATAACATCCCACGGTTTTTACGAGTTACAGCTTAATGGGAAAAAAGTTGGTGACCAGGTACTGACTCCCGGCTGGACTTCTTATGGAAAGAGACTTCAATATCAGGTATATGATGTCACTAATATGCTCTTAAAAGGGAATAATGCAATTGGAGCTGTACTTGGCGATGGCTGGTACAGGGGAACCCTTGCCTGGGGGAATAACTGGGCAATTTATGGCAAAAAGCTTGGAATACTGTTTCAGTTAAAAATCACATATACAGATGGTTCTGTATCAATGATTGTGAGTGATGAAACCTGGAAAGCTTCCAATGACGGGGCTATCAGGATGGATGATATTTATAATGGTGAAACTTTCGATGCGACAAAAAAACTCACTGGTTGGAACAATCCGGGGTACGATGACAAAAACTGGCAAAGTGTAAAAATTGGCAATTATAATAATGCCAACCTTATAGCTTCTGAGGGATCCCCGATAAAAAAGATTCAGGAAATTAAGCCGGTTAAAATATTCAGAACTCCAAAAGGAAAGCTGATTGTGGATATGGGTCAGAACATGGTAGGATGGTTAAGATTAAAGGTTTCAGGAAATAGAGGAACTGTTGTTACATTGCGTCATGCAGAAGTACTGGATAAATCGGGTGAGTTTTATACAACAAATCTACGTGCTGCAAAGTGCCAGTTAACATATACTCTTGCCGGTACCGGTGAAGAAATATATGAACCCAGGTTTACTTTTATGGGGTTCAGGTTTGTTGAAGTTACCGGATTCCCCGGCGAACTTACAACAGATAATCTGACAGGAGTGGTTATCCATTCAGACATGGCAGTTACAGGCAGCTATGAATGTTCCAATCCTCTTGTCAATCAATTGCAGCATAACATTCAATGGGGCCAAAAGGGCAATTTTGTAGATGTCCCTACTGACTGCCCACAGAGAGACGAACGGTTAGGCTGGACCGGCGATGCTCAGGCATTCTGCAGGACTGCAGCATTTAATATGGATGTCTCTTCTTTTTTCACAAAATGGCTAAAAGATGTTGCTGCAGATCAGAAACCAGCCGGAGAAATACCATTTGTTATTCCGGATATTCTTAACAAACAAAGATCACTAACAGGAGGAACTTCAGCCGGATGGGGAGATATTTGTGTAATTGCACCATGGACAATGTACCAGGTTTATGGTGATAAAAAGTTACTTGAAACACAGTACGTGAGTATGAAAGCATGGGTAGAATATATAAGAAAAAAAGCGGGTAATAGCTATATATGGAAGGATGGAAGCGTTTTTGGAGACTGGTTGTTTTATCATCCTCCGGTTAATAACCATACAGAACCCGATGGATATACTGACCATGATTTTATAGCTACAGCATTTTATGCATATTCGACGAGTATTCTTGCAGAAGCTGCAAAGGCACTTGGCAAAACTGATGATGCAAAAATGTATGCAGATCTTTTTAATAAGATCAAAGAAGTGTTTATTAATGAATATGTTACCAAAGCTGGTAGGGTAGGAACCAATTCTCAGACATCTTATGTTTTAGCTCTTAAATTCAATCTTTTACCTGAAAACCTTAGAACTAAAGCTGCAGAGTTTTTGGCTAATGATATTAAAAGCAGGAATAATCACCTTTCTACAGGTTTCCTGGGGACACCTTATCTCTGTCACGTTTTATCCGACAATGGATATACTGATACTGCATATGATCTGTTACTTCAGGAATCTTATCCTTCATGGCTATACCCTGTTAAAATGGGTGCCACAACAATATGGGAACGCTGGGATGGCGAGAAGACTGACAGCACTTTCCAGGATCCGGGGATGAACTCATTCAACCATTATGCCTATGGTGCCATCGGCGATTGGATGTACAGGGTATCAGCAGGGATTGAAACTATGGGACCCGGATATAAACATATAATTATTCAGCCGCATCCGACTAAAAAGCTTGCATATTCCAGAGCCTCTTTTGAAAGTTCATATGGTAAAATTGAATCAGGATGGGAAAGAAAAGATGGAAAAGTAATAATCAAGGTAAAGGTACCCGTTAATACTTCGGCTACAATTATTCTGCCAGCTTCAAGTCAGGACAAAGTTACCGAGGGTGGCAAAGCATTGTCTCAGAATGGATATTTTAAAGATATTAAAAGCACTGATAATAAAGTAACGATGGAGGCTGGATCAGGAGAATACATCTTTGAGATTGCGGAATAAACCTCTCTGTCCCACTGAAGCGGGACATCTCACCTATAGGGGGGATTGGGGGCCAATAAAATCTATTTAATTCTTTTCTGTACTTTTTTCCAGGAATCAGTTATGAGAAAACTTTCATCCATGTAGTTGATCATCTTCGTGAATTTGATCATTGGGACAGAAAATGTAAGAACTCCCTCCTGAACACATGGTCTGGCCGAAACATCAAACATACCCATGACTGCTCTGGGCCGTTGGGAATCTTTCTCGATATATGGAAAATAGACTAATGATCCGCATCCTGCAGCAAACGGAGTAATAGTACCGTTTGGTTCAGACTGGTCATAGTTTGCAAGGGTAAAAAGTCCGGAAAGAATATCGGATGTTGCAAAGAATATTGCAACATCAGGATTATCATTTTCATTAAGATTGTCCCATCTTTTAAATACGATATATTTCCCGGGAATTTTTAACTTCTCCTGCTTTTTCATCAGCTCTGCAACTAATTCAGGAGTTCGTTTGTACCTCTCACCTTCCATTTTGTTTTCGATCCCGCATGACAGGAAATACTCAAAGTTTGGACGCATTCTGTGAGTAAATCCAAGGTATCTTTTTGCTCCCCCGCATTTCAGTGACTCAGAGCTAAAAGCTAAAGATTGTCCTGCCCTGACCTTTTGAAGTTCACATATAAGGCAGTTCCATTTCCCTGAGGATGGTAAGACTGTTGCATTCCCCGGATCGTTGGTATAATAGAATATTACAGGAAGATCAGCATTGTTAAAATACTTCTTCCATTGCCCGATAAAATGATCTTTAATTTCGATGTTCATAATTTATTTTTTTAAAAATTCTTAAGCATAGAACCCGTGTGGTGTTCAATCATTTCATTTCATAACGTTACAATCTATTAGAAATTCCTGAAAAATTACACACAAATAGTTATAATTTTACGGCCTTTAAAGATAATTACAACTATCTGATATTAAAATGAATTTTTTTAATCATCATCTGGGTGAATTTGCTGCACTTCTGACAGCGTTTTTCTGGACAGTCACTTCACTTTCATTTGAGTCTGCCAGTCATAAAATCGGATCAGTTGCAGTTAATATACTCAGGCTTATAATCGGATTTGCCTTCCTAAGCGTGTTCAATCTCATCCGGAGAGGTTTGGTATTACCCGTTGATGCCAGTATTGAGAACTGGATATGGTTATCATTGTCCGGGCTGGTTGGATTTGTATTTGGAGATCTGTTCCTCTTCAAATCATATACAATGATCGGCTCAAGATTCTCTATGCTAATCATGACTCTGGTCCCTCCTATTACTGCCTTTTTCAGCTTTCTTATTCTTGGTGAACGGCTTACTTTGTTTCATTACCTTGGCATGACCCTGACATTTTCCGGAATTGCTATGGCAATTTTCAGCCGGTCAGGCAAAGGTGAAAAATTATCTTTAAAACTCGCACCAAAAGGAATCCTGTACGCTTTCAGTGGTGCAGTCGGACAGGCTCTGGGACTTGTACTGAGTAAGTTTGGCATGAAGGACTATGATCCCTTTGCCGCGACTCAAATCAGGATAATTGCCGGTATATTCGGATATACATTGCTGGTAACTATTCTTGCACGATGGGGAATTGTCAGAAATGCAACTCATAATAAATCAGGTATGATTTTAACGAGTCTGGGTGCCTTTTTTGGACCGTTTCTGGGCGTATCATTTTCACTGATAGCTATTAAATATACTGAAGCAGGGATTGCATCAACTATTATGGCACTGGTTCCAGTATTCATCATCCTTCCGGCAGTTGTATTATTTAAGCAGAAAGTTACACTTCCGGAAATATTGGGAGCAATTGTTAGCGTTGCTGGTGTCGCCCTCTTTTTTCTATAGTTCAAAATAGAAAGTTATGAATCCAGAAAAAATAAAAAATCGGAATTTTGAGAATGAATTCATTTATTCAACTTCCAGAAGTAGCGGACCGGGTGGTCAGAATGTAAATAAAGTAAGTACCAAAGTTGAGTTACGGTTTAACCTGCTTTTGACTTCTGGCTTCTCTGAAAAAGAGAAAGAACTGATTTTTAATAAGTTAAAGAACAAGATCAATAAAGAAAGTGAAATAATACTTGTCTCACAATCAGAAAGGACGCAGCTAATGAATAAGGTGGCAGTAACCGAAAAGTTCTACGCTCTTGTTTCAAAAGCTCTTACTATACAAAAAAAACGCAGGTTAACCAGACCGACATTGTCATCAAAAATCAAGAGACTCGAAGGAAAGCGCAGCAGAGCAATTATTAAGAAATTGAGAAAAAATTCTGGTGACTTGTCAGAATAAGCTCAGTAATTAATCGGTTAAGACTTAATAACCTAATAACCAATTTTTGAATCTGTTAAAATTATGATATGATTATAAAAATTCCTGGTCACCGGATTTTTAATATAAAAGAAACAACTTATAAAAAAATTCGTACAAGGTTTTTAAGGATGGTTCGAAATATAAATAACAAAAAATTACCAAAATTATTTTTATTTATTTTTATCTATAAATCAATCTAATGTATTATTAAACAGCATTATATGATATATGAAAACCGAACTAAAAAAATCGATTGTTAATAAAATGCTAATAGTGTTAATATTTATGGTGGTCGAATGATACAATGTATTTATAGATTATATACTTTCGTGGCTAATTAATTTAGATAAGAAGTATTAATTTAAAACAAACAAACTAAAAAGAAAAGGTGAAAATTTTCATCATCCGTTATGAACGCTAACAATAATGAGGCTACGACTCTCCACGGAGAGAGTCGCCTCGTGGGTTGCTCTTCTGATGAAGAGCCTGGCGCGAAAA
>Ga0182027_10014845_pt1 | contig 10753 bp, 6 predicted proteins | sample 712E1DmetaG_FD_121300 | JGI IMG/M metagenome (GOLD analysis project Ga0182027, IMG submission 121300) | Permafrost microbial communities from Stordalen Mire, Sweden - 712E1D metaG (Illumina Assembly) | ecosystem: Environmental > Terrestrial > Soil > Wetlands > Permafrost | place: Sweden...
CTATGGCAATGCGCCCGGCGGCAGCGGCGGGGGATGGATCTCGATCCACGCCACCAGCATCGCCAACGACGGCGTCATCTCCGCCAACGGAACTCCCGGACAAGGCAACCAGGCCGGAAGCGGTTCCGGCGGAACCATTTCCATCACCACCTCCACTCTCTCCGGCGCAGGCTCCATCCAGGCCAACGGCGGCGTCAGCGAACTCGGCGCTGGCGGGGGAAGAATCGAACTGATTTACTCCGGCACACTTGGCATTCCCAAGGCGAACATCACAGCCAATGGCGGAGCCGGAAGTTGGGGAACGGGCAGCGCGGGTACGATCAATCCGCCCTTAAACTAGTGAGGAAGGCAAATGCGCTTACGTTGGGTGTGTCTCGCATCGATTCTGTCGCTGGCAGTACCTTCGCTGGCGCAATCGGGTAACAAGGAACTGGCGCTGACGTACGACTGGATGCACGGAAATGCGCCCGTGGGCGGTTGCGGCTGTTTTGCTCTGAACGGCGGCGGCGCATCGCTGGCCTGGCAACTGCACGCGCGCATTGCGTTGGCAGCCGAGGCTGGAGTCACGCGTGCTTCGAGCCAGGATCTTACACTCGCGACCTACATGGTTGGACCACGGTTCCAGCTCCTTTCGCCAGACAGAGAACGCCGCACCCGGCTCGCGCCTTTTGCACAGTTGTTGCTCGGCGGTGCGCACGCCAGCGGAGCTCTTGCAGGCACAGCCGGTCACTCCTCCAATGCGTTTGCATTCCGAGTGGGCGGAGGTCTCGACGTGCCTCTCCATAGCGCCCTGACCTTGCGCGCAATCCAGGCTGACTATCTGCTTACGCGATTTCCCAATCAGGTGAATGATCGGCAGAACATCCTGCAGTTAGGCGTTGGTCTGGTCTATCGCTTCGGCGGATCCGCAAGCCACTCCAGCCGTTGATCCGCAGAACCGGCCGGTTCCTCATCGTGGCAGCGAAACCGCACTGCTCATTGTGTGCGGCACATTAACTTCCGGCTCAAATGTTGAATGAAGCAACGAATCGGCTTGGCTCGACTTCTGGTTTTTATGGTGGGCCCGGAGGGATTTGAACCCCCAACCAAGGGATTATGAGTCCTAAGCTGACCACCTGAAAACTGCAACTCAAGTCATTGATGAACAATGACTTACAAACTGCTGGCCCGCACGGCACGATGTGACCAAAGTAGACATAAGTTCTTTATTGTATATGAGTGCATTTTGGGGTTGGTCACATTTTGGTCACAGTTCTTCCTTACGCTGATTGAAGCGCCTCAAGACGGAAAGCTTCCCGTCCACAAAAGTCGCATCGGGTCAATGGTGGCGGTCATGTGCTCGCGCATCGGCAACTAGGTCGCGTCGCGCCCCTATACGTATCTGCTCAGCGACAACGCCGAGCTGCAAATGTGACATCGCCGCCAGGACGGACCGGAATATTCATCGTGCGGCAGCAAGAAGGCAATACACTTTTCTCACACCCTGAAGGGTTTAGTTATCCAGGCTCAATTCGACTAGCTGCCACCTCAGCTTGCCGTTCTCCTGCTCCAGATCCTTCAACCGCTTGGCCTGGTCTACCTTCAGCCCGCCGTATTCCTTGCGCCAGCGGTAATAGGTCTGCTCCGTGATGCCTGCTTCCCGGCATGCCACCGGGTGTGTCTTTCCGTTCGCTATCCCCACTTCAATCTGCCGCAGCAGGCTCACAATCTGCTCCGGACTATACTTCTTAGCTCTGCCCATTCCATGCTCCTTCCATACCAGTTTGTCCCATCCCAACTGGTACAGAATTTGCCGGGCACTCCAGCACTGGCCTGCCCGGTAATTTGTACCAGAGTGATTGTTAGTGTAGCGCGGCGGTGATGGGACCGTTTGTACTGAGCCGCTGTCGTCTGCGGCTGGCGCGGTGATTTACTGATGGGATTTCAAAGCGTTACTGACCTTACCCCCCCGGATTCGCCCGGATTGGTATCTCAAATCATAAAGCAATCCAAGTTGTAGAATTGAAAGACGTGGACGGGGAATTGAAGGCTGATCGGGACCAACCCACGTTTGTGCGACTTGACGCTCCACCCGATCATTGAGATGCGAAGGTACGGGAGTCTGCCGGTGCGTTGTTCGAAGCAGCGCAATGCAGTAATCACTTCTTTGTCTTTTCTGGTCTGTCGATTGCGGCTTGGGGAGAGGCTAGGACCCGGGTGGACCTGCGAGAGAATTGGCGCGTGCAGAGTTCGAGTAAGGTTAGCGAACCGGCTGAAGTTCTCTCCACATCGCGATTTTTACCGGATACCTGGTACAAGGCAACGGTTCCATCGACCGTATTGGCCGTTCAAGTCGCAAATGAAGAGTTTAAAGACATCCTTTCCGGTGACAACTTGCGCAAGCTGCCCGGCGTAAAATATCCAGTCGGAGAGCTGTTTTCGAATTTGCCTATGCCCATTGGGAGTGCTTAGGCGTGTTCATGGTGAGAACTAGATGCCGGAATAAATTCGGCAAGGCAGATAGGATAAGCATGAAAACGAGAATCAACCTTGCACTTATGCTCGCACTGGCGCTCACGCCGATTGGCGCCACGTTGACGAGGTCGCAACAGACTGGATCGGCAGCCAAGGTTGCTCCGCCCAGGCCGCAAGGTCCATGTGACATCTATGCCGCGGCTGGCGACCCCTGCGTAGCCGTCCACAGCACCACGCGGGCCCTGTACGCCTCCTACAACGGGCCGCTGTATCAGGTCCTGCGCCATTCGGACGGCAAGACGCTGGACATCAGTGTCGTCCAGCCGGTTGCGGCACCCGTGCCCGATGCGGGCGGATACGCCGACGCGGCCGCGCTGGACGCGTTCTGCGCGAACACGTACTGCTGGATCACCACAATCTACGACCAATCGCCCAAACACAACGACCTCACCCAGGCGCCGCGCGGCGGATTCAGCGGCCCGGCCATGGGTGGGTTTAACAACATCCCACTCGCCGACATGGCGCAGATTACGATCATGGGTCACAAGGCTTATGGCGTCTTCATCGAGCCGGGCATGGGCCTCCGCGAGGACGACGCGAAGGGCACGGCCGTCGACGATCAGGCGGAGGGGCAGTACTGGGTCATCAATGGCCGGCACTTCAACGGCGGCTGCTGCTTCGACTACGGCAACGCCGAGATCGACAGCCGCGACGACGACAACGGCACCATGGAAACCGCCTACTTCGGCGACGCTCCGTGGTGGTATCACGGCAACCCTCCCGGCCCGTGGATCATGACCGACCAGGAGAACAATCTGGTCGGTTGCGTCAACCCGGCTGGCTCCAATCTCTGCGTCAACCTGCCGAACATCGAATGGCGATTCGTGACCTCGATGGCCAAAGGCGAACCGCACCACTGGACCACGCTGGGCGGCGACGCGCAGCAGGGCGCCCTGTCGGTCATGTTCGACGGACCGCGCGTGAACGGAACCTATAGCCCGATGCGCAAGCAGGGAGCCATCCTGCTGGGCAACGGCGGCGACAACAGCAACAGCTCGCAGGGAACCTTCTATGAAGGCGCGATAACGGCCGCAGGCACCTTCCCTTCGGACGCCACCGACCAGCTTGTGCAAGCCAACGTCGTGGCTGCCAGGTACGACGTGCAGAGGCTGAGCCTGGCGCCGGCTTCGGCAACGGCCACTCCGCCAGGACTGCAGGCCTTCACGCCGGGATCGTCGCAGGACACCACCGTGATGTTCACAAACACCACGGGAGCGCCAGCCGCGGATGTGAAATTGAGTATTTCCCTGCCCAACAGACAGTGGAGCGTCGTCGTTTCAGGTACAACCGAGACGTCAAAGACGTTCGCTGACCCGGTGGCGCCGGGTGCGAGCGTGAGCGCAACCTTTAAGGTCACCTCGGGTCAGGAGGCCTTCAACGGAGACTTGGTCGCGAATGCCTCGTGGACGAACCGGACGAGCGGCGCGAAGCAATCCGAGACAATAGCCGAGAAGGTGCGGAACGTGAGCCCGATCAAGATCAACGAGTTCCGCATCAGCTCTATTCCTCCCGCCAACTCGACGGACTCGTTTATCGAGCTCTACAACGCCGGCGGCAGTGGCGTCGAACTCTCCAACTGGACCCTGACCGTGCGCCCGAGTCAACTGGCCGTCTTCTCGACCGTAAAGATCCCCGCCGGGACGAAGCTCGCGGGCCACGGTTTCTACTTGCTCGGCCTCTCCAATTCTGGTTTGGCGGCCTCAGCACGCGCAGGCGATAGCACAATCCACGTCAGGAGCACAGCCGGCATGAAGGCCGGCGATACGATCGACATCGACACCGGCTCCAACCTCGAGACCCGCAAGATCGTTAAGACTGGGACGGCAGCGAGCAGTAGTACGACGCTGTGGCAACCCCTTCCCGAGGGTCCGATTATTACCATCCCCGCAGGATCGACCAATGTGCCGGTCACAAGCACCGCTGGTTTTGCGGTCGGCGAAAAGATTGCTCTTGGTTACGGTGCCACCTACCCCGCCGTCGCAAGAAGCATCGAGCGGTACGAGGTGGCCACGGTCACCGCGGTCGGCAAACCGGGCACGCAAGCCTACCTCGCGGCGGACGCACCCGCCGGTTCGACCAACATCAAGGTGACGTCGGTCGCCGACATTTCGGCCGGTGACAAGTTCAGGTTGGATATCGACAGCGTCGGTCATGGGATCGAGACCGTCGCGGTTGCGAGCGTCGGCACACAGGCCACCCAAACCAATCTCTCGGCCGATGCGAGCGCCGGCGCGACCCATATCAAGGTTCGCAGCGCGGACGGTTTCGCAGTGGGCGACAAGATCACTGTCGGCACCCCCGCGAACAAGGAAACGGTGACCATCACCGCGGCCGCTTCCGCGGGTCCTGATGGCGGCGGCCTGGACTTTACCCCGGTACTCGCCCGGGCGCACATGCGCGACGAGGGGGTTGTGGCCCCGGGCACGGGCCTCGACCTGGCGGCTCCGCTCAAGTTCAACCATGCGGCCAACCTCCCCTTCAGCGATCGGGGAACGGGGATCAGCTTCCGCCCGGCCATGGCCTTTGCCCATTCCAGCAACGAGCCCGTCCAGGCGCTCGGCGCCGGCATCACGCTGGACCAACCCCTGACCAAGGAGCACGCGGTGAACGCGGTGGTGCGCGATGCTTCTGTCACAAATGCCGGCTACCAGGGAACACTGGCGCCCAACCAGTGGTTCGGAGGCCCCGAGCTCTCCGCGCGGGTTCCGTTCTTCGACCGCACCGTCAACCTCCGCGAAGGCAGCATGGTCCTGCGGGAGGCCTCGGGCCTGGTTGTCGACAGCCTCAACTACGGCGCGCTTGTCGACCCATGGGCCGCCGAGGGTTACCAAGCTGCCTCCGGGCGAGAGCAGAGCGGCTGCTACGTACCCGCGCCGGGTTCGACCGGCGGCTTCGAGCCGTCTGTTTCCTCCGCCGGCGCAACCAATCAGAGTGCGGGCCGCTTTCCAGACGGCGCTGACACCGGCAGCAACTGCGGCGATTTCCTGATGCAGGCCGCCACCACCCTACCGGTTGCTTCGCCCGCCGGAGCGAACAATATCAAGGTCTCCAGTGTGGCGGGGTTCAACGCCGGCGAGACCATCAGGATCGATACAGGCGAGAACGTCGAGACCGCCGTCATCGCGACGGTGGGCACGGCAGGCGCCACCACCGTGGTCGCCGCCACCACCGTGGACGCGAGGTATATACCCGTCGCCAGTGTGATTGGATTTAGCGAAGGTCAGATCATCACCATTGACAGTGGCGCGAACTCTGAGACGGCGGTTGTAGCCTCCACTTCTTGGTGGGACGGCACAATCACCGTCGCCGCGCCTCTCACTCTTGCGCACTCGATCGGCGCCCAGGTCTCCGGCAGCGGCATCACCCTCACCGCCCCATTGACCCAGGCGCATGCCAGCGGGGCGCAGGTCACAGACGACATTCCCACGCCCGGCGCGCCCAACGAATACTCGAGGTGGGCTCATTGACCGTGCTTGTGGAACTGAATTGAGGACAAGTCCGCGAAGAGTGGGGCACTTGGCGTCTCAATCCGACGACAGGAGGAAGATTTCGTGGTCAGGTTGCGTTCAGAGGGCGCAATCGACGTTCCTCTATAAAACATTTTTCAAGTAATCATGCATGCATAACGAAAAGGAGACTTCATGCAGCGGAGGGGTTTCTGCAAATTGATGGCGGCTACGGCCGCTTCGGCGGCACTGCCGCTTCACGCACAGACGGCGGACTCCATGTCCGCGGATGTGCCTGCGGGTTTTGACCAACTTACGGAAGACTATGCTCAGTTCTGTGCGACGCCTGCCCATGAGCGCGTCTTCTATGCGCTGGCACGTGGCAAAATCGTCCGCGAGAAGCTCGACAATGCCACTTGGACTCCGGTTTCGCCTGCCTGGGGAGATCCGCCCGAGTTGCCCATCCCCGGCGGTTCATGGGACGGCGTGCCAATGATGTCCCCAATTACGGATCAGGCAGGCTCCGGACCTTACAAGCCCACCTGGGATTCACTGCTGCAGTACGAAGCGCCCGAGTGGTATCGTGACGCCAAATTCGGCATCTGGGCGCACTGGGGCCCGCAGTGCGTACCGGAAGACAGCGACTGGTATGCGCGCAACATGTACATCCAAGGCAACAATCAATATGAATATCAGGAGAAGCACTATGGACTTCCATCGACGTTCGGATACAAGGACCTTTGCCCGCAGTGGACGCTCCTGAACTGGGATCCCGATGATCTTATCTCCCGCTACGCCAAGGCCGGAGCTAGATTTTTTCTGGCCTTAGCAAGCCATCATGACGGCTTCGATACCTGGAACTCAAAATATCACGAGTGGAATTCCGTCAGAATCGGCCCGCATTGCGATGTGGTGGGCATCTGGGCCGCCGCAGCCCGCAAGCAGGGGCTGCGCGTCGGCGTCAGTTTGCACCAGGCGCGCAACTGGTGGTGGTTCCAGCCTTCGCACGGGGCGGACAAGTCCGGTCCGTTCGCGGGGGTTCCCTACGACGGCGATTTGACCCGCGCCGACGGTAAGGGGCAGTGGTGGGAGGGTCTTGATCCGCAGCGGCTTTATGGCGTCAAACACCCCGCCGACGCGCTCCCCGATATCTCCTATGTCAAGAATTTCTACAACCGCACCCGGGACCTGATCGATCAGCATAACCCGGATCAGCTTTTTTTCGATAACGCCTTGCTTCCGCTGGGATGGGCCGGCATGAACATTGGCGCTTACTTCTACAATCACAATCTGCAGACTCATGGGGGCAAGATGGAAGGCCTCATCACCACAGGCAATGTGCCCCCGAGGCTGGCCAAAGCCCTCATCGGCAGCTATGAGAGCGGGATGACTGGCGAGATTATGCCATATCCCTGGCAGTCGGAGACCTGCGTCGGCAATTGGCATTACGACCGCAGCCTTTTTGAGCAGAACGGTAAGTATGGTGGCTATCTGCATCCAAGTGAGGTTATCCACTGGATGATCGATGCGGTCAGTAAGAATGGCACATTCCTTCTGAACTTCCCGGGTAAGCCGGATGGCACGCTCGACAGCAAGGAAATCGCCGTACTGGACGGCATCACTGCCTGGATGCAGGTGAACGGCGAGGCAATCCACGCGACCCGTCCGTGGAAGGTCTATGCCGAAGGGCCACACCGGGTCCAAACCGGGCAATTCCAGGTCAAGCAGGGCAACAGCATACACCTGCTGGACGTGCAGGATATCCGCTTCACCCGAAATAAGGGGAACACTGTTATCTATGCCATCTTCATGGGATGGCCGAAAGGCCCCGCTGTGATCAAGGCGCTGGGAACAGCGGTGTCCACTAACCCCGGTAAGATCGGGAACGTACAGCTTCTCGGTACCGATGAGCGAGTCCGCTGGAAGCAGCGCGCCGATGGATTGACCGTCGAACTGCCGCACAACTATCAACCAGCGGTTGATTTTGCCGCATCGTTGAAAATATCGCTCGCGTAAATGTGAGCGCCGCTCAGCACGTCATCAGCCCGCAAAGCCATTGCCGCACGATAATTGCTACTGAACAGGGGTGGTTGCCTCATTGAAAATGCTACCGGCGTGGTGCCAGAAGGCGCACTTCACGCGTCCAGACTGCCCACAGCAGGAGTTACGTTCGGACACATTCGTCACCGCGCATCCGCAAAATGCAACATGCGGTGCTGTCTGTTCGTGGCTTAAAGGAGACCATGGCCCGCGCCGAACTTCATTTGTTGCGCGGGCGCCTCCTCGGCGGCAAGCTCAATAAGGCAAAGAAAGGGGAGTTGCGCTTTCCCTTGCCGGTAGGGTTTGGTTACGACGAGGAAGGCCTGATGTTCCGTTGCCTCTAGAGCGGGGTTCTGCACCGCCGTTCCGAAGCCCGTGACCACTCCGGACCTGTTGCACTGCGCCCATGCACGTCATTTTGCAGTTTGGACCGTTGGAAGAATAACGGAGTCAATCCAGCTTTCCGATTCACAGGCCTCAATGTCCCTGAACAGCCACCAGTGCTCGATATGTTCTGCGGTCTCCCCCGGCTTGAGATTCCGAAGCGGCCCTAAGGTCTCGAGCTCAAGCGAGTGCGCGTCTGTGTAGATCTCGAAATTACAGCCGAAATCGGGATATTTCGCGCCTGTTTCCACTTTGACCTTCTTCACGAACAAATGGCCGTTCCGAAAGTAAGCGCCCCACCCGAGCGGATTGAAGATTCCGGTCATCTGCTCCTTGAACCTGCGTGCGGAATTATCTTCCTGGTGAAGCTGGATGTACTTCGTGCCAATTCTCCACCGCGGATCCGCCAAATCCGTATAACTCCAAAGGGCCAAGACTCCTTCGGGCAACAACCTGTCGGACGACATCGGCGCGCGCGGTGAAAGGGGGAGAATGGCCTTTCCACCACCGGCCATCACCGAAATTGCCCATGGAGCCATTCGGGTGGCCTTCCTGCCAAGATTGCGAATGCGATGCGAGATAGTGACCCGCGATCCCGTCTCTGCCAATTTGATCTCAATCTCTTTTTGAAGATTTGTCCCGGGTGGCTCAGATTCCGGAGGAGCTGCAAAAATGAAACTTTCGTCGCGCCTCTCGACGGCCACAGGGACATTATCGGGGTAGTACGTGCGCGCAACTTCAGGCGACACCCAGAGCCGGTGGCCACCATAGACTCTAAAAGTCGTATCACCGGTTTTGACAGAATGTCGGGGACTCTCGTGGAATTCGTTTTCTCCCCCGCAGAATCCATAGAGGAGGATCCGTGGCCCGACTTCGGTCACAACAATCAGCTGGACTGTTCCGTTCGAGATTCTGAATGCCGTCTTCCAACCTTGGTAATCAACTTCTCCGGCTCTTGCTGTCTCTGCTTCGATAAGATCTTGCATATCTTTCATCCTTTGGCTTCGTGTGACACTCGAGACATGACCGCTTTGTTACGGGTGCGCCATCGGCCACAATCGCCTAGGCCTCACCGTCACTATCAGGAATTTCCAGGTTCACCAGTTCCCGCTTGAACCCTCGTGTGTTGTAAGCGCCCCACGCCAGACCGATCACTATCCATACGATACCCAATTCCTTGGCACGCCAACTCAGGCTCAACCACAACAAAGTGCAAATCAGGAACCCTAGTACCGGAGACACGAGATTGAACCAGCGCTTCCGCGTTTCGCGCAAGTAATATCGTACCAACGCCGAGATGTTCACACCCATGAATGCGAGCAAGGCACCGAAATTCAACAGTTCGACGCCTCGCTCAAAGCTCAGGGTCAATGCACCAATAAGCGCCACTCCGCCGACAAGCAGGACGTTGTTTCGCGGTATGCGCCTCTTGGGTTCGATGGCGCCGAAGAACCCGCGGGGCAGAGCGCAACTCCGTCCCATGCCGTATAGGAGGCGCGCGGCACCTAACTGCGCCCCCAGCGCCGAACCGACCGTCGCCACCAAAAGCGTCACATTGATGAGCGAAAAAAGCCACCGCCCGCCAGCTCTTTCGGCAACAAATACAAAGGCTGTGTCGACGTCGGGAAAGTTCTGGGCGCCGGGCCAAATGAGTTGGGCCGCATAGACCTCGACGGACGCCAACAGGCCAGTAAGCAAGCACACCAAAACGGTGGCGAGCAGAATGTTTCGGCGCGGGTTCCTGGCTTCCTCGGATAAAGTCGAGATGCCATCGAAACCAATATAGGTAAGCACGGCCAGCGAAGTCCCGCCCAGGATGGGCGGGATTGAGAAAGTCTTCGGATCGAAAAACGGGCGTGTAAAGAACGCGATTCCGTCGTGAGGTGCCGCGTGCACATAACGAGCTGCGGCCGCCAGGAACAGAACAATCACCACGCACATGACGACGACGAGACCGGAGTTGATCCGCGCTGAAGTCTTGATGCCTTGCAAATTCAATACGGTGATTAAGGTGGCGAAGGTAACCACCCACACTGCGTACGGAATATCGGGAAAGAAGTTCATCGCAAACTTGCCGCACAGAATCGTGCAGATGAGCGGATTGAGCATGTAGTCCATGGCCATGCTCCAACCCGTCAAGTAGCCAAGGGCAGGATGAATTTCGCGCCCCACATAGGTGAACGCAGAGCCGGCGCTGGGATAAGCGGAGGCCATTCTCCCGTAGCTCATGGCGGTAAACAGCATGCCCACCATAGCCAGCAGCACCGTCACTACGGCGTACCCGTGAGAACGCGTGCTCATTACCCCGTAAACTGGCATCGGGGCGGTGGGTTGAATAACGATGAGCCCATAGAGAATCAGATCCCAGA
>Ga0182027_10014846_pt1 | contig 10753 bp, 5 predicted proteins | sample 712E1DmetaG_FD_121300 | JGI IMG/M metagenome (GOLD analysis project Ga0182027, IMG submission 121300) | Permafrost microbial communities from Stordalen Mire, Sweden - 712E1D metaG (Illumina Assembly) | ecosystem: Environmental > Terrestrial > Soil > Wetlands > Permafrost | place: Sweden...
AGCTTGATTTGTGGGGCAACACGATTGGAGCGGTCAACTCCGCTGCCAATTGCGCTTTCATTGGCTGCCTCTTCAACCTGAACTATTTCCACGAATTGAATTGCGGCGGTCTCAACGAGGCTCACGGAACGTGCCTGGGCAACTTCTACAACCACGGCCTTTTCTGCGCCATTTACGACAGCAGCCTCCAGCACGGCGGGCAGATTTACTCCGGCTGCTGGTTCGGCGGCAATAGCGGCTCCATCGGGCCGTGCCCAATCATCGTGAACCGTTCCTTCGGCATCTCGTTTCGCGATTGTCACTTCGACTCCTTGTGCATCACCAACGAAAACAGCCCGGCCGGCGGCGTGAATTTCCTGCAAAACTGCACCTATAGCGGCACCTGGGCGGGGAGCGTCCGTTTCGGAACGGACGGCCAGTTATTATACGAAGGCAACATGTCCTATGATCACATGGGCGACAGCGATGGGAGCCCGTTATCCTTGCTGCGCCTCGGAGGCAATGGCGCGGGCGTGACAAATCTCCCAGCCCGGGCCATCACAGGCGGCCTTACCATGAATTTGGCCGTGCTGGTACCGGGGGGGGGGACAAACACCCTTTGCTTCACCAACGGGATTTTAATGGCAATACACTGAAATCACGAACATGAAGAAATACCATGCCATCCGAGGAAGCCTGATGCTGGCGGCGCTCACGCTCGCTGCCTTCAGCCTTCAACCCCGGGCCGCCTCCGCCCAGGGCACGGCCTTCACATACCAAGGCCAGCTTGGCGACAGCGGCAGCCCGGCCAACGGAATTTACGACCTGGAGTTCACCCTCTGCGACGCGGCCGCCAACGGCCACTGGATCGCAGGCCCTTTGACCAATGCCGCCACCAGCGTCACCAACGGCCTCTTCACCGTCACGCTCGACTTCGGCCCTGTATTCAATGGTTCCAACTTCTGGCTGCTAATCGCCGTGCGGACCAACGGAGAGGACGGGTTCACTCGCTTGAACCCGCCCCAACCGCTCGCCCCGGCGCCATACGCGATTTACGCCGCCAATGCGGCCTCGGCGGCCTCGGCGGCCTCCTTCAACGGACCGGTGCCCAACGGCAGTTTGTCCGGCGCCTACTCGAGCGCGCTCATGCTGACCAATGCGGCCAACCAGTTTGGCGGTTCGTTTGCCGGCAACGGCGCCGGCCTGAGCAACCTCCCGGCAGGCAATCTCAGCGGAACCATCCCTTCCTCCAGCCTTAGCTTGGACGCGAACGATTTCACCACCAACCTCCTTGGCCAGATTATGGCGACCAACGCCGACATGTCGGTCAACTTGGGCAACCTGCCCAACTTGACCAGGGCGCTGGCCGGGAATGTCCCGCCGCGCTTCCTTTGGTTCGGCGATTCCACAGGGAATTACATACTGCCGTCCTTTCAATCCTGGCTTCAAAACTACTCCGCCAATCATGCCGTTCAACTCGGCAGCTCCTTCAATTACAGTTCGTGGGGGCCTAATACGACGAATTATGAGCCTGACTATACTTATTTCTGGAATCCAGGCGGCATACGGCTGATAAACCCGGGGACAAACAGCTATTGCGGCGGTCCGACCGGGAGCGCTAGTTTCCAATATGCGCCCGGAAATCAGGTTCAAATTTGGCTGCTGGCAAGCGCTACCAACGGCGTGGCCGACCTTTCTTACAGCCCGGATTTCGTCCACTGGACGCTGCTCGGCGAGCTGGACGAGTCCGCGCTCGGCGAGGAAGGGCTTCTATTCGTCACCAATTTCGCCGTGCCGCTCGGCAAATACGCCATCAAGCTTACCGGCGTGTCGGGCACGTTTCGATGGGCGGACTGCATCGGCGTGACCGTGACGAACAACACCGTGCCGATTTTTTACGACATGCACGCCGTGGGAAGGGAGTTGCAGAGTTGGACGAACATGGGGACCAACATCGGCATCATTCTCTCCAATGTAAATCCATGCGTGACCTTTTATGAGCAGACCAAGTCGATCGCCTCCTACAACGATTACACCAATTTCGCCTGGTGGATGAGCAACTATGCGCCCAACTCGGACGTGGTTCTCATTTCCAGTTACCAAGATTCGTCGGACCCGCCAAACGGACCTGTTACCAATGATAATTTGCAGCGGAATCTTCTTGTGCAGTCTGTGGCCATCTCCAACCACTGGCCCTTTGTGGATGTCTGGACCCCGCTCGGCCCCTGGTCCAACATTGTCGCCGAGGGCCTGAATCTTGACAACGTCGTTCACCTCAACACCCAGGGCCAGGCCGTCCTCAGCCAAATTGTCATGCAAAAACTCAACTTCGCGGGGATCTGGCAGGAGGCCGGGCAGGCGAGCATCCCGTTGAACTTCCCGGGCGACCTGATCATCACCTCCACGGATTACCCCAACAGCGGGACCACATTCGGGGCGATCGCCCCAGATTTCAGCGTGATGTCTTTTAACGCCGCCCACGGCAACCTGCAGACGGGCGGGCAGTGGTCTCTGGGCTCATTCACTGGCGTAGCTAATCCAGGGACCTTTTTGAAAGGCAACGGCGGCGTTTTTTTTGTAACGACTTCAACCCTGCCTTATGGCAAGCTTTGGCCGGATGGCGGTTGGTCCTTCCTGGATATCTATCGCGATCCTAACGGCGGCGTGGACCCCGGCGGCCCCGGCGTGCTCCTGGTCAACACAATCACTAATTACCAGTCCATGCTCATCGGGAATAATCTCATCGTGGGGGCAAGCGCCACAGTCAGCAACGATCTCGCCGTGGGCTCAAGCGCCACCGTCAGCAGCAATCTCATCGTGGGGGCAAGCGCCATTGTCAGCAACAATCTCACTGTGGGGGCAAGCGCCACTATCAGCAACAATCTCACCGTGGGGGCAGACGCCACTGTCAGCAGTAATCTCACCGTAGGGTCAAGCGCCATTGTCAGCAACAATCTCACTGTGGGGGCAAGCGCAACCGTTAGCGACAATCTCACTCTGGGTTCAAGCGCCACAGTCAGCAGCAATCTCGCCGTGGGGGCAAGCGCCACAGTCAGCAGCAATCTCACCGTGGGGGCAGACGCCACTGTCAGCAGCAATCTCACCGTGGGGGCAGACGCCACTGTCAGCAGCAATCTCACTGTGGGGGCAAGCGCGATTGTCAGCAACAATCTCACAGTGGGGGCAGACGCCATTGTCAGCAGCAATCTCACAGTGGGGGCAAGCGCGATTGTCAGCAACAATCTCACAGTGGGGGCAGACGCCATTGTCAGCAGCAATCTCACCGTAGGGCTAAACGCCATTGTCAGCAACAATCTCACCGTGGGGGCAAGCGCCACCGTCAGCAACAATCTCACCGTGGGGGCAAGCGCCACCGTCAGCGACAATCTTACTCTGGGTTCAAGCGCCACCGTCAGCAGCAATCTCACTGTGGGGGCAAGCGCCACTGTCAGTAGCAATCTCACTGTAGGGGCAGACGCCATTGTCAGCAACAATCTCACAGTGGAAGCAGACGCCACCGTCAGCAGCAATCTCACTGTGGGGGCAGACGCCATTGTCAGCAGCAATCTCACTGTGGGGGCAAGCGCCACTGTCAGTAGCAATCTCACTGTAGGGGCACACGCCATTGTCAGCAACAATCTCACAGTGGAGGCAGACGCCACTGTCAGTAACAATCTCACAGTGGGGGCAAGCGCCACTGTCAGCAGCAATTTCACCGTGGGGGTAAGCGCCATTGTCAGCAACAATCTCACCGTGGGGGCAGACGCCACTGTCAGCAGCAATCTCACCGTGGGAACGAGCGCCACCGTCAGCAATAATCTCATCGTGGGCACAAGCGCCGCTGTCGGCACTTATCTCACTGTGGGGACAAGCGCCACTGTCGGAGCCGCTCTCATCGTTGGGGACAGCGCCACTGTCAGCAACAATCTCGCCGTGGGGACAAGCGCCGCCGTCGGCACCGAACTTAGCGTGGGGGACAGCGCCACTATCAGTAACAATCTCACCGTGGGCGCAAGCGCCATTGTCGGCGCCGAACTCACCGTGGAGGACAGCGCCACTATCAGCACCAACCTCACCGTGGGGTCAAACGCCACGGTCAGCAACAATCTCGTCGCGGGCGCAAACGCCACTGTCGGCGCCGAACTTACCGTGGGGTCAAACGCCACGGTGAGCAACAATCTCGCCGTGGGCGCAAGCGCCATTGTCAGCAGCAATCTCACCGTAGGGGCAAGCGCCATTGTCAGTGACAATCTTACCGTCGGGACAAGCGCCACTGTCAGCAGCAATCTCACCGTGGGGGCCGACGCCACTGTCAGCAATAATCTGACCGTGGGGGGCGCTATCAGTGGAACCCTCAGCTTTGCGGGGACCGGCTTCGCCAGCAGCGCGACCAGCGTCACCACGAATATCACGGTGGCCAGCTGGGTCAATACCAACGCGGTCAACGGCTCCATCTGGGTTTCCGCGGCGACGGATCTCACTTTTTTCAACAGCGCCGGCATCCTCGTCTTCGGCCCCGTCAGCGTCACCAACGCCGCATTCCCGGTCGGCCCCGGATGGACGGTGACCAACTCGGCCGCCACCTTTAACTTCGCAGCGTTTTGACGGATAAGGCCGGCTATGAGAATTTATTGCCATGTTGTGGCGGCGAAAGATTGCGCGCGCAGCCTCAATTCTGCTTTTCCCATCATTGAGATATGAAAACAACATGCCTGCTTCTTTTGCCTTTGCTGATCCTGCTCGCGCCCGTCCTGGGGCAAGCGCAATTCACCTACAGCACCAATGCGGACGGGAGCATCTGCGCTTTAAGCACAAACGCCGACGGCAGCCTCAACATCGCCGCTTACACTGGACCGCCGTGGGCCGGGGACATTCCAGCCAACTTCTGGGGCATGACCGTGACCACTATCGGAGCTGATGCGTTCGCCGGATGCAGCAGCCTGACCAACGTCACGATTCCCGGGAGCGTTGCAAACATCGGTTCGGCTGCCTTCTATTACTGCACCAGCCTGACGAGTGTCACGATTCCCCCCGGTGTCACCAACATCGGATATGATGCATTCGAGGGCTGTGTCAGCCTTACAAACGTTGTCATGCCCGGCGGGTTGACGAGCCTGGGGACCCGGTCATTCGCGGACTGCCCCAGCCTGGCAGGCGTCACCATTCCCGGAAGCGTCGCCAGCGTCGGGAATTATGCATTTGGATTGTGCCCGAGCCTGAGCAGTGCCACGATCGCCAGCGGTGTGACCAGCATCCGGCAGGCTGCATTTTATTGCTGCAGCCACCTGAGCAACGTCACGATTCCCGCCAGCGTCACCAACATCGGGAGTTATGCGTTCGGATTCTGCACCAGCTTGACGAACTTAACCATCCCGGCCGCCGTCACGAGCATAGCGGACTATTCATGCCAGGACTGCTCGAGCCTGTGCAGTGTTTATTTCCTGGGCGACGCTCCCGCCGCTGATTCGACTGTGTTCTCTTCGGACCCCAAGGCGACAGTCTATTATTTGCCTGGAACGAAAGGATGGAGTAATTCTTTCGGTGGCGTTCCCACCGCTCCATGGTTTCTTCCAAACCCGCTGATTCTAACCAACGGCCCCGGCTTTGGCCTCCCAGGCAACGTTTTTGGTTTCATGATCTCCTGGGCGCCCGACACTTGCGTCGTCGTGGAAGCATGCACCAATCTTGCCTCTCCCGCTTGGCTGCCGCTGCAGACCAACGTCCTCACCAACGGATGGTGCTTTTTCAGCGAGCCCTTGCAGGCGGCCGGCGGCGGCCGCTTCTACCGTGTTAGCTCCTTGGGGCCGGAGGACTGAGAAGGCCCCTGGAAGTACGTCCCCTGGAAATAATTGGTGTCGAACAGGTTGATCCCCTGGAGTTGCCACAGCATCGCATTCCAGATCATCCCGCCCTCCCGCACCGTGGTGGGCTTGAAATGTTCACCGTCAATATACCAGTGAAGCGCCGTCATCGTGTCGGTGTCCGGCAGCAGATGGAACAGGTCAATGTAAAAGCGGTTCGCTTGCCCGGCCCAATACTTCACCTCCACATTTTGCGCGAGAGCGTTTGTCCCGCCCGGGTCAATGGTATTTGAGGCCGCGTAAGTGCCGAGGTGTATTTGATCGGCCTCCGGCAGCGCGTTGGACCAGAATGCGATGAAGTTGGAATAGCCGGCAGCCAGATTAGCCGTGGTGTCGTTTCTGTCTTGGAAAATTAGGAGCGCCGGATTCAGCCCCCGCATGACGGGAACGAATATGTTCGTTTGAGTATTCGTCCAGCGCAGTGGCGTTTGCGCGCCAAAACCGAAACCGATGATCTGGAGGCAATGCCTCTGATTGGCGAGAGCGCCCAGTGTCAGGATTCTCACCGTGCCTGTGATGCAGATGGCGCTGGCCAGGACGTTGGTTGGAGCGGCCAGCGCGATGTTGCTGACGGCTCCGCCGTAATCCGTTGCCCAGGCATTGATCGTCGCCACCAAGACGCCCGGGCCGCCATACACCGGGAGTTGATAAACGGCAAACACGCCTTCGTTGGGACCGGCGATATAGGCGACCGTGATGGTGTCGGCGTTCGTCGTCGGCTCGATAAGCCACGACCCATTTGTGGCACTTTCACCGGCCGGCATTGTGGCATACTGGTAATACCAGTTCGTGTCCGGGGCCATGGTCAGCTTGACGCCGGAGGAATAAGTCAGCCCCGGACCCAAAGTGTCGCCCAGACCTCCGCCCCAGGCCATATACTGCTTCGCGCCGGCCCAAATACCCGAGGCAACCGCACTCTGTGCCGAGTTCATGCTCGAATCGCCCGTGATCAGGATTTTCACCGCGTTGGTATTGACAGCGGGGTTCATGGCATTGAAGAACCAGGGAAGGGCCGGTGCGGTGGCCGCCGAGCCGGCATGGGAAACCGGGGTATTCTTGGCGCTGTCCCCAGCCTGCTCCTGAACGTTGCTGTTCCCCGTGAAGTAGTTGTCGGGTTCAGCCGGTGCAACCGTGGCGTCGCTTACCGCGTAGGGGCTTTGCTTCGGCGGTTGCGCGGAAAGGCTGAAAATCTGAAAAGCAAAAACAACCCCGCTCACAGTGGCGACCGGGCAGAGCGCCGCAAAGGCAATCCTCCTGATTTTGATATTTCTGATTTTCAGCACGTCAATTTCATCATTGCAGGTATTTACCACCCGCGATGCGAAGAATATATGGCCGGCGCTCCCGCGTCAAGCCGCAACACCAATGACCCTGGCAAAAAGTCGAGTCCAGGCTGCGGTAGATCAGAAATCGTCGTTCTTACGGGGTTTTAGCGATGCCTTCCCTACTGTCTGAATCGCAGCGCCATCCCATTCCAGGGCCGCTGTAAAGTCGCCGCCCAGCCGCGAGGGGCGGGGAATTTCGGAGGCTTTCTGCCGAAAGCCGCTACGGTCCAAAACAACCGTAGCGGCGGATGGCAATCCGCCGCCATCTTTTGGTGCCGCCAAACCATGAGGGAAGTGGGTTCTTGGCGGCTTTCTGCCGAAAGCCGCTACGGCGCACAGGACACGGATCCGGACTTTAGCGGCCCTGACTCCATTCCCTGTCGGCCTGGGGAGCGCAGGGCAAATATCTTCACGATAGGGCTGTTCCCGATTCGGAATCGAGTGAATTGTAGCGCTACATGCCGCTATAATGTAGCGGGTCGGTAAGTTGTAAGTCGTTGGTATTCAATCGGTGTTGCGGTGTAGCGGGTGTGCCGCCGGTTTCCCCCCCCGGCGCATTGAAGCGTTGGAGGCCTGGATGGTAATCTTATACGTTCAACAAACCTTCATCGCTTCCGCCGCCAGCGCCGTGATCTTTGCCCAGGCGTGCTGCGTCACCAGGTCCTTTTCAGCCATCCATGAGCCGCCGACCGCCGCCACCGACGGCAAGGCCAGGTAGGCCGGGAGCGTCGCCGCGGTGATGCCGCCCGTGGGCACGAATTTGACTCCCGTGTGCGCGAACGGCCCGGCCAGCGCCTTGAGCATCGCCACGCCGCCCGATGCCTCGGCGGGAAAGAACTTCAGCAGCTTGAGTTTCAAGTTCAGCGCGCGCGAGACTTCCGTCGGGGTCACCACGCCGGGAATATACGGCACGTTCCGCCCAAAAGCCGCCTCCAGCACCGCCTCGTCCAGGCCCGGCGCCACCAGGAATTGCGCCCCCGCCTCCGCCGCCTGCGCCGCTTGATTGGGCGTCAGCACCGTGCCCGCGCCGACGGTCATCCGCGGCAGGGCGGCGCGGATGCGCCGGATCGAGTCCGCCGCGCCCTCCGTGCGAAAGGTCACTTCGATGATGTTCAATCCGCCGGCCGTCAGCGCCTCCGCCAGCGGGACCGCGTCCTCGGGATTGGCAATGACCGCCACGCAAATCAGCCGTTGCTGTAAATTATATTCCATAATATGATTCATTTGATGTTCTGTGTCGCGCGGCCATCCTACACCTGCGCCGCCGCAAGTGAACTCCAAAATTCGCACTCCCCCAATTTGGTGTGCAGGACAAATTTCTTCGCCTTCCCGGTAGGGCGGAGCTGCTGCTCCGCCCTGAATTCTTGGGCGGCGCAGCAGCGCCGCCCTACCGAAGGCACGAAGCATTTTGTCATGCGCCCCCCAATTTGGCGCAGCGTCGGCGCTGCGCGCCGATTTCGAGCCGGAGGCTCGACACTGCAAGCGAGGACATGGCTCCAAAATTTCGCGCGGAATGATTTGCCAACCCCTTCCCCCATCGCTTACTATGGCCCCCTATGAAACGGATTGCGACTGCGACACTTTTGCTTGTCCTGGCCGGCGGCCTTCTGGCTGCCGGGCCGGATGAGGATTATTTGGCCATCTACAATCAAATCCAATCGGGGGACGCCCTCGAGCAAGCCCGCCAATACCCGGCCGCCGCCGCCCGCTATCAACAGGCCCTGGTTGCCCTGACCACATTTCACAAGGATCATCCGGCCTCCAACCCGGCCGCCGTCAATTACCGGCTTGAATACCTTCAGGAGAAGCTCCAGGAACCGCAACTCAAGCCCTACGTTGTTCCTTCCACCAACATTGTCACCGCCGCCACCGTGCCGGCCGCTCCCGGCGCCCCGCAGCAGCAGACCAACCTGTTGCAGGAACAAATTCGGGCTTTGACCAACATCAATGCCCAGTTGCAAATGCAACTCAATGAAGCCAATGCCAAACTCCAGGAAGCCCTCAAAATCCAGCCCGCCGCAGCCGCCCCGGGTGCGTTGGACGCGGCCCGCAAACAAATCATCTCCCTCGAAAAAGAGCGCGACCTCCTCCGCGTCACCCTGGAACAGTTGAAGGCCGCCCCGCCGGCCGAAACCAAACCCGCGGCCTCCACCGAGGCGGACAAAACGGCGCAGGCGGAAATTGCCAGCCTGAAACAGATACTCAATGAAACAGAGCGAAAACTGAGCGACACCGCGACCGAGTTGAACAACTTGAAATCCCGCCCGCCGGCGCAGCCGCCTGTCGCCGAGAACCTCGCGCAACTCACCGCCGAACGGGACAGCCTGAAAAAGCAACTGGCGGACGTTAGCAAGGAATTGGCGGACAGCGAAGCGCATGCCAACAGCGCCCCCGCCACCGCCGTCGCCGACGCCGCCAGGCTCAAGGCGGTGGAGGCGGAGAGGGACGGCTTGAAGAAGCAGGTCGAGGCCATGACGGCGGCGGCCGGGTCCGGTGCGGCGGCCGGGTCCAGTGCGGAACTCGAAGGGCTGCGCGCGCGTCTGGCCGTGTTGGAAGCGGCGCCGGTTCCCTATACGGCGCAGGAACTGGCCATGATGAAGGCGGCGCCTTCCACCCCCGTGGCCGCGCCACCCGCGGCCGTCAAGGAACCTTCGCCCAAAGCACATTCATCCAAAGATTTGTCCGCCGGCGCCAAAGTCATCATGCGGGACGCGAACCTGGACATCATGGCGCGGCGTTACGCGGACGCGGAGAAGAAATATGCCCAAGTGCTTCAGGAGGATCAAAGCAACATTTTTGTGCTGTGCATGCTCGGCAGCGCCCAGTTCTCCGACGGGCATCCGGACGATTGCGAAAAGACGGTGCGCCGCGCCCTCGCCCTGGACCCCAATGATGCCGGCAACCTCTATTTGCTCGGCGTTTTGCGTTATAGCCAGGAGAAATTCGATGACGCGCTCGACGCCTTGAGCCGGTCCGCCGCCGTCAATTCGACCAACGCCAGCACGCAGTTTTACCTCGGCAGCGTCTTGAACCAAAAAGGGTTGCGTTCCGAGGCCGAAACCGCTTTGCGCAAGGCGCTGATTATTGACCCGAACTATGCCGACGCCCATTTTGCTCTCGCCGTGATCTATGCGGCGCAGAAGTCCATGGCTCTTGCGCGCTGGGAATATGAGAGGGCCGTGGACTTGGGCCATGACAAAAGCCCCGAGCTGGAAAAAGCGCTGTCCGGCGGCAATTGACGCGGCCCCGGCCCGGTCTGTCAATCAACAAATTTCAGCCCGCCGCCGCCCGCCCCTCCATCCCTTTGAAACCTCTGGCGCTACTGTGTTGTTCCGATCTGTTGCTCGGCGGTCAATTGACCAGCCGCTTGCAGGACATGGGCTATCGCGTTCAAACCATCCACGATGCCGCCACGCTCCAGGAGGAATGTGAGCGCGAAAAGCCCCTCGTCCTTCTGGCCGAAGTCGCCAACCGCCCCGGCGCTTGCGATGGCATCGCCCGTGTCAAACAATCTCCCGCCACCAGCCACATTCCGGTCCTGGCCTTCTCCGCCTCCCGGGACAAGGCGCTGCAAACCGCCGCCGGGCA
>Ga0182027_10014847_pt1 | contig 10752 bp, 8 predicted proteins | sample 712E1DmetaG_FD_121300 | JGI IMG/M metagenome (GOLD analysis project Ga0182027, IMG submission 121300) | Permafrost microbial communities from Stordalen Mire, Sweden - 712E1D metaG (Illumina Assembly) | ecosystem: Environmental > Terrestrial > Soil > Wetlands > Permafrost | place: Sweden...
CCGACCGTACCGCCCGGCGCAGACACGTTGGGGTGATAGCCCGCCGGCATGGCCACCACATCGCCTTCCCGCACCACCACCACCAGCTCCGGATTCCGCGGATCGGTGTAGACGAACTGAACGCCCCACGACGGAGCCGGCATGTCGATGTAGAGGTAGGCTTCCTCGAGCATCTCGCCGTGCTCGTGCGGCGGCCAGGACGCCCAGTTCCCGGGCTCGGTGAAGGTGACGCCCGCCACGATGCGGCCGGCCTTCACGTTCTTGCCGATCAGGATGTTCAGGTTGCGCTTGTTGGCCACGCCGCCCGTCAGGAAGTGCAGCGTGGGCTCCTTCTGGATGTCGGCGAAGCGCACGAACTGGATGGGGTACGTGCCCTCCACGGGCGCCGCCACCTCGGCCAGGTCGAAACCGTCCGGCGACGGCGTGACGGTTACCTCGCTCGCGCGCGGCACGTAGAGCGCGTCGTACTTCGAGAGATCGAAGCGTTGGCCCGCGGCGTCAATCGAGCCGGCGCCGCGCAGGCAGATCAGGCCGGTCTCCAACCCGCCGCTGGAGAAGCTCAGCGGCTTATCGGTTCCGTCCAGGATGATGCGGCCGTAGTGCAGTTGCCGCACGGCCGCCTCGCCGGGCGCCAGCGACTTGGTGCGCCCTTTCCGCAGATGGGTTCCTCGCCGGACACACCCGGCCTCGGTGATGGGGAGAAGCGATGTAGACATTTCGCTCCCAGTCTATGCCCGCGGCAATTCGAGTGTCAACGCGCGCGTCAGCGGTCGCGGCCGAGTTCATCGGCGATCACCGCGGCCTGCTCCACGCGCGTGTTCCCCGCGTTTCGGTCCCATTGCTGCCAGCCCTGGTCGGACTGCAGGGCCTGCCGCGCTTTGGCGGCGGTCTTCTCGCGCGCGCCGAGGCTGAGATCGTCCTTGAACTCCAGAACCGCCAGGCTGTCCCAGGGGCGCCCGGCGGTGTAGCGCTGCATGTAGAAGCCGTAGCCGGCGAGGATGCCTTCCGCCGCCCAGGCGTCGAGCTGAGGGCGCTCGTAGCCGTCGACGAAGGTCAAGAAGTACGCCGCGGGCGATGAGAGCCTGTACGGGATGACCAGATAGACCGGGTGATCCAGCACGGGCGGCGGCGCCTTCTCGCGCACCAGGTCCGCCGGGTAACTCTCAATCGCAGTGAGCCATTCCGCAGCCTCCGCTGCGAGTCCGGCGGGCGAGCGCCGTTCGACAAGCCCCCAGCGGAGGACGTCGTCGTACTTGCGGAAGCTCAACAGAGCCAGCATGTCCCAGTGGTCCGTGTCGGCGTAGCGGCTGAAGAGGACGCGGTAGCCGGTGAGGATGCCGGTGGTCCTCCAATGTTCGAAGTTCGCCAGCCCGCTACTATTCATCGCCTGGCGGAGTTGTGGCCGGCGGGAGGGAACACAGTGGTACTGGATGATCAGCGACATGGGGCCGGTATCCATGAGATCGTCCTGCGCGGCGAGCGGGGCGAGAATCAACAGAGGCAGCGCGAGCTTCGAAAGGCGTGTGGTCATTCCCTATCTCCCTGCTGCGATTCTAGCGCGCGGGTTCCGTGGGATGAAGGCCAATTGGAGCCATGTCCGGATGGCCACTGTTGCCCACGGCCCGTTCCCGCGGGCCTACTATGGTAAAGGTCTCGCCACCCTGAGGCCCCAGGAGGAAACTGTACCATGAACTCGAACGAATCGACCGCCGGCGCGCTATCCCGCCGCACCGCGATTGCCACTGGCCTGGCGCCGCTGCTGGTGCCCCGTCATGTGCTGGGAGGCCCCGGCTACCAGGCCCCCAGCGACAAACTCAGGATCGCAGCCGTGGGCGTGGGCGGCGTGGGCGGGGACTACGTGGCCGGCTGCAGGGACGAAGAGATAGTGGCGCTGTGCGACCTGGACCACGAGTACGCCGCGCCGGTCTTCAAGCAGTATCCCCGAGCCAGGGTCTACAAGGATTTCCGGCGGATGTTCGACAAAGAGCGGGACAGCTTCGACGCCCTGATCGTGGCCACGCCGGACCACTGGCACTCCCACCTGGTGCTGGCGGGTCTGGCCATGAACAAGCACATCTACTGCGCCAAGCCGATGACGCGCACCATCGCCGAGGCGCGGAGGGTGAAGGCGGCGGCGCTGGCCTCGAAGGTCACCACCAAGGCGAGCCTGCAGGATTCGCGTACTTCCCCGGCCCGGGCCACCACGGAGTTGCTGTTGAGCGGGGCCATCGGGCCGATACGGGAAGCCCACTTCTGGACCGGGACTCACTGCTCCAGCGGGTTGGCGAGGCCGGCGGAGGTTCAGAAACCGCCTGAGGGGATGGACTGGGACGAGTGGTGCGGCCCGTCTCCGGCGCGGCCTTACCACAAGATCTACCATTACGGAAACTGGCGTCCCTGGTGGGACTTCGGCACCGGCAACCTGGGCGACGTGGCCTGCCACGCGCTGCACGTCTTCTTCGAGGAACTCGAGATGGGGGCGCCGGACTGGGTGGCGGCCGACGCCTGCCAGTCCAGCACCATAGAAGGCCGGGTCTCGAACACCGAGTGCTCGAGCATCGCTAACTACGTGCAGTGGCACCTTCCGGCCCGCGGCAAGCACCCCGAGACGATGGTGTATTTCTACGATGGCGGTTTACAGCCGCCGCGGCCGCTGTGCATGCCCCCTGACGTGGGGATGCCGGGCAGGGGCATGATGTTCGTGGGCGAGAAGGGCGTTCAGGTTTCCGCGTTCTACGGCGGGAGTCCTTCGATACCGGACCACGTGGTGCCGCGGCCGGGCCAGCCGACGCAAGGGCTCCCCGGCGGCTGGCTTCTTCCGCTGAACCGCTTCAAGGACTTCAAGCAGCCCGAACCCTACTTGCCGCGGTGCGAGCGGCCGGACCATTACACCGAGTGGATACGGGCGTGCAAGGCCGGCAAGAAATCGATTATGCCCATCGAGCTCGCCTGCGACATGACGGAATTCGCCTTGCTCGGAGGCGCGACGCTGCGCCGCTACAGCGTGCCCGGGCGCACCTTACAGGAAGTCGCAAACGCCCCAAGAACCGATTCGGGCCGGTCGGATTCCGCGGTGACGTGGATCCCCGCTTCCAACGACGGCCATGTGCACGATCCCAATGCGCGCCCCCTGTTCAACAACGGCACGGGAGCCATGTACTGGCGAAGTTCCAAGGTGCTGATGTGGGACGCGAAGGCCGGGCGATTCACCAACGACGATATTGCGCAGGGCTTCGTCGACATGCCCTACCGCAAGGAGTGGGATTACAAGGTGTAGGGCGGACCCCCCGGTCCGCGCGGGACGCCCTCGTCCCGCTCTTCGCGCGCTGGGTCAAGTGCTCGCATTTGGAGAAGAGCCGGCCAGGGGGTCCGCCCCACTTCTCCAGCCTCGACCACCCGGTACATGCCGTCGAAATCGGCGAAATAGCATTCCACGGCCATGGACGGCTCGGCGGTGCGCACAATCTGCGCGGCCAGGCGCAAGTCGGCGAGGACGGTTTCGGGCGGGGCATCGCCATAGGCGCCGCACTCGTTGTGGCCCACCAGCACCACCAGTTGCGGCCCGTGAAGGCGCATGGAAATGCGGATCATGCGGAGCATGAACTCGCGGTCGGCTTCGTGGTCGGGCGAGGCCAAGCCCTTCACCGAGCCGGCGATCTTCAGGTGGTCCACCAGGCCCAGCCCGCGCCGCTTGAGGAACTTCCGCAACACCAGCTCGAAGCGTGCGTCGTAACACGAGACGACGCACGCATCGGCCTTGTAGACTTCCGGCGGGGTATCGAAGTGGAAAAGTTTCTCCATACCGGGTCCAGCCTCCGGGTTAAGACAGCGCCAGGACGAGGCCGTGTCCTTCGCGCTTCAAGTGCGGAGCGCGCGAGGCGAGATCGGCCAGAAACGCGTCGGGGTTGGCGGGCGAAATGCGCAGCTCCGACGCCAGACCGTAGCGGATGGCAATGCCATCGAGCGCCAGCGCCAGGCTACGACCGCCCGTGCAGGGTTCGGCCTGGGTGATGACGCCGTAAGGGATCAGGCGTTGGAACAGGGTGGCGCGGATCAGCAGCCCGCGGTCGGTGGTCTGGTACTTCTGCGGGTAGACGCAGAGCACGAAGAGCAGCAGCGCTGGGCCGCCGATCCAGTACAGGCCGGCCCCCAGGCTGGCGGACACACCGAGGAGGAAGGCGGCCACCAGCCACCAGTCGTTTCGATTTCTGTGGATCATGTTATCCGGCCTTGAGTCTGGTCTTCAACTCGGAGAGCAGGCGCTCCACCTCGTCCTGCTTTTCGAGCGCGGCGAACTTGTCGTCCACGTTATCGGCCGCCAGTTCGGAGGACGCCATGGCAGTGGCTTCGCTGTGCTGCACTTTGTTCTTCATGCGGTCGAAGGCGGCGGCGTTGGAATTGTCGCCCATGGCGCGGCCGGCGTCGGTGGCCCTGCCGAGGGCGCGGGAACGGCGATGCTGGGCAATCAGCATGTCGCTCTTGCTCTTGGCTTCGGCCAGTTTCTGTCCCAGCTTCACGAGCGCGGTCTTGAGGTTCTCCACTTGCGTTTTCTGGTCTTCCACCTGTTGCCGGAAGTTCTCGGAGACGGTCTTGGAACTCATGGAGCGCTCCACGGCCGCGCGGGCCAGGTTATCGTCCTGCTTCTGCACGGCCAGTTCGGCGCGGCGAATCCATTGCTTCTCCGCGTCTTCGCTCTCCTGCAGCTTCTTGGCCAGCACATGCTGGTCGGCGATGGAGATGGCGACCTGCGTCTTCACCTGGAGCAACTGGTTTTCCATGTCCAGGATTACCTGCTTGATCATTTTTTCCGGGTCTTCGGCCTTGTCCACCAGGTCGTTGAGGTTCGCCCGTACCAGGGTTGCAACTCGTTCTAATAGTGCCATTGGAATCTCCCTTTCTGTGGTAGCGGCCCCTTGAGACCGCTACCTAGTTGTGTACTGCCGTCGGTCTGTTCAGTTCGTTCAGGCTTTGTCGCCCGGTTTCTCAGCCTTGTCGCCAATCAACCGCACCTTCGCCAGCAGGTCCTGAAGCGGCATGCCGGAAAGCGTTTCGAAGAGCACGGGAATCTGCGCGGCCATCTTGGTGATATCGCCCGTGATCTTGTTCAGTCCGGCGGTCTCGCCGCCGGTGGAAATCACGGTGATCTTGTCGACGTTGGCGAGCGGCGCGGCCAGGGCCTTGACGATCTCGGGCATGCTGCTGATGAGCTTATCCGCGATGGCCGCCTGGTTGTATTCCTGGAAGGCCTCGGCCTTGACGTTCATGGCCTTGGCTTCGGCTTCGCCCTTCTTGAAGATGATCTCGGCTTCGGCTTCGCCCTGCGCGCGGATGGCGGAGGCGCGGCCCTCGGCTTCGGCAACGGCGCGCTGGCGCTCGGCATCGGCCAGGGTGACGATGCGCTTGCGGGCGTACTCGGCGTCTTTAAGGACGGTGGCGATCAACTCGTTCTCGCGGCGCACGATTTCGGCTTCCTGCACCTTGGCTTCGCGTTCCTTCTCGACGATGTGGATGTTGACTTCCTCGCCGCGGACCCGCTGCTGCATGATGTTGGTCTGGATCTCGTAGCTCTTGTCGGCCGTCGCCTGCTGCTTCTTGACGCTCTCGTTGTACTCGGCCTTCTTCACCTCGAGGTCGCGCTGCGCCTCGGCCTGCTTGGTGAGAGAGAGCGTCTCGGCGAGCACCCGTTCCTGGTCGGCGCGAGCCCTGGCGATGGCGGATTCGCGCGAGGCTTCGGCGCGCCGGATGGCGGTGTCGCGCTCGGCTTCGGCGGTGGCTACGTCGGCGTCTCTCTTGATACGGGACACGTCGGGCCGGCCCATATTGCTGATGTACTCGTTCTTGTCGCGGACTTCCTTGATGGTGAAGGAAATGACCTCGAGGCCCATCTTATTCATGTCGTCGGCGCAGGTGGAGCGCATGCGGTCGCCCAGCATTTCGGGCTCCTTGACGATCTCTTCCACGGTGAGCTGGCCGATGATGCCGCGCAGATGGCCTTCCATCACCAGACGGATCAGGCCCTCGCGCTGGATGGGGTCCTTGGTCAGAAACTGTTCGGCCGCGGTGAGGATGCTTTCGGGATCGCTCTTCACCTTGATCTGGGCCACGGCCTCGACCGTGACGGCGACGCCCTGCTTGGTATAGAGGTCCTGCTGCGGGGCGACGTCGAAGGACATCAATTCGAGGGACAACCAACGGTAATTCTCCACCATGGGCAGAATCACGGTGCCGCGGGACTTGATGACGCGCGTGCCGCGGAACCCGTACACGATGATCGCCTCGTGCGGCCCCGCTTTGCGGAACAGCTTGGCGAACACGATCATCAGGAAGAACATCGCGAGAATGGCTCCCGCGGAGATCAAAAACACGTCGCTTTGCATAACGCTCTGCATGGAATTCGGCATAAAGTTTAGTTCGCTTCTCCTGGGGGCGGCAGCGCCGCCCGCCCGTTCTCTCTCACTACCTCCCGAGTTCTAATTCACCCATGGCGTCCTGCCACAGGCGCACATACGCAATCCCCTTCTCATAACGGGTCACCATGACTTCGGCGCCCTTGGGGATGGCCACGCCATCCTCGCTGCGCGCACCGGCGACGCGGCGCGTGCCTCCCTGCGAATAGATAATTTCCCCGGTTCCGCCGGGCCGGATGGAGATACTTAGCTTTCCGAGCACGCCCACCATGTCGTAATCGGCCGGGTCCAGCGGGGCCTCGCGGCCCATGAGCACCTTAGCCAGGAACCAGAACATCACCGCCGCGGCGCCGATGCCGCTGACAGCCGCAATCCCCAGCGCCATCAGAAACCAGACCGAGTAAACGTGCACCAGAATGTAACCGGTGCCACCGAACCACGTCAGAAACGCCGCCATGGTGCCGAAATTGAAAAACGAGATGGTGGTGCGGCCGACGCGGCCCAGTTTGCCGCCGCCGGAGTCCCCGGCGTGGCCCAATTGGGTGTGCCCCAGGTGGATTCCGTGGTGAATGTGCAGGTGCGGCAAATGCAAGTGCACGCTGCCGGCCAGAAACGACAAGGCGCTGAGGCCGAATCCGACGAGGAAACAGATCAAGTAGAAATCCGACCAACTCATACATGTCTCCTAGGTTTGGCGCCGGCGGCGGGAGCTTTGAGGACATCCATCAAGCGCTCGGCCAGCCCCGGGTTCTCGAGTATCGTTCCCAGCAGGACCAGACACATCCGCGAATCGTCGTGGCGCGCCAGGGTCACCAGCGCGTGGTGCAGGTCGGCATCCTTGCGAAAGCGCTCGGCGCCGCTGACCAGCCACAGATCCACCCTGTCTTCGACCGCACCCAACTCCGAGACGAGCTCGTTCTGAAAGCCTTCCGGGTCGTCCACCAGATACCCCGGGTGTACCTTGAAAAACTTGGCGAGCAGCATGCGCGAGGAGTTCGTAAGGTGGGGACGCGCGCCGCTTTCGAGCTGCGACAGATAGCTCTGGCTGATGGACTTTCCGAGGTCCTTGCGGATGAGCCGGGAGAGTTCCAGTTGCGAGAGTTCGCGGCTCAATCCGCGCAACGTTCCCTCGACTTCCCGCAGGTACCGGAGTTTTTCTCCTAGTCTCATATCGCAATATGTGATTACTATATTGCAATCAGTGATTGGCGTCAAGTGGAAAATTCGGCTTGTTTTCAGAGGGATAGCGGGGAGCGATGGGACGAAAACACCGAGCGCCCTCTCTGTGCCCGGATTCCACCCCAGCGGTTCCGGAAGCGCCTCCTAAGGCGGAATCCCGCTAATACCGGCGCCGGATGGGGCGATGAGCCTGTAGACAGCAAATACATTGTCATACAACTCCCGCCTACCAGCGGGCTATGGCCTTGCTGTCCGAGGAATCGGAATGCGTAACAAAACGACTCTGCTTCTCTGCTCGATCATCGGTGTGCTCGGAACGGCCGCTTTCGGCCAGGCGCCTTCGCGCATCACGCGCCCGGTTGACGATACCCGGTTCATCCGGGTTTCCGGCACGACACATTCCCAGGCGAGCGCGGCCAACGAGGTTGGCCGCGCGTCCGGCGACCTGCCCATGGATCGCATGCTGCTGCAACTCAAGAGCACTCCGGAACAGGACGCGGCTCTGGAGCAGCTTCTAGCGGAGCAACAAGATCCACAATCGGCGAACTACCATCGCTGGCTCAGCCCGGAGGAGTTCGGCGAACGGTTCGGGGTGGACCAGGAGGACCTGGACGTCATCGCCGGGTGGCTCGAGGGGCACGGTTTCCGCGTGGGTGAAATCGCCAAGGGACGCCGCAGCATCGAGTTCAGCGGAACGGCGCGGCAGGTGGAGGAGGCCTTCCACACCGAGATCCATCATTATGTGGTGGATGGCGTGCGGCACGTCGCCAATGCGGCGGACCTGGCAATCCCCGAGGCGCTGGCGGGCGTGGTGGGCGGCGTGGCGTCGCTGCACGACTTTCACGCGCGGCCGCTGCACCACGTGATTGGGCGGCATCCGGCGCAGCCCGGCGGACCGGCCGCGGGCTCGCCCGGGAACCAGACCGACCTGAGCGGCGGGACTCACGGCCTCTCGCCCTACGATTTCGCCACCATCTACGACGTTGCCCCGCTGTGGAGTCAGGGCTACGACGGCACCGGGCAGACCATCGCCATCGTGGCCGATACCAACGTCAAGCTGACGGATGTGACGGCCTTCCGAAGCCAGTTCGGGTTGGGGGCCAATAACGTGACGGTGGTGCTGAACGGGACGGACCCGGGGATTCTGGGCGGCGAAGAGACCGAGGCCGACCTGGACATGGAGTGGAGCGGGGGCGTGGCCAAGGGAGCGGCGGTGAAGCTGGTTGTTTCGGCCAACACCAACGCCTCCGATGGCGTGACATTGTCGGCGCAGTACATCGTAAACAACCGGCTGGCGCCGGTGATGAGCATGAGCTACGGACTCTGCGAGGCGGACATGGGCGGCATGAACGCGCTCTACAACAGCCTCTGGTCGCAGGCGGCGGCGGAGGGCATCTCGGTATTCGTCTCGGCGGGCGACAGCGGTTCGGCGGGGTGCGACATTCCCGAGAGCAGCGGATCCAAAGGGCAGAACACCACCACGCCGGCCGCGGGCGGTTTCGGCGTCAACGGCCTGGCCTCGACTCCCTACAACGTGGCGGTGGGAGGCACGCAGTTCAGCGACGCTACCGGCGCGTACTGGAACGCCGGCAACGATGCGCACCTGGCTTCGGCCAAGAGCTACATTCCGGAAGCGGTGTGGAACGAAAGCGGCTACACCACGGCGGGCGCGGCGGCCAACGGCCTGTGGGCGGGCGGCGGCGGGTACAGCACGATTTACGCCGCGCCGGCGTGGCAGACGGGCGCGGGCGTTCCCACGGTGGACCCGGCCGGCGGCGGCCACCACCGCTATCTCCCCGACGTTTCGCTCAGCGGAGCGGGGCACGATGGGTACCTGGTGGAGATCGAAGGCTCGATGTACCTGGTGGGCGGCACGTCGGCGGGGGCGCCGTCGATGGCCGGCATCATGGCGATCCTGGTGCAGCGCGCCGGGGCGTGGCAGGGCAATCCGAACGCGCGGTTCTATCCGATCGCGGCGCAGTCCCCCGCGGCGTATCACGACATCACGGCGGGCACAAACGCCGTGCCCTGCCAGGGCGGCTCGGCGAATTGCTCCTCCAAAACGACGGGAACCGTGGGCACACTGAACGGATTCGGCGCGGCGCCTGGTTTCGACCTGGCCACCGGGTTGGGATCCGTGGATGCGAACGCTCTGGCCATAGCCTGGGGAAGCGTCCCGGCGGGCGTGACGATCACGTCGCTCAGCCCGAACCCGATGACCGGCTCGAGCGCCAACCAGACGCTGACCATCAACGGCAGCGGTTTTGGGGCGGGCGCCAAGGTGAACCTGACGTACGCGGGCGGGCCGGTGGTGAACCCCACGATCGTCTCCGTGACCAGCACGCAGATCGCGGCGACGGTGAATGTGGGCACGACGGTGCGCACCTGGACGGTACAGGTAGTGAACTCGGCGGCCAGCAGTTCCAACGTTGCCAACCTGACGGTGGCCGCGCCGCCCGTGATCGCCTCGCTGAGTCCGAACCCGATGACGGCGTCAACCGCCAACCAGACGCTGATCATCAACGGCAGCGGCTTCGTCTCCGGGTTGCAGGTCAACCTGACGACGGGAGCTTCCACCACCGCGTACCCGAGCAGTTCCGTTAGCTACCTCACGGCCACCCAGGTTCAAGTGCTGGTGAACGTGGGCGCCACCGCGCGGGCCTGGACGGTGCAGGTGGTGAACCCCGGCGCGGTGCCGTCGAATGCGGTCAGCCTGACGGTGATGGCTCCGGCGGCGCCGCTGATCGGATCGCTCAGTCCGAACCCCATGACGGGATCGAGCGCCAGCCAGACGCTGACCATCACCGGCAGCGGCTTCGTGGCCGGCGCCACCGTGAGTATGACGTACACGGGCGGCACGGTGGTGAATCCCACGGTCACTAACTTGACCGCCACCCAGATCCTGGCGAGCGTCAGCGTGGGTACGGCGGCGCGCACCTGGACGGTGCAGGTAACCAACCCCGGCTCCCCGGCGTCGAGTGCGGCCAGCCTGACGGTGGCCGCGCCGGCCGCGCCAGTGATTGCATCGCTCAGTCCCAGCTCCATGACGGGATCGAGCGCCAACCAGATGCTGACCGTCAACGGCAGCGGTTTCCAGGCCGGGTTGACGGTGAACCTGGCGACGGGAGGGACGACCACCCCGTACCAGAGCAGCGCCATCTCGAGC
>Ga0182027_10014848_pt1 | contig 10752 bp, 12 predicted proteins | sample 712E1DmetaG_FD_121300 | JGI IMG/M metagenome (GOLD analysis project Ga0182027, IMG submission 121300) | Permafrost microbial communities from Stordalen Mire, Sweden - 712E1D metaG (Illumina Assembly) | ecosystem: Environmental > Terrestrial > Soil > Wetlands > Permafrost | place: Sweden...
ATTATATTATATCAAATGCGATTTATATTATATTTACATTATATTTATATCATACATGGTGATTCTATTTGAAACTAACTCACAAGAAACTGCGGGAACATTACAATAGCGAACAACCAACAATAAGAAAGAGGCTTAAAGAGTTCTCTCTCAATCGCAAGAAACTTAGCGATAAAGAATTATTCACTGAATTATGTTTCTGTATATGCACGCCGCAAAGTAAGGCTGTGAAGGTTGCAGAAGTCATACACGCAGGAAATGCGGACAAGCTCTTGAAGATGGATCATGCGCAACTATCAGAATTCTTGAGAAAGAATACGCGCTTTCATAATAATAAAGCTAAACACATCATACATGCAAGGCAGTACATTAAGAATATAATGAATCTGCCTGATGATAGCATGCAGGCGCGCGAGTTCCTTGTAAAGAACATTAAAGGCATAGGATACAAGGAATCAAGCCACTTCCTAAGAAACATAGGCTATAAAGATTTGTGCATAGTTGACAGGCACGTGATAAATTTAATGCATGAATTGAATGTATTCTCTGATACAAAAACTCCTGGAACTCCAAAAAAATATCTGGAGATGGAACAGAAGATAAAAGATTATGCCAAGTCACAAGGATACAATGTTGATGAACTCGATCTCGCATTATGGTCCATCAGGACAGGATATGTATTCAGGTGAGTGTATGTATATAGAAATGTATATATGCATGATATAATAAACTCGAATTGCAAATTGTAAAACTATATAAATAAGATATATCAGGCACATTAATATCAGGCACATTAAGATAATAATGGATGTAATAATTTTTAATATACTTTTAATATAGTGAGGTTGAGCTAAGTCATAATAAATCACAATATATGTTTATTGAATGGCTGGTTGTAAAATTTATGTTATACAATATCAAGGCTGAAAAATATGATGAAAGGCTAGGATTCGCGTTCTTTCTAGCGATATTCGTACTATTATATGGTGTAATGAACTATTTTGTGCTTTCAGAATATACTCATCTATTCGGCTTTGACAAGAATTATATATTCTATTTCGTGCTTGTCGTATTGACGTTATCTTATGGTATAGCTGCTGGTCTTAATATAAGCACGAACAATCATTGGTTCAAAGCTATTTATCTCACGGCATCTACATGGATGGGAGTATTGTTTCTATCGTTCAGCGCGATACTAATATATTTGATTATAAACAAGATTGTTCCTCTGAATGCCACTATCGCAGGCATAATAATCGTATGCTTTGTAATGCTCGCAACAATATACAGTATGATTAATGCTGAAAGACTTTCTGTCAAGGAATTGAATGTATATAATGACAAGAAAGCGAATCTGAGGATTGTACAAATTTCAGACCTGCACATAGGACCAATAAATGGAGAGAAATATCTTAAGCGCGTGGTTGACAAGGTGAATTCCTTAAAGCCTGATGTCGTGCTTATAACTGGAGATCTTATAGATGGAAGATACAAATATAAGAAGGAACTGTTCAATACATTAAATGAGTTGCATGCGAAAACTTATTTCATAAACGGGAATCATGAAGTGTATGCAGGTCTAGAATATTCGAGAGAATTGCTTAAAGGAACAGGGATACAATGGCTCGATGATGAAGTTGTAGACTTTAAAGGTATAAATATCATAGGCATTGGTGATACTGCAAGAAAGCACGCGCTCAAGGAAAAACTTTATGCTCTGCACATGAATGCATCTCTTGACGGCAAATACAATCTTTTGATGACTCACAGACCAAGAGGCTGGGAAGATGCATCGAAATATGTGGACATGATGGTATGCGGTCACACGCATGCTGGGCAGATATGGCCATTCATATATTTATCATGGCTTGAAGGTCATGCATCAAGGGGAGTATACAGGATGAAAGGCAATGAACACTTCATGCTCTACGTAAATTCAGGCACAGGCACGTGGGGACCTCCAATGAGGCTTGGATCGCATACAGAGATAACAGTGTTCAATCTTAAGGCGAGGAATGCCTGAATTATGCTCAATTAATACCATTTATTCTTATTTTTCCATTCTTATGTAGTATAAAAACATAACTTTTATAAATAAGTGTGCTCAGGTATTATTTGTTTGTGAATTAGTTGAAAAAGTTTGGTGAGTAATAGGTAAAAATTTGTGTACGAAAAGATGTTTTGACGAAGTCTTAGGTGGTTGTGATGGATTCTATTGAACGCATGCGAAGGATCAATGATTTGACAAAGGAGCTTAAGCAGCGCGGGTTTGCAGAATCAAGCTTTGAAGCCATCCAGCAGGCTAACCAGATATATGGTACTGATGACATGGATGATAACGTCAAGAATGGAATGATACAGAAGAGCGCGCACGAAAGAATTGTAAAGGATGAGACTATGGGAGATGACAGCATATCATATACAGATAAGAAGCTAGCAAAGATTACAGAGAATGTTGATGTATTGACTGGCAAGATGAACGAGATTATTAGGGCGATAAACGATTTGGATACAAGGCTTACTGACCTTAGAACCAAGCAGGACAAGATGGCGGCTCTAAGAATTGAATCAAGAACTGAACAGCGTTCGGAACAGAAAGTTGAACAACATTCTGAACCTAAGAATGCAGAGGAGCCTGCGCATGCAGAGAAGTCAGCAGTGAATGAATCTCCTAAGAGCGAACCTAAAAAGGACGAGTATTCGATGAATCAACGTACTGGAAATTTCCAGAGCCAAGATGTGGCTATCGACAAGATGTTCTATTTCGGTAATAAAAAGTAGTATTAAATAGGTAGGTGAAAATATGGTAGACGGATATTGTGTAAAATGTAAGGCAAAGTCTGAAATGATTGATGCAAAAGAAACAACCATGAAGAATGGTCGAAAGGCTATGAAGGGCAAGTGCAAGAAGTGCGGCACTGGAATGTATAAAATTTTAGGAATGAGCTCAAAGAAATAAGCTCATTTATTATTTTTCTTTATGACGAACGCTGAAGATGTATTAGATTGTGTAATGTCTGTTGACGAGATACTCTCTGAGATAGAGAAGGCTTTAGAGGAAAAGAAGTATTCTATTGCATCGCGCAAGATCAGGGAAGCGCGTGACATGATCGAAGAATTGCGCGAGGATGATGATGCCCTTGATGATAGGCAGGAAGTCGACATGCACGTCATGAAAGCCTTGAAGTGATGCTATGACGAACTTTGTCATGTGACAAAATAATAATATTTTTAAATCCGTATTCTAAATGGATTATCATGCCTAGAAGTGATGATGACATGGATATATCGTTAAATGATGATGATTTGATAGACGATGATCCGATACCGGCAAAGCGCGATATCAGAATATTTCATCGAAAGAAGGAAGATGAAATTAAGAAGCATGTTCCAAAGAAGGATGAAGAATTCGATGAAGATATATTTGTATGATTAGAAGCGGTTTTCTTTTAGGATTGTACATTTGATTTGCATGTGCTTATTTCTTTCCCAATAATTCACACCTTCATAACATATATAAATAAGTGTGCTAATACATCCACTAGTGTTTATGAAGGCACGACTGCCTTTGTATTCGATGATTTAATTGTATATATTTTTTGTATATATTATTTGGAGGGATTTATATGAATGTTCTGACAAACAAGACTTTTAAGTCTGAAACTGGCGGAAAAACTCCTGTATTGGTGGACTTTTATGCTGACTGGTGTGGTCCATGTAAGATGCTTGGTCCGGTTCTTGACGACCTATCGAAGGACAAGGATTTCGACGGCAAATTGAAGTTTGCGAAATTAAGCACTGAACAGTTTCCTGAACTTGCAGAGGAGAATAATGTGCAGGGAATTCCTTGCATGATATTTTTCAAGGAAGGAAAGGAAGTTGGCAGAATTGTAGGCTTTGCGCCTAGGCCAGTGATGAAAGCCAAAATAATGAGCGTAGTTGCGTCATTGAAATAGGCTTTTACGACGATAAGATTAGCAGCCAGCGAGTTCTGTGAATATATTGTTGCTATAATAAACTCTGTTGAGAACTGTGTTAATGAATCTGTGCGAGCCTGCTAATCTTAGTTGAATTTGATTGAGGTATTTTCAAAATGGAATTTGCGTGTAAAAGAATTGATGTGCAGGATATAATAGCGTGCAGTCTCGGTCTAAAAAAATCCGAGTACAAAGTCTTTGAAGCGCTTCTCGAGAACAAGGATGACCATTTGACTCTCAAGGATCTCTCGAAGAAATTACATCTGGACAGAACTACATTGCAGAAAATTCTTAAGCGATTCACGGAGAATGAACTCGTGGAAAGATTCCAGGAGAACCTAGACAGCGGAGGATACATATTCGTCTACAAGATAAAAGACAAGATAATACTTAAGAAAAGAATCAACAAAGCGATAGACGGATGGTATGATACTGCACGGAGTGCTGTAGAGAAGTGGTAGATGTTCTTTCTTTGAAGTAACTACAATAGGTATATTTATAAATTGTTTAGTATTCCTTCGTGCATGAATAAAGTTATGTTCCTTAATGATCTTTTGAACATTAATGCAGATGATATTAGAAATGATTTTGGTCTCAAGACTTCAGGAATTGTTAAACTTAAGAATATTCTATCCAATCCTGATTTAAATATTCCTAAATATGTTAAAGTTCTTGATTTATTCTCTACTTTCGATTTGGAATCATCTGAATTGAAGGAAGCCTATTTCAAATTAACTAAAGACATTACTGCACCTAAAATAATTCTAGCAAGAAGTTCTGACAGGGACGAGAAACCCGGCGTGTTTGAATCTCATCCAAGTTTATATTTGCCTAATAATCCGGAAACAAGTTTTAACAATTGGCTGACTGCGGCAAGAAAAGTCAGAGAATCTGGTGCACGAGCAGTGATTGCTCAGCAGATGATTGGTGACTTGGAAGAATTCGAATATGGTCAAACATGGGATTATGATTCTCACCATTTAAGTATAAAAATAAATTCGTTTGGGGGAAGTAATATTTCATTCTTTGTAAATTCGACAGATTTTATTCTTGGAGATACACCTATGATTACTGCATGTTATGGTCTTGCCAGTAAGATTGCTCGTGGAGATAAAGATGCTAGCATAATTTCTAAAAATTCTGACAATGTACTTGTCTCAAATTTAAATCAAGACTATACAGGTAAATCTCTAATAAGATATGCTCAAAAACATATTGATTTAATTCTTTTAGATACTCCTACTGCTATTGCTTCTATGCGGTATGATACAGAGTTGCAACATAATCGTGGAACTTATGATCAGTATGAGAAGATATCTCACCCTCTTCCAGATTGGTTATATTTTGAATCAGACGATGAATCTAAGTTTGCGTCCACATTTGTGCCGTCTATAGAATATGATCTTTTTAATAACCCTGAATTACAAGAAATGCGTTTCTCTCCAGATGTGTTGTTTTCTTTAGCTTCTAAACTAAAAAACAGACTAAATTCAGACGTAGAGTTTGAAGGAGCTATTTCTAAAGATGGATTGTTCTTATTCCAGCTTAGAGAATATGAGTTGCCTAAGAAAAACTTCAATAAGTTAAGTGTGGTTGACGATTCCAAAATATTTCTGAAACCTAAGAGTAATCGTTCTAATTCTTTAGGATTTAATAAATTTAGCGGCGATATTTATGTTGATGATGAATTGATTGATGTGCCTAAAGGCGGCATATTCTTATATTCAGGCGATGATATTTTTCATGGTTCAAATATTGTCAAGTTTAAAAAATATGATAAGCTGATTTTTAGATCATATATTTCCAGCAATCATGTATATGCTGCATCACATTCTTACGGTCGAACCGTACAGGCGTTATTTGAACTTCAAAAATTAGGTGTTGAAGCGATTGCTTTAGGCGAGGATAATGTAGCAAAGTTTTATAGACGAGACGTTCCAGAAGATAGAATTAATATGATAAATGGTAATTTAATTTATAGAAATATGACTGCAGAATGTGCAGGTCGTTGTGCGCAGATATATTTTAATAACTAATTTTTGTCGGGCTTTTTGTTTTCTCCTCTTTATTCCTTCTTCCCATACTCTTCAGGCAATTCCTTCAGTTCTATCAATCGATTGTACAGGAATTCACGCAGTTCATCTGGCCAGTTTTCTTCAATCTCTTTATTGTATAGCTTTATCGCTTCTATGAAATCGTCGCGAATCTTCTTTTTTCCGTCGATTATGCCGACTATGTGTTCGCGTATCGCGAATGGCACTTTCTTGAGGTTCCATGCCTGAGTCTTTAATCGTTCTATTCTTTCATCTTTTTCTGCATCTGTCTGTTCCTGCTGTTCTTTCCAGAATGAATCGTAGGTGAATATTTTTTCATCTTTCTTCAAAACCTCTTTCTCCTCTTTCAATATTTTTCTTTCTTCCTTTAATGATATCTTTGCGCGCACCATGTCATGCATACGTCTAAGAAATGTAAGTTTATCTTCCATCTTCATTATGTCTGTATATCCCATCGTTATGATGTTGAATGCGAATGGACTTGGAATGTCTGCATATATCTCTTTTATCTGTATCCTGTTATGTTCTATATGCTCTATTATTTTTTCAGCGTTACCAATATCCATTAGATCTTCAAGTATTTCCCGACGGGCTTCTTTTAGTATAGGAAAATCTTCAGATATTCGCCGAACAGAATTTATCAATAGTCTTGATGATAACTGCTGTTTTCCGACGCTCTTGCGCTTTCCCATGTATGTTCGAAGGATCATCATCGCGCGTGTTGCGCAGTGCCTGAATCTTCGAGCGAGAACTTCGGTCTTGTCAAGAGACATTTCAGATATTTTTCTCAAATCTTTCGATTTTATCAAACCAAAAGCTCGCGCTGCCTGTACATTCCCTGATTCTTCAGCCATTATGTAGAATCCATTATCGTTTATGTTTATCTCGACGTCTTTGTGCTGTATCCTACCTATCACAAGTCCAAGAACTCTCGACAAGACGTCATTAACGCGCCTTCCATATAGCGTGTGGAATATAATATACTTCTTCTTGTTCTCGTTGAAATATTCTATTGTTATCCTCTTGTCGTGCGGGATTATTGAATAGTTGTATTGGTCGCGAAAATATTCATATATTGCATTCGCGCCGTACGAATCCACATACAAGTAATCGTTTATGAATTTCAGTATATCTTCCTTTGATTCATTCTCGCTTTTTTTGGAATTCTTCTCGAAATAATCATCCATTAATCTTCGGAATTTTCCTATCTCAAGAGCGAGATCGAATGATAACGGCAATGTCTCTGATACCCAGCTTGGAACTGTCGGAGGTCTATTGACTGATGCCTTGACGAATGCAGTCATCCCCTGCGCATACAGGAATTCGTATGTGTTTCCTCCAAGGACGAACACATCTCCGCGCTTTAATCTCTCAAGGAAATTCTCGTCGATTTTTCCTATGAACGAGTTCTCGTCATCTTTCAATCCCTGAAGCTTTACCTTGATGAATGATTCGTCAGGAATTGTCCCTATATTTGTCATGTACAGAACTCGAGCCATCTTTCCCTTCTTTCCAATCATTCCATTCGTTTCATCATACCATATCTTTGCGTAGACATTCCTGTCCTCGAGAGAAACGTATTGTCCTGTAAGATAGTTTATTATTTCAATGAAATCTTTTCTTGGAAGATTTCTGTACGGATAGCTGCTCTTAACAATTCCATAAACTTCGTTCAGGCTTCGCACTTCCTCGACAGCCATCCCATAGATCTCCTGCGCAAGTACATCAAGGGCATTTTCCGGAATATTAACCTTGTCTATCTTATGCTCTATTGCTGCCTTCAATAATACTGAACACTCGACCAGATCGTCTCTGTCCAGAACTATTATACGCCCCTTTGATATGTCGTGCAGTTTGTGTCCGCTTCTTCCAATTCTCTGTAATGCTCTTGCAACACTTTTTGGACTTCCAAGAAGTATGACTAAATCAATATATCCTATGTCTATCCCAAGTTCGAGGCTTGTCGAAGACACTACACATTTGAGCTTTCCTTCCTTGAGTCTGTTTTCTATATTCAGCCTGTGCTCCTTGCTAAGGCTTGAATGATGGGCGCCTATGAAATTTTTTGATTCTATATCCCTAAAATCCTCTACATCCTTCTCGTCAGATAATTTTGTGACATCCTCTCCTTCATTCAATTTCACATAATTTCTTGGATACCTATCTTTCAAGTGATGCACTACTCTTTCAGTTGCGCTTCTCGTATTCGTGAATATCAGTGTAGTCTTGTGATCCTGTATCAACCTGTCAAGAAGTTCGTACATCTTGTCATTAGTCGTCTTGTGGTCTGATTCTATAAGGTTCGGAACTGGGCTTAATACTTTCAAGTCCATCTTCTTTATATTCTGCACATCGATTATTTTGCATGGTCTGAATTTTTCAAGATCGGCATTTTCCATTCCGACGAGAAATTGCGCAACTTTTTCAAGAGGCGACACTGTCGCAGAAAGTCCGATTCGCGTGAATTCGTGATTTGGATTATGCTTTTTTACTAGCGCCGACAATCGCTCTATGCATACAGAAAGCTGCGTTCCGCGCTTGCTTGAAGCGATAGAATGTATCTCATCAATAATCACCCACTCTACCGTCGAGAATTTTTCCCGAAGTTTTGGGCTTGTGAGCATTATTCCCAGACTTTCCGGTGTTGTTATTATTATGTGCGGAGTCTTCTTTAACATCTTTGCTTTTTCGGATGCAGTAGTATCGCCAGTTCTTATGGCGACTCGGATGTTTATCTTGTCTGACGATCCTTCAATAGTCTTTTCTGCGAGAGCCTTCAATTCGTCGAGCGGTCTATTGAGGTTCTTTTCAATATCGTTCGCGAGTGCCTTGAGAGGACTTATATATATGCAATAGACTTTATTCTCTATTGCATCTTTGCCTGACAATTGTATTAATTCATTCAGAATAGCTGTGAATGCCGAGAGTGTCTTTCCAGAACCAGTTGGAGAACTTATAAGCGTATTTTCCCGTCTGTGAATATTCATTATGGAAAATTTTTGCGGCGGCGAGAACTCCTTGAACTTTTCTTTGAACCAGTTTCTCACAAGAGGACAAAGTACATCGAACGTTTCATCATCCGAATAAGGCTTATCCATAAAAGATATCATGAGGCACACTCGAACAAATGTTATGATGCTAGATGAATACAATCAAAAAAGTATATTGCGCTGCCAGTTCTTCATAGGAATGGAAGAGAATTTATAAGTGTTATGAGGGATTGTTCGAGTTAGATATAAACGTATATTATATTGGTCTTTTTAGTCCTGCGAATTCAAGCGTCCTATTAACTAAACCTCTTTTGTCAATGATTTCCCTGCTCGTATCGTAGCATTTATCGAGAATAACTTTAATATCTTCCTTGTCAGACCTCGATGATGTCATATCATCCCAGTGCTTTATTATCAAATCCTTGTATTGCATAAACAATTCTCTTAGGACATACACGAGCACAAAGACATCGTCTACATATCCTTCAGAGCCATAGATATTTTCAGGAAGCACATCATTTGGTATCACAAGATACGCTACTGCGCAATAAATCTTGATTCTTGAGTCATAATCCACAGTATCTTCGTCAAGAATCTCGCATAATAGCCTGAAAAAATCAGGGATATATTTTGTAGCTGAGTCGTAAAAATCGCCGTAATACTTGAATGACTCGACCTCTTTTTTTATAAACTCTTCATAAGTGTTATACATCCCTCTAATCCTGTGAGATGAATTTATAAAGATTTCTTTAGATTGACCAAATATTAGCTAAATATTAAGATTTTGAATTCATGATGTATTAATGAATAGTTACTGTGCTAGAATAATGTACCTAAGTGGTATTTAAATTGTAGTATGAGTATATATACAAAAAAAGATGAACATGCGCTATGGTCGCTAATTTAGTGAATAATACTCTTCCGGAAATAGATATAAAAAAAGATTTGCGGGATGTAAAGATTAGAGGGTTCATTAAATCCTTAAGAAAAGATAATACTGGAGTAGGTTATACTTTGGAAACTCTTCTTGGTATAAAAGAAAATAATCATGGAGAACCTGATCTCGTCTATAATTCCTTAAAAATTGAGCTAAAAACTCAGAGAAAAGAGGCGAATTCTAGAATTACTTTATCAACAAAATCACCTATTTGGAAACCTTTTAGCGATAGAGAAATATTGAACAAAGTAGGCTACATTGACAAAAAAAATCGAAGAGGTCTAAAAGTAATTTTAAAAATTGGTGAGTATAATAGAAAGGGATTGAAGTTAGATTTGGACGTGAAAAAAGATAGATTAAATATAATGCATAAAGATAAAGGCGTTCTTTGCTACTTTGTTTTTTCGGATTTGATAAAATCGGTAGAGAATAAAATTTATAGTAATCTCTTATTAGTTCTTGCTGAAACTAGAAAAGAAGATAATGAAGAGTTTTTTCATTATGTTGAGGCCACACTATTCTCTGATTTTAAAGAAGAATCATTCAAGAAATTATTGCTCGAAGGCATATTAATATGGGAGTTTAGAATGCATTTAAAGGAAACGGGCGCCGTCAGAGACCACGGTTCTGGTTTAAGAATCAGCCGAAAATATCTTGGTGTATTATTCGAAAAAGAAGAGAAAATATTGTAATCTTATTCTTTCTCTAATATGATTATCCATTCTTCATTCATTGTTACTGCATGATTTCCGACTATATTCGTCGGGCTGTTGATTCTTGGCATTCTCTTGAAT
>Ga0182027_10014849_pt1 | contig 10751 bp, 8 predicted proteins | sample 712E1DmetaG_FD_121300 | JGI IMG/M metagenome (GOLD analysis project Ga0182027, IMG submission 121300) | Permafrost microbial communities from Stordalen Mire, Sweden - 712E1D metaG (Illumina Assembly) | ecosystem: Environmental > Terrestrial > Soil > Wetlands > Permafrost | place: Sweden...
GAATAAATTCGATTTATTAATATCTTGCTGTTTGCTTAGAAGAGATTCTTTCTTTTTAACTTTTTTCACTTAACATCCTTTAAAAAATCATCGAAGATAAATGATGTATCTACCGGACCGGGAGTTGCCTCAGGATGAAATTGAACGCTCCTGAAAGGAAGTTTTTCATGACGGACTCCTTCATTGGACCCGTCATTTAAATTATCAAACCAGGGATTCCATCCCCTCGGCAAAGATTTTGTATTTACTGCAAAACTGTGATTTTGCGAAGTGACATAACATTTGTTTGAATTAAATTCTTTTACCGGCTGATTTTGACTGCGATGACCGTATTTAAGTTTATATGTTTTTGCTCCGGCAGCAAGTGATAGTATTTGATGTCCCATACAAATTCCAAGAATCGGAACCTGCTTTAATAATAATTTTTTTACAGAGTAAACAAGTTGTTTATAAACAACCGGATTACCAGGACCGTTGGAAATAACCACCCCATCAAAATCTTCCAAGTCAAAATCATAATCATATGGAACTCTTATAACAGTAACATCTCTTTTAAGCAAATTTGTTAAGATACTTTTTTTACATCCGCAATCAACAAGCATAATTCTCTTTTTACCGGTACCGTGTTTTTCCATATGAGGAACAGTAACCTGAGAAATCAAATCGTCAACGTCCGGGTTATAGAAATCAATATTATCATTGGCAATTTCTATTTTACCTAGCATAGTTCCGCGTTCACGAAGAATTTTGGTCAGACGCCGTGTATCTATTCCGGATAATCCGGGTACTTTAAATTTCTGAAGCCATGAGGAAAGACTTTCTATTGCGGTCCAATGGCTGTAAGATTCCGATTCTTCAGATATAATTAATGCTTCTATCTGAATTTTATCCGATTCGAAGTTTTTAGGAATACCATGCCATTGAATTGATTCGTCGTTAATCATTAGCATTTCAGGAATACCGTAATTTCCGACCAGCGGATAAGTCATTACAAGTATTTGACCTTTATAAGAAGGATCGGTTAATGTTTCTGGATATCCCATCATTCCGGTATTAAATACTACTTCTCCGGCAATTGACTTATGATATCCGAATGATTTTCCTTCAAATATATTTCCATCTTCTAAAATTAACTTGGCGGTCTTCTTGGATGCAGTTGTTTTACTCAATCTTTTTGGACTCCTAAAACAATTTGATTTTTAGTAAGGGAGGATAGTATTCAAAATTGACCGCACGAAATTAAAAAAAAAATCGTGAAGAGACAAAACGAATTATTTGTTAAATTGAAACGAGTGACGAGTGACGCGTAACTAGTGACAAGAAACTGATTCTGATTATTTTTTTGCTCAGTTGAGATCTCTACTTAAACAATTCAATAGTTCAACAATTCAACATCCTTGTCACTCGTTACTTGTTACTTGTCACTGTTTACTTGTGACACAGAACAATACTTACCAGTTAAATAAAGGATAATTTTAAACTTGTGAATGCATATTTACGGAGAATTATATCGGCTGGTATTTCTCCGAATTATATAACAAAGGGAGCAGATGATTGCTCTCTTTGTTATTTTAAACATAATATTTTCAGGTGAAAATGTACTTTAGAGTAAGTTGTTTAATTATTTTAATATTATGTTTTGCTGCTTGTTCATCGGTACCGAGATTTACATCAAATGGAAGTACACGATTTGCTTCAAAAGAAACAGTAAAAAACTATGATAATTATTCTGATGCCCCTGTTTTAGAGTCAGTTAAAGGAATTGCGTCATTTTATTCGAATAAATACAATGGAAGAGTCACTTACAGCGGTGAAATTTATGATATGGAAGGTTTAAGTGCAGCTCATCCGGTTTATCCGATGGGAACAATAGTACGAATAACAAACCTTTCGAACAAAAAAAGCATAATTATACCGGTAAATGACAGAATGCCAAGCCGGCCGGACAGAATTATTGATTTGTCGTATGGCTGTGCGCGAGAACTTAACATGGTAAATGTTGGAATTATAGACGTGAAACTTGAGGTACTTGAATGGGGTACCGGAAAAAAATAAAACGAATTGGCTTTTTTCAATTGTTTTTAATTTATTATCTTGCAAAAGAGTTTAATCAGAGGAATAGATGGTACAGAATACCACGAATCAAAAGAAAATAAAAAGAGGATTAACAAAAAAACAGAGAAGTTGGATTTATTCGGGTACATTCTTCGCTGTTATAATAATTCTTTTCATTTTTAATAATTCCGATTATTTATTCGGACATGAAGAGCTAAACGGTCCATATCCGCCTAATTATGTTCCTGCAGCACAAAAAAATTCAGCGCTTGCCCCTGATTTCAGTTTAGCTACTACTGAAGGCAAAACTCTCAAACTTTCAAGCCTTAGAGGTAAAGTCGTTATAGTTGATTTTTGGGCTACATGGTGTCCGCCATGCCGTAAAGGAATTCCGGATTTAATTGAATTAAAAAAGAAATACGGCAAAAAAGGATTTGAAATAATTGGTGTTTCTGTAGATACCGATTCAAAGGACAAGGTTATTCCATTTATTAAAGAAAATGGTATTAATTATCCTGTTGTATATGGCGACATGAATACTTATCAGCAATATGGAGGAATAAGATCAATTCCTACATCATTTGTGATTGATAAATCAGGTAAGATTATTGCAAGTTATGAAGGATTAATGCCGATAGATACATACGAAACTCATATTAAAAAACTTCTTTAAGAATTAAAAACGAACTCACAGGCTAATAGCCTGAGCTACAACAACTTGAGAATTCTGTAGCACAGACTATTAGGACGCCTTGCTCGCCTCGCTAAAGCAGAGAGGCGAAACGGGCCGGCTAGGCAGGTCTGTGTTTACATCTCTATTTTATTCTTTATGCTCAAAATCCTGATGCAAATTATTTCTCACCTCTAAATATTCCGCAAAATGTTCAAGCAAATCCCAGGAATAAATTCCAAAATCATAACCGTCTTTCCATGTGATTTTAACGGCGTAATTCCCAACCATATCTATCTTATCAATCTCATATGCTTCCGGTCTTAGAGGTTCAGTCCTTGAGGGAGGCGCATAATGCTTCCATAAAATTGTTTCTCCTTTGTTCCCGGCATCCGGAGTTTCATCCCTCAAAAATTTAAGAGGATAATTAATTATTTTTCCATTGTCCCAGGTAATTTCAAGTTGTTCCTGCTTATGCAATTTTATTTTTTTTGGTTTTGCCATATTTATTTCAGTTTGGATTAAAATTTTTTATTACTGAGCCGGTAATTAAATAACACTTATTCAATGCTGTATAGTTCTTAATCCGTTTAAATGATACATGGTTGGAATTATCCAACTATTTTTTTAATTAGTTCAACATATTCCGGTTTTTTTGAGCCTATTGTTATTGCAGTTAAGATCTTTTGTTTTACAAGATCAACTTTTTCTTTTTTATCAGTAAAGATTTCAGCGATAACAGCGCCTTTTTTAATATGATCGCCAATTTCCGGTTTGAAGATTATTCCCGCTTTCGGATCGATTTTGTCTTCAATTGTCATTCTTCCCGCGCCTAATTCAAGTGAAGCCATTCCAATTTCGAAATTATCAATTGCCTGGAGATAACCCGATTTACTTGCAATTACAAACTCATGAATTTTTGACTTTGGATATTTTTCCGGATGTTTAATAAGTTCAACGTTACCGCCCTGAAGCTTTACTATCTCTAAAAACTTATCAAATGCTTTTCCGTTATCTATTAATTCTTTCGAAATACCCAAGCCTTCTTCAACTGATAATGCTTTACTACCGAGGACTATCATAGCGCTTGATAAAGTAATTGAAATTACAGTTAACCTTTCAACCGGATCTTCTCCCTGCAATATTTTTATACATTCCTTAACCTCAAGCCAGTTACCGATATTTTTACCAAGCGGCTGATTCATATCCGTAATTAATGCTACAGCATTTAACTTAAATGCTTTTGCAGTTTGTGTTAATGACTCAGCCAGTGCAACTGAATCCTCATATTTTTTCATAAAAGCACCGGAACCTGTTTTAACATCAAGCACAAGTCCGTCAATTCCTTCGGCAAGTTTTTTGCTCATAATGCTTGCGGTAAGCAGGGGAATTGATTCTACGGTACCTGTAACATCGCGAAGCGCATAAATTAATTTATCGGCAGGAGCAATCTCCTTTGTTTGTCCCGCAAGAACAGCGCCGCACTTTATCAATATATTTTTATATTCGGAAAGAGTGACATTTATTTTAAAACCGGGGATTGATTCCAACTTATCCAGTGTTCCGCCTGTATGTCCTAGTCCCCGTCCGCTTATCATTGGAACATTTATACCGGCGGCCGCGACTATAGGCGCTAGAATTAAAGAAGTTTTGTCTCCTACTCCTCCGGTTGAATGCTTATCAATTTTTTTCCCTTTAATGGAATTAAGATTAACAATAGTGCCGCTATTAAGCATTGCTTTGGTTAAATAAGCAGTTTCATTTTTATCTAATCCATTTAAAAAAGCAGCCATAAGAAAAGAAGAAAACTGGTAATTTGGAATTTTCCCGGTTGTAAATCCTGAAACCAGTTGTTTAATCTCGTCTTCGGTCAAAAGTTTACCATCACGTTTTTTTCTAATCAATTCAACCGTGTTCATTTATTCCTTCGAGTTATTAATTGTATATTTATTATTCAAGTTTAAATATATTTATAATAAAAAACAATGTATAAATAAAACTAGATGCATAAAAAAATCGTTTATCCTTGATATATTTATACTACGAAGAGGAATTACTGTGACGCGTGACTAGTAACGTGTAACAAGTGACAAGTAACAAGAATGTTGAATTGTTTAAGCAAAAATCTCCACTGAGCAAAAAAATAATCTGAAGCAGTTACTTGTTACTAGTCACTGGTCACGTTTTTTCTCATTTTGGGATTCAATTAGCAATTACTATCATTGCACTTCCTAACTCCTTTATGAACCCTTTTATAATTTTAGGGGTTTTTCTCAAAATAATACACCCGTTTTTGTATGGTTTGGAACCTTTACCCAGTTAGATCGATTTAGTTTAAACAGGTTAATTCTAATAAAGTTTCAGCGATCTTTTCATTGAAAATCAGTACTATTTTCTATTAACTTACTTTATTAAAAAATTATCTTCATTTATTCGAGGCAGAAATGTTTAATACCGATTATAAGTTTACATGCGTTGACCGCTTTTTGAAATATGTAAAATATGACACACAGTCAAATGAGGATTCGGATTCATTTCCGAGCGATCCTAAACAGATTGAACTTTCAAAAGCATTGGCTGAAGAATTAAAATCGATCGGTTTGAAAGATGTGGATATTGATGAGTACGGTTATGTTATGGCAACATTACCTTCAAATTCTCAAAAGCAAGTCCCGGTAATAGGATTTATATCACATGTTGACACATCACCTGCTGTAACCGGTTCAAATGTTAATCCTGTAATTCATAAAAATTATATAGGAGGAGATATTATTCTTACTAAAGATCCTTCTAAAATAATTGATGCTGCCGGAAATCCGGAATTGAAAGAAATGACCGGAATGGATATTATCACTACAGACGGAACTACTTTGCTCGGCGCAGATGATAAAGCAGGTATTGCAGAAATAATGGATGCAATGAATTACCTGATTACTCATCCGGATATTATACACGGCGCTATACGTGTTTGTTTTACACCGGATGAAGAAGTAGGACGGGGGACAGAAAAATTTGATGTTGAAAAATTCGGGGCAAAATTTGCATATACAATTGACGGCTCAACACGCGGCGAGGTTGAAACTGAAACTTTTAGCGCAGACGGGGTTGTTATCAAATTTAACGGTAAGAATGTTCATCCCGGTTATGCTAAAGGGAAAATGATAAATGCAGTAAAAATTGCTTCACGGTTTATAGATATGCTGCCGAAAGATTCTCTATCACCTGAAACTACAGATGACCGCCAGGGATATGTCCACCCAACTCAAGTTGATGGAAACGAAACTCAGACGGTGGTTAAATTTATTATACGTGATTTTAATGCCGATAAGTTAATAGATTATGAAGCAATTCTACAAGATCTGTGCAGGAAAACAATTGCACAATTTCCAGGATCAACTTATGAATTCGAAGTTAACGAACAATACAGAAATATGAAGTATATTCTCGACCAGCATCCTCAGGTTGAAGCATACGCGGTTGAGGCATTAAATATTCTAGGGATCAAACCGATTAATTCAGCCATTCGCGGTGGAACGGACGGATCTCGTTTGAGTTATATGGGTCTTCCGACTCCTAACTTATTTGCAGGCGGGCATAATTTCCACGCTTATACGGAATATGTCGCAATTCAGGATATGGAAGCTGCTGTAAAACTGATAGTAACTCTTGCTCAGGTTTGGGAAAGCAAGTCATAGTAATAAATATAACTTTAAAATTGAATCGGGAATAATATAAAAATATTTTCATATTGAATTAGGAAGTTAAATTAGTGCCTCAAAGATTAAATCTGGCAGCAAACAGAGCTCTTGCAATTAATATTGTTCTCTTTGTAATAAAATCTATTGTTGGAATTCTATCTAACTCAATTGCTGTTATTTCCGAAGCGCTGAATTCTTTCACGGATATTCTTGTATCAATTGGTATTAAAATAGCCGTGAAAATGTCTCATGAAAAACCCGATCAGAAACATCAATTCGGTCATTATGCAGCACAGCCGATTGCAGCTTTTATCCTTTCCGTATTTGCATTTGTAGTGGGGATAAATATAGTTGAAGAATCGGTAAAACGCCTGCTTGAACCTCAGGAAATCCATCCGATCCCGGCGGTTTACATAGTTTTAGTAGTTACAATAATTACAAAGTTATTACTTAAGCGATATCAAATAAAGATCGGGAATATTTTTAACAGTCCTGCTATCCGTGCCGCTGCTGTTGACAGCAATAATGACATTCTTGCTTCTACCATTGCTCTGGCTGGAGTTATCGGAGCCGCATTTCATTTTATTTATATAGATAGTATTGCCGGTATATTTGTAGCAATGTTTATTTTCAAATCGGGTTATGAAGTATGGAAAGAAAATATAGATTACCTGATGGGGAAATCTGCATCGTCGGAGTTTAATGAGAAAGTTAAAAAAATAACAATGGGGGTTAGCGGGATTCTGGGAATAAATGACTTGCGTTCTCACTATGTGGGAAATAAATTTCATATTGAGATCCATGTGGAGATCGATAAAAATTGCCCAACATCAATCTCTCACGATATCGGTAATAATGTTCGATATGCTCTTGAAAAAATTAAAGAGGTTCAGAAAGTATTTGTACATATAGATCCGGTATAATACCGGATGAAAAATAATTAATATAGAAATAATTTAATAATCAGGGCAACGATGATTGAATTAAAAAAAATGACGCTCCTTAATGTACTCCTAAACAGCGCAGAAAAATATGCCCATCGTCCGTACATATCTTATGTAGACGGTGAAAAAATATCTTATAAGGAGTTTAAGTCAAAAGTCGAAACTGTCTCCGGATTCCTAAAAAGCGAAGGCATCATTGCCGGAGATAAGGTAGCTATATTAAGCGAAAATCAGCCGAATTGGGGAATCGCTTATTTTGCAATTACTACAATTGGGGCAGTTGCTGTTCCGATTATGACTGAATTTCATTCGACTGAAGTACATCATATTTTACGTCATTCCGAATGCAAAGCAGTATTTATTTCTGCAAAATATTTCAATAAAATTGATGAAGCTAATATTGATTCACTCTCTACAAGAATCCTGCTTGAAGATTTTTCTGTAATTCCGCCTGAAGCAAAAAATGACCTCCTTAAAGAAGTAATTTCAGGAGGCAAAAAGGAATTTGCTAAAATAAAAGAAGCGGCAATGAAATTGGTAGGATTAATTCCATATGAAGTTGAAGAGGATAATATTGCATTAATTCTTTATACTTCCGGCACTACCGGTCATTCAAAAGGTGTTATTCTTACTCATAAAAATATTGTTTCCGATTCACTTTCAACATTGGATACGGTTAACGTTGATACAAACGACAGGATGCTTTCTATACTTCCTCTTTTTCATACAATCGAATCAACTCTTGGATTGGTTCTTCCTTTTATTGTAGGCGCTTCTATTGTTTATCTGGATAGACCGCCTACTGCTGCAGTTCTTCTTCCCGCAATTGCTAAGGTTAAACCTACGGTAATAATTGCGGTTCCTTTAATTATTGAAAAGATTTACAGAAACAGGATATTACCTGAATTCAAGAAGAAATTTTTACTAAGAAGCGTCTATAAAATCCCAACTATAAGGAAAAAGCTTAATAAAATTGCCGGTAAAAAACTGATGCAGACATTTGGCGGTCATTTAAAGATGTTTTGTATCGGAGGCGCTGCTCTTTCCTTTGAAGTGGAAAGATTTTTAAAGGAATCAGGATTTCCATATTGTGTTGGTTATGGTTTAACTGAAACTTCCCCTCTGGTTACAGGAACTAATCCGGCAGGAGTAAAATTGCGTTCTGCAGGAAAAGTAATGAAATGGATGGAAATTAAAATCGCTAATCCGGATGGAAAAAATGGCGAAGGTGAAGTATTAATCAAAGGTCCGAACGTTATGAAGGGATATTACAGAGACCCTGAAAAAACAAAAGAAGTATTTGATGAAAATGGATGGTTTAAAAGCGGTGATCTTGGTTTAATTAATAAAGACGGATATCTTTTTATTAAAGGCAGATTGAAAAATGTTATAATCGGGGCAAATGGAAAAAATATTTACCCGGAAGAAATTGAATCAATTATTAATGAATTTCCATTTGTTATGGAATCTCTTATAATTCCTAAAGATGATCAGTTGATTGCAAAAGTATATTTGAACTATGAGGAAATAGATGAAGAGTATAAGATTCAGAAACTGAATGAACCACAGGCTCGTGAAATCATTAATAAAGTATTGAATGATTTATTTATTCAGATTAATGCGCGTGTCAATACTTTTTCAAGAATTAATAAACTAATCCAGCAACAAGCGCCGTTCGAAAAGACACCGACACAGAAAATAAAAAGGTATTTGTATATGGATTAGTCATTTCACCAGTTTCTATTATTAAGCAATTCTTTAAGAAGTCCTTGGATTTCAAAGAAAGTTAACGCCATAGAACCTTCTAAATGCCTTTTTTGTTATAACAGAGGGAATACCAAAACTTATAATTGCATAATATTTCTGAAACGAAACCGTTATCTTGGTGTATAAATATTAATTATTTTGAAAATAGGGATCAAATGAAAAAAATATTTTTGCCTTTCTTATTAATAGTATCTTGTATTTTACTCTACGCCCAAAACCCTAGTGAAGTACTTTCTAAAGATCATACTATCGATACAAATAAAGTCATTGTACCTGAAGAAACCGACAAAAGAATTAGTCAGGTTATTACAACCTTTATCGGGAATTATCATTATAAAAAACAAGCATTGAATGACTCACTTTCATCTGTGATTTTCAAGGAATACTTAGATATGCTTGATATCAATAAACAATACTTTTTAAAATCCGACATTGACGAATTCGAAAAATATCGATTTCAGTTCGATGATTTTTTGAAAGAGGGAAACCTTTCAATACCGTTTGAAATCTTTAATGTATTTAAAAAGAGATTGGGTGAAAGAATTCGATATATAGATAATGAGTTGAAGGAAAAATTTGATTTTAGTTTTAAAGAAGAATTTAAACCCGATAGGGAAAAAGCAGATTGGGTAAATTCAAAAGATGAGCTTGATGAAATTTGGCGGTTAAATCTTAAAAATGACGTATTAAATATGATGCTTTCCGGTAAAGAATGGAAGAGCACAGCCGATGTTCTTAAAAAACGTTATCATAACTATTATAAGATTATTCTGCAATATGAAGCAGAAGATGTTTTTTCGCTTATCATGAACGCTTACACTCAGTCGTATGATCCTCATACGGATTATTTTTCTCCGGCAGCATCAGAAAATTTTAATATTTCAATGAAGTTGTCGCTTGAAGGGATAGGCGCTTCATTAAGAACAGATAATGACTATACTGTAGTCGCAAATATAATCGGCGGCGGTCCGGCTGCAAAAAGCGCACTGCTTCATGAAGAAGATAAAATAGTAGGGGTTGGACAAGGCACCGATGGCGAACTGGTTGATGTTATCGGATGGAGACTTGATGATGTAATTCAGCTAATCCGGGGTAAAAAAGGAACTCTTGTAAGGCTGCAGATTATTAAAGCCAAAGACGGACCGAATGATCCGCCCACTGAAATAAAAATCGTTCGCGATGAAGTTAAATTAGACGATCAGGCGGCAAAAGATGAAATTCTAAATATTAACCAGAATGGGATGAATTTTAAACTCGGTGTAATAAAACTGCCATCATTTTATAATGATTTTGAAGCTCAGAGGAGTGGTAACCCGAATTATAAAAGTACAACAAGAGATGTCAAAAATATTCTTTCAAAGTTTAATAAAGAAAAAGTGGACGGTGTTATTGTTGATCTGAGAAACAACGGAGGCGGCTCTCTCCAGGAAGCAATTTCACTTACGGGATTATTTATAAAAGAAGGTCCGGTTGTACAAGTAAAGAATTCCGGCAATTTTGATGAAGTTGATCAAGATCCCGATCCCGGTATTTATTACGATGGGCCAATGTCTGTACTAATAAACAGATTTAGCGCTTCGGCATCTGAAATTTTTGCGGCGGCAATTCAGGATTATC
>Ga0182027_10014850_pt1 | contig 10751 bp, 10 predicted proteins | sample 712E1DmetaG_FD_121300 | JGI IMG/M metagenome (GOLD analysis project Ga0182027, IMG submission 121300) | Permafrost microbial communities from Stordalen Mire, Sweden - 712E1D metaG (Illumina Assembly) | ecosystem: Environmental > Terrestrial > Soil > Wetlands > Permafrost | place: Sweden...
GCTTGCTTGTGGACCAGTTGCTGGCAGAAGGCTCGGAGTTGCTCGCGTGAAGGTTCTCACCGTCCTCGGTACCAGACCCGAAATCATCAGACTGAGTCTGGTCATCCGCTTGTTGGACGAAGCCGCCGAGCACGTGCTGGTTCACACCGGGCAGAACTACGACGATCGTCTCGATGGCTTGTTTTTCCGCGAGCTCGGCATCCGGAAACCAGATGTCTATCTTGGAGTCCGCGGCGAGGGCTTCGGCGCGCAGGTGGGTGAGATCATCGCACGCAGCGAGGCCATTTTTCGCGAACATCGTCCCGACCGACTGCTCGTGCTGGGCGACACGAATAGCGGGCTGGCCGCCCTGGTCGCCCGACGCCTGGGCATCCCGGTCTTCCACATGGAGGCAGGCAATCGGTGCTACGACGACCGAGTTCCGGAAGAGGTCAACCGTCGCGTTATCGATCACTCCAGCACGGTCCTCATGCCATACACGCAGCGGAGCCGCGAGAACCTGCTACGCGAGGGCATTTCGGCCGAGCGAGTCTACGTTACGGGAAACCCGATCAAGGAGGTTCTGGATCGGTACGCTTCACAGATTTCGGCCAGCACGGCTCTGCAGGATCTTGGGCTTGAATCCAGGCGGTTCTTCCTGGTGACTATGCACCGGGCTGAGAATGTGGACGAACCAGCTCGACTGCGTGGGCTGCTTGCGGCCCTGGTTGCTGTCCATCGCCAGCACAGCATGCCTGTTATCTGTTCGCTCCATCCACGCACACGTGCCCGGCTGGCAGAGTTTGGACTGAATCCGCAAGAGCAAGGGGTGCGCTTTCTGGAGCCCCTGGGCCTGTTTGATTTCGTGCAGCTTGAGAAGGCTGCATTTTGCGTTCTCACCGACAGCGGAACGGTCCAGGAAGAGGCGTGCATCTTCCACACCCCAGCGGTCACCATTCGTGATGTGACCGAGCGCCCAGAAACTATCGAGTGTGGTTCCAACATTCTTGCCGGTGCCGAACCAGAAACCATAACCAGACTGGTTCGCCAGGTGACCCAGGCGCCCGCCGCTTGGGATCCGCCGCCGGAGTACCTGGCACCGCAGGTCGCACAGACGGTAGGTCGCATCGTGCTTGGTTTTCGCCTTCCTGACCGGGCCGAGCTAGCATGGCAGGCGCGACAAGTGCCAACCAGCCGATAGGGCAAGATCGTGCGCGTACTGCTGCTGGTAGATAGCTACCTTCCAAGCCGCAAAGCGCAGGCGAAGTTGATCCATGACCTTGGGGTCGAATTTCGGCGTCAGGCCGACGAGGTCGTCGTGCTCACCTCGGACGACGCAATCACCAGCTCGCTTGAGCTGAACTATGAAGATGGGTTGACGATTGCTCGCGTGCGCACTGGCCAGGTGAAGGGTGCTCGGCACTTCCTCAGGGCCTTGCGCGAGGAAATGCTCTCGCTGAGGATGTGGATCGCAGCCCGTCAGTTCCTTATCGCACGGCCGTGCGATCTCATCGTGTTCTACTCCCCGACCATCTTCTTCGGGGCGCTGGTCCGGCGACTGAAACGCCTGTGGCGTTGCCCCGCCTACCTCGTGCTCCGAGATATTTTCCCCAAGTGGGCTCTTGATGCTGGGCTCATTCGCCGCGGCCTGATCTTCAAGTTTCTTCGCCGCCGCGAACTGCAGCAGTACGCCATCGCTGACATAATCGGCGTGCAATCACCGGGCAATCTGGACTACTTCCGCGACGAGTTGTCTGGTCGATCGTACCGCCTGGATGTCTTGCACAACTGGGCTTCGCTCGACGAGGGCGTCTTGCCAGATCTGCGCTTTCGCGAAAACCTGGGTTTGCAGGACAAAGTCATTTTTTTCTATGGGGGCAACATAGGCGTCGCACAAGACATGGACAACATCGTTCGCCTGGCCGAGGCGCTGCGGGACGACCAGCGAGCCTTCTTCCTGCTGGCTGGAGAGGGAAGCGAAGTTGAGCGGCTGAAGGTGCTCACGTCGGAGAAGCGACTGACGAACCTCCGCATCCACCCTGCCCTCGACCAGCGCCAATACCTCTCGCTGCTTTCCGAGGTCGACGTCGGCCTGATCTCGCTTGCGCGCAGCCTGAAGACCCAAAACTTCCCCGGCAAGATGCTGGGCTACATGTATTCGTCTTTGCCAATGCTCGCGAGTCTTAACCCTGGAAACGATCTGGCCACGCTGATCGACCAACACCAGGCGGGGCTTTGGTGTACGAATGGCGAGGATCAACGCCTGCTCGGCCACGCACACCGCCTGCTTGCGGATGCCGAACTTCGCAGGCAGCTCGGTGCGAACGGCCGGAAACTCCTGGCCAAGCGATTTTCGGCCAGGGCCGCAGTTGATCAGATCAAGCGCCAATGCCTTCTGGATGGGCGGGTGGGCCAGGAGGTCGCATGAGCAACGCCGTGAAGGTCATTACCCGCATCAGAGGTGGATTGGGAAACCAACTATTCTGTTATGCGGCAGCGCGCCGGCTGGCGGTCATAAACGACGCCGAACTAGTTATTGATGACGTGACCGGATTCATACGCGATCAGGAGTACCGGCGAAAATACCATCTCGACGTTTTCAACATTCCCGCCCGCAAAGCCAGCCCTTCCGAGCGCATGGAACCCTTCGAACGCATTATAGACGCGGAATCGCCAAGTTCATGTCGTCGCGGAAGACCTTCGAGAGAAAAGGCTACATCGTCCAAGAGGGGAAATGACTTTGACGAGCGGCTCCTCCATCTCAGACTCCGCCATGCGGTCTACTTGGACGGGCTTTGGCAAGGGGAGGGCTATTTCAAGGACATCGAGGGCACCATCCGCGGCGACCTTGTCTTCAAGGTCCCCACGGATAGCGAGAACCGAGGCATGGCCGAGCGAATGCAAACACCGGACGCCGTATCCGTGCACGTGAGGTGGTTCGATACCGTATCGTGCCGGGCGACCAACAACGTGGGCGGGCAATACTACGGCAATGCCATCAAGCGGATGGAATCGATCTCTCCTGCGGCCCACTACTTCGTCTTCTCGGACCGACCCGAGAGCGTGGGTGGAATGCTTGGCCTGCCGGAGGATCGTTTCACGGTGGTCTTCCACAACAAAGGTGATGCCAACGCCTATGCCGACATGTGGCTCATGGCAAAGTGTTCGAAACACATCATCGCCAACAGCACCTTCAGCTGGTGGGGTGCGTGGTTGTCTCAATCGCCAGACAAGATAGTGATCTGCCCAGCGCCGATTGCATGCGAGCGAACTGGAGCTTCAAGGGCTTGGTGCCGGGCGAATGGATCAAGGTCGAGAGCGGCCCCTAGCCGGAAACAATATCACTCAGGCGCCATAATCCGAGGGACTTGTCGGACCATTCTCCATCTGCCTCGGTGCAGCGCTCGTTCAACAAGGCAATTGGCGCAGGAAAATGGAATGGGGGGAGTTGAAGGTTGAGGCCACGCCAGTCGCCGGAAGCGATATCCTCGTTCTTTCGAACACCGGGCATAGTGGTTGCCAGCAGGTATTCGGAGCCACTGTCCCGAAAGTTCTTGAGCGCAGCTTGAATATCGGCAAAGGACAGATGCACCAGGCAGTCCCGGCATAGAATCACATCGAACCGCGGCGGTTTGGTCGCTACCATATCCAGAACTCGAAAGTCCCGCCCCGGCCCAGCGTACTTCCGCTGATTCGCTTCGATCAACTCCGGAACAATGTCTGCCCCGACATACTGGTCGACGCCGAGCGAAACCTCGCACATCCAATGAAAATCACCGCAGGCGGCATCCAGAATCGACCTGGCGCCGATCTGCCGGAGTAGAGCCGGAAGCTCGCGACGCAAAGTTTCGGTTTGAGCCAATTCAGAACCGCGGCCTGACGCCGACTCGGGGCTGCCCCAGCGGCCAGCACGGAAGATTTCGCGAAAGACATCATCACGTGACCTGCCCGTCAGCAGTCGGCGCCGCAACGCGCGGCGAACGCTCCTCTGCAGTTCAACAATACGTGGAAAATGCCGCCTGATGAATAGTCTCACACCCCAATTGGTGTTCGTGTTTTCAGCGCTCATGTCGCCCCCTTGGAGATCTTGCAGGTTACCACGACCTGTGAGTAGATAGGCAAGCAACGGTTTCTAGGCCGCGCACGCTACAGTCGGTTCATCTGACAATGGCCAACCTGAACTCTGGACACCCAGCCCGTGAATCAGTCGGACGAGCGAACGGAGACTTCGACGGGCGTGCGGGCGTTGCAATTGGCGGGATGATCTCGGTGGCGGGCCGACACGCCCCCGATGGGGTGGCGCGAACGGAAGAGCCGGTGGCTCAAGTCCAGGGTGCGCCGTGAAGATACTGACCTTCGTGGACTACTACCTGCCAGGCTTCAAGGCCGGCGGTCCTATTCGAACGCTCAGCATAATGGTCAGCCAGTTGCCCGAAAGGCTGGAGTTCCTGATCGTGACCCGCGACCGGGATCATACCGACCAGCGCCCTCATCCTGGCATAAGAACCAACGAATGGACCAACGTGGGGCGGGCGAAGGTCTGGTACCTTCCCAAACGTGACATTAGGATCGCGAGACTAACGCGATTAGTTCGTACGGTGAAGCCGGACGTGATATACGCCAACAGCTTCTTCTCCCGCATCACCATCCGCTTGCTTCTTGCGCGTAGGTTAGGACTATTGGGAACGATCCCCGTGGTACTCGCCCCGCGTGGTGAGTTTTCCACCGGAGCTTTGAGGATCCGACGAGGCCGCAAGAAGGTCTTTCTGACTCTGGGCGGCCAGTTGGGCCTCTTCGGGAACCTGCTCTGGCAGGCCAGCACCGAGGCGGAACGCGGAGATATCCTGCGCGCTTTCGGAGAGGCGCAAAGCGTCAGAGTGTCGCAAAATATCACCATAGCGCCAGACATCTTCGATCATTACACTGGCCACTTGCTCCCGAGGAGCGAGCCCAAGCGGAGCGGGGTCGCTCGTTTCGTCTTCCTGTCACGGGTCTCGCCGATGAAGAACCTGCGTGCGGCGATCGAGCTCATTGGCACCCTTTCCGGTGAGGTTTCACTAGATATCTTTGGTCCAGTTGACGACAAGAAATACTGGCGCGAGTGCCAGGCGGCTGCCACAGAGGTACGACCGAACATCAAGGTCTCCTGGCGTGGCAACGTCAGCCCAGCCGAGGTGCCCGCTGTCATTGCTGGCTTCGACTTTCTCGTTCTTCCCACGCTGGGCGAGAATTTCGGCCACGTCATCCTGGAATCCCTGAGCGCCGGCTGCCCTGCGTTGCTTAGCGACCGAACACCCTGGAAGAAGCTTGAGGCGGACGGTGCGGGTTGGATCCTACCTCTCGAACAACGGCAGCGATGGATCGACGTGCTTCAGCGCTGTGTCGAAATGAACGATCCCAGCCACGAGGAGATGAGACAACGCGCGACAGTGGCAGCGCAAGTTTACGCCGAGCGTGAATCGGCGATCCAGCAGAACGTTGCGCTGTTCGATGAGGCCGTACGGCGCGCAACAGCGCGGTAACCGACGGGCGAGCTCCCGGTCAACCTCGAAACCGCGATCAAGTGCATCCGCACCGCCAACCCTGTGTCTCGCCTTCTTTGTGTGTCCTGCGCACCTAAAAGGCGGTACCATGGTCCCCGGTCATGAAGGAACCCGATGTCCAGCAGCGCACAGAGACACCTCCGCTAGTCAGTGTCATCACCAACAGTTACAACTGTGCTTCATATCTTCGCGCAAACATAGAATCGGTTCTCTCCCAGGACTACGAGAACTGGCAACACATAGTTATTGATGCCGGCTCGACTGACGGCTCGATGGCGATCCTGAGGGGGATGCAGCATCCTCGCCTGAAGGTCATGAATGTTCCGCATTGTGGCGTGTCCGAAAGCCGCAACTTCGCCATCGCCCAGGCGGAAGGCGAATTCATTGCCATTCTGGATGCCGATGATGCAGCCTTGCCCCGGCGGTTGCAGACGCAAATGCAGTGCTTTGTCGATGCGCCCCACATTGTCCTGGTTGGCGGCGGCATAATCCGAGTTGATCAGGTTACCAACGAAGAGAGGACATATCTCTACCCAAGCACTCACGATTCAATCGTGACCTTGCTGCGGGCGAGGTTCAACTGTCTGCCTCATTCGACCATGATCTATCGCCTTCAGGCGTTTCGCACAGTGGGCGGCTACTTGATGGAGAAGGCAGAAGACTTCGACCTCGCTGTGCGACTGTCGAGAGTAGGAAAACTGGCTTCCGTGCCGAATGCAGTCACCCGCTACGCGTATCGTCGCGTTGGAGCCCACACCGTGGCCTGTCGTCCCAAGGGTAGGAGCGAGAACTTCTATGGGACGATGGCAGTCATTGGGGATGCGGCTCGGAGTGCCAAAGTCGCGGTTTCCAGATCAGACATAGAAGCTTGGCTGGACGCCGTTGGGGAGGAAGGGCTTGCAGCGCTCCAGGGGCGATGGGCCGCTCGAGCATTTGCAGAAGCACTTCGAAGTCGTGACCTGACGCCGCTGCGGTACCTCGGGCAACTCGTGGTGGCGCGTTTGGGGCCAATGGCCAAGCACCGGTTCGATCCCTGGTGGAAACACGCCAGCACGCCGCTAGCGATTGCGCATCTGCTGTCCGCGCCGGCCCATCGAAGCCCGGGCGCGGTTGAGTGAGCTTTGCTGAATTCTAGTAGCGTTAGCCTTGCTGCCGCCGACGTGCGTATGCCAAGCCGGACCCAACCCGGCTAAGAGGCAGACCGATACCAGCTCCCACCAATCCCGGTGCCTCTTCCCCCAGTTCGTCGCGCCACCACTGTTGATCGAAAAAGATTCGCGCTATCTCGTAGTCCCTTGCCTCGTGGGAGAAGAATTGGCAGTGCGGCTCAAGCTTCTTCCAAGTGTGACGAATCACGTCTTTCACAGAAGACGCGAGATCGGCATCTTCAAAGATGAAAGCGAAGTGTTCGTCCTGCGGCCGACGCGGGAGCGAATCAGAGAAAAACCCAGGTACGAATTCACACACATCCAAAGCACCGCAGACAGATACGTTCCGGCGCACCTCGGAAAGAGTGCCGCAGAATTGACCCTCCCTGTATTGCACTGTGTTTGCGCCAAAATCATGCACATCTTCGCCTATCTTCGGCAGTCCCTGGAATGAATCGAACACAACCAGTCTTCTGTTCGTCATCTTGCAGGCCAGCGACAGCGTGCAGGTGGACAGTCCCTTGAAGCAGCCAAACTCGCCAACCGCACCTTGTATGGATTTCGGAATATCCAGGATCGCTCTTGCGAGTGCGACGTGTTCACCCCACATGAGAGCTGAACCTTCCATTCGGGAACACCTGAACGCCCGAGACAAGAGCTGAAGCTTCTCCCTTGCCCCCAGGCCGTACTCGCGTCCGCACGGACCCTGGAGGAAGTCCGCAACGATGGGAGCCATCAGGCAGCTTGTATGGGCCATACCCAACAGTCGGGCTAGATTCGCTTGCAACATGGTGGATGGAAGGTATCAGCTAGCGGATGCGGGCTCAAGCCGGGGACAGCGCTGTGAGACCGGCGTATGGGCGCCGACCCGCCTCGCCATCGAGACGGATGACCAGGGGACCTCCCGGTTCTCGCGCATGGAGAGTCCGCACATGCATGGGGTCTTCGACCGCGCGGGGTCGTCCAGATGCTCGCGTTGATGCATCTGTCCGTGTAGCCTTCCGCCTGTATGGACGACGTCGGCACCCACGTTCAATGTGATTTCGCGGCTCGATGTCCCAGCCTGCGCGTACCCCTGTCAACGCTTCGCCGACGCCCTTGTGGACGCCTGCGCATGACTCGGGGCCATCGTGGCTCGCTAGGCCTTCGATGTTGGACTCTTTCATTCCTTTCTCCATGCCGGTTTATCCCGGCGCACCCATACTTCCATGATGCCTATGGTCCGGGCGAGCGGCAGCCGGATTTTGCCCTGGAAAACGGGGACGGATCCACCTATGCTGGCGCCAGTTGAAATCGCGGATGGAGGCTGCACCCCAACGAGATGGCCCGGCCCCACTAGGAGCTGATAGAGCGCACATGAACAAGAAGGCACTGATCACTGGTTCCGGAGGATTGATCGGATCGGAGGCGGTGAAGTTCTTCTGCGATCTGGGCTTCGATGTCATCGGCATCGACAACGATATGCGCCGGTACTTCTTTGGCGAGGAGGCCAGCACCAAGCAAACGGTGGAAAAGCTGACAGCGCAGTTCCGCACCTTCCGCCAGGTCGACGGCGACATTCGCGACGAAAAGAAGATGGAAGATGTGTTCAAGCGGGGCCCGTTCGATCTCATCCTTCACACGGCCGCCCAGCCCTCCCACGACTGGGCGGCACGAGAACCCATCACCGATTTCAGCGTGAACGCCAACGGCACCCTGGTGCTTCTCGAGTGCTATCGGAAACTCAGCCCCGACGCCGTCTTCATCTACACCTCCACCAACAAGGTCTACGGTGATCGGCCGAACGAGTTGCCCTTGGTCGAGCTCGAGAAGCGCTGGGAGATCGCGCCGGGGCACCGATTCCAGCAAGGAATTGACGAATCGATGAGCATCGATAGCACCCTGCACAGCATCTTCGGCGCCTCCAAGCTGGCGGCGGATATACTGGTACAGGAGTACGGCAGGTACTTCCACCTACCCACCGGAATCTTTCGCGGCGGGTGCCTGACCGGCCCGGCCCACAAGGGCGTGGAGCTGCATGGCTTCTTGAGCTACTTGGTGAAATGCGTTGTCAGCGGGCGCACCTACAATGTCTTCGGCTACAAGGGCAAGCAGGTGCGCGACAACATCCACTCCCACGATCTCATCAATGCGTTCTATCACTTCTACCGGCAGCCGCATTTCGGCGAGGTCTACAACATCGGCGGCAGCCGCCATTCCAACTGCTCTGTGATTGAAGCCCTTGAAATGGCGGAGGCTGCCTCAGGCAAGAAGGCCCTGACCGATTACAAGGACAAGAATCGCAAGGGCGACCACATTTGGTACATCTCGGATGTGGGGAAGTTCCAATCGCACTATCCGGACTGGACCTACAAGTACAGTCTGGGCGCCATCATCGAGGACATCGTTCGCGCTACGGTGAACGCCGCGTGATTCACCCCGCTGGACGAGCCGAGCAAACAGAAGGACTGACGTATGATCGTCGTCAAACTACAGGGTGGCCTTGGGAACCAGATGTTCCAGTACGCCGCGGGCCGGGAGCTGCAGCGGCGCAATGGCGGAGAACTGGCCCTCGACTTGACGCAGCTTCTGGATCGGTTTCCACGAAGCAACATGGTCGTCAGGGACTACGACCTGGACATCTTCTTGATCCAACCGCGCCTCACGCTGCTGTCCCAGATCGCACGCCGCTGGCCAGTCCCGTTGCTGTACATGCACGGCACTTCGGTCTTGGCACGGGCACTGGATCGGGCGAGTTGGCAGCGATACATCTCGGAACCTCTTGGTTTTCGCGAGGAAGTCCTGGAGGCGAGAGGCAATGTTTACCTCGACGGCTACTGGCAAAGTCCTAAGTATTTCGCGGGCAGCGAGGCTGTCCTGCGGCGTGAGTTCGAGGTGAAGCAGCCGCTCTCGCCCGCTGGAGAACGAATTGCTGCGCAGATGGCATCGACCGACAGTATCTGCGTGAACGTTCGCCGCGCGGACTACGTGAGTCTTCAAGGATCGATTGCGACTCTCGGTTTCGTGGGCAAGGAGTACTACGACCGCGGAATTGAACAAATCGCTCCACGGTTGAAGAATCCACATGTCTTCGTGACATCTGACGACGTGCAATGGTGTAGAGAAAATCTGCGATTCGAGTGCCCCACGACGGTCCTGGGCCATGAGTACAAAGGGTACAAGTTCGGCGAATACCTCACCCTAATGGCGCGTTGCAAGCACTTCCTGATTCCCAACAGCAGCTTTGCGTGGTGGGCCGCCTGGCTGAACCCGTCAGAAGACAAGATCGTTGTGTGTCCGAAGAACTGGTTCCGCGATCCGAGGATCGATTCATCCTACCGGATTCCCCCTGGGTGGATCAGACTCTAGACTAGGTGGGCAAGGTCTGAGGGAGAAACGTGTATTCAACCGCCGAGTCTGCGCGGACGACCGACAACCATGGTAGAAGACAGGCCCTCTGTTCAAGCGCGAATGGTAACTCGAATGAACCCCGCACGACGGGGAAGGAAGTCCCAGTGAAGACACCCGCACGCATACTGGTCACAGGAGGGGCTGGGTTCCTCGGCTCGCACCTGTGTGAACGCCTGGTCGAGGAAGGCCACGATGTCGTCTGCCTGGACAACTTCTTCACCGGGACGCGGGCCAACCTGGCGCATTTGCTGGCAAACCCGCGTTTCGAGCTGGCCCGCCACGATGTGGAGCACCCGCTGACCCTGGAGGTCGACCAGATCTACCACCTGGCCTGCCCTGCGTCGCCCGTGCACTACCAGCGCAACCCGGTGCGCACCATCCGAACCGCGGTGCACGGCACGCTCAATTTGCTGGAAGTGGCGCGCGAGGCCGGGGCGCGCATCTTGATCGCGTCGACCTCCGAGGTCTACGGCGATCCGGCTGAACACCCGCAGCGCGAGAGTTACTGGGGCCATGTCAATCCCATCGGGCCACGCGCCTGCTATGACGAGGGCAAGCGTTGCGCCGAAACCCTGGCCACAAGCTACGCGCGCCAGTACGGCGTCGAGGTTCGTATCGCGCGCATCTTCAACACCTACGGCCCGCGCATGCACGAGAACGATGGGCGGGTGGTCTCCAATTTCGTGGTGCA